>VYLZ01000221.1_pt1 | contig 10921 bp, 5 predicted proteins | sample 5115361 | NCBI WGS metagenome assembly VYLZ01 (sample SAMN12291805, study PRJNA351875) | freshwater metagenome | isolation source: freshwater lake | place: USA: Michigan, Sixteen Lake | collected 2013-08-07 | reverse complement strand
AGGGTGGCGTCGCAGCGGGCGTCGTCGCCGCAGTCGTTGTTGGTGGCGCAGGGGCCGAGGTCGCGCGCGCAGACGCCCATGACGCAGAGGCCGCCGTCGCAGTCCTCGCTGCGGGCGCATGAGCGCACGGGCCCGAGGTCGGCGAGGGAGACGGGGAGGTCTTGCGCGACGAGGTCCGCGCGGGGCACGTCGAGGGGTGGCACGTCGGCGGTGAGCCGCGCGTCGAGGTCGAAGCCCGCGTCGGCGCGCGTGATGTCGCGCGAGGGGGACGCGTCGGCCTCGACGACCGTGACGGGCTCGGCGGGGCTGCACGCCAGGGTCAGCAGGGAGAAGGGGATCCAACGTCGCGCGTGCATCGCGCGCACATGGCATCACGGATCAGGAGGAGGGGAAAGCGCGCGGCGAGGGCAGGTGTTGTCGGCGAGGGCAGGGCTGCGGCAGGATCGCGGTGTGTTGTGCGCGAAGCTTCGGTGGTCGGGGGCGATGCTCGGGATGGTATGCGCGGCTGGATGCATTCCGGCGCCCGTGCTCCGTGCGAGGGACGGCGGCGCGGCGGAGGCAAGCACCGACGTGTCGGTGGCGACGGCCGATGTGCTCGACGCTTCGGCGGGGACAGACGCGACGGACGTCGTCGACGCCGAGACCCTGGAGGTCCCGCGGCTGACGCGACCGCTGTCGTTCGCTGTGGTGGGGACCGTGCTCCCCGAGCTGCGCTGGGTGCTCTCGGAGCGCGCGACGGGGGCGCAGGTGCAGGTCTGTGACGACAGCGCGTGCACGCGGGGGGTCCAGACCGTCGATGCACAGGGCAACCTCGTGCGCCTCACCGCGCCGCTCTCGTACCGCGCGTACTTCTGGCGGGTGCGCGGACGGTACGGCGAGCGCTTCAGCGCGTGGAGCCGCACGTGGGAGTTCCTGGTGCAGGGCAACGCCAGCGCGATGGTGAGCTGGTACGGCTTCACGGATTTCGACCGGGACGGCACGGCCGACATCGTGGTGGGCGCGCCCGGCGCGAACGGCGAGCGGGGCGCGGTGCTGTTGTATCGGGGTAAGGATGCTCCGGGGCCAGAGCCACAACGGACTCTGGAGGTCTCCGATCGCACCGTCTCTGCCTTTGGGACAGCGCTCTGCGCCAGCGGCGACTACAACGGTGACGGGTACGTCGACATCGCCGCCTTCGCGCAACAGCAAGGCCGCGCGAGGATCATTGTTCTCAGCGAAACGGACGATGCCGTGCTGCGCATGGGGGCGGTGTTACAGACCGAGCGCGGTGGGTTCGAAGCCGACCAAAATCTCCGACATGGCGGTGATCTCAACGGCGACGGGTATGCAGACCTCGTCGTCGGTCCAGTGAGGAATCGCCTCGCGGCCGGGGAGCTGAACGTGTACCTCGGAGGCGCGAGTGGCCTCGACGACGGGCGGATGATCATCGTGCGTGCGTCTGACACACCGACCGCGACCTTCGGCGCGGCCGTCGTGCCGTTCGGCGATCGCGACGGCGACGCGTTCGATGACATCGTCGGGTCGGATGTTCGAGATGCCGTGGAGGCCGGGCCGCTGAGATTGATCCGTGGCCGGTCGAACTTTGTGTCCCAGGCTGTCGAGGTCTTCGCGCTGCCACCGTCGGCGGTGCCCGGTGTAGGGGAGCGAGGCGCGAGCGTGGGGGACGTCGACGAGGACGGGCGTGCCGACTTCGTCATGTCTGGCCGCGAAGGTCTCGGGGCGCTGTTCACCTCCACAGGTAACGCGAACTCGCTTCGAGAGAGCGTGCTACGTCCGGGTGACTTCGCGTGCCTCAAGTTCGGGCGGGCATACGGTGGGGGGTTCGATGTCAACGGCGACCATCGCGCTGACGTCCTCGCTCGCTGTGAGTTTGAGTCTGGACGGCACGAAGTCGTGGTGTTGGCGAGTTCTACGTCGTCGCTCCGACGCCTCCCGCTCACGATCCGTCGAGGTCAGGAACCATCTGCGAGCTTCGCAATGGACGTGTTCAGTCCCGGCGACTTTGATCGGGACGGCTTCGCCGACGTAGTCGTCACCACGCCAACCAGCGACGACCGTCCGACCGAACTCTCGGTGATGTTCGGATCGAACGAGGCTGTCGTAGCGCGTCAGCTTCGGCTGATATTGCCGATGGGGGTGGGGGTGCGAGACCGGCTGGCGCTCCCTCGGTGAAGGGAGCGCCAGACGCCCGCGTCAGGGCGCGAAGCGGTGTGAGATGGTGTACGCGCCGCTCTGCCCGTTCCACCCGTCGAGGGTGAGGGTGTAGAGGTTCGAGCCCGCGGGGAGCGTCGCGCTCACGGTCGACTGCGTGCCGCAGGTGTCGTCGGCGCAGGCGGCGACGGTCGACGCGTTGTTGATCGTGAGCACCGTGTCGAACGAGGTCGTCGAGCACGTCGTCGCGTTGAGCGGACGCGAGGTGAAGGTCGGGCAGGTGAAGAACCAATACGACACGTCGGGGCCCGTCGCGTTGGGCTGGCAGCTCGTGCTCGCAATGGCGTTGGTCCCCATCACGGTGCTGCCTGTGAGATTGGTGGGGATCGTGGGGAAGGTTGTGATCCTCCACGGCATCATGTCACCCACCGGCGTCACGCCGCCCACCGGGAGGTGCCGAAGGGTGAGGGTGAACGTGCCGGTGGCGCTGCCGAAGCCGCCGACGGCCACGAGGTAGGTGCCCGCGGCGAGCACGCGCGCGTGAGAGCTCTGTGTGCCGCCGCACGCGGAGTCATCGTCGCAGGAGCCCGAGATCTCGGTGCCGGTGCTGCTGGCGAGGGCGACGGTGGTGTCGTAGCCCGAGCCGAAGGTGTCGACCGACACCACCTCGCGCTGCGCGAGCGTGAAGCGGTAGTAGACCTCACCCGCGCCGCCGCAGGTGCCCTGGCGGGTCGCGCCCACGGTGGTCCCGGTGGCGGTGACGGTCGCGGCGCTGAGGTTCAGCGTGGTCGCGTTGGCCGGGAGGTCGTTCGCGGGCGCGGGCGCGGTGCACACCCCGGCGTTGCAGGTGAGGCCGCCCGTGCAGGCGTTGCCGCAGGTGCCGCAGTTGGCGTTGTCGGTCTGCAGGTTGCGGCACGCGTCGGTGCAGAGGGTCTGCCCCGTGGCGCAGCCGCCGAAGGAGAGCGCGACGTTGTACGCGCCGAGGGCGGTGCTGCCGAAGCCGTCGACGTACACCGCGTGGAGCGCGGCGCCCGCGCTCAGCGTGCCGCTCGCGAGGGAGCGCGCGCCGCAGGTGGAGCTCGTGTCGTCGTTGCAGACCGCCGTGGTGCGGTTGGTGCTGCGCTGCTCGACCACGGTGTCCCAGGTCGCGCCGCCGCAGGTGGAGGCGGTGAAGGGCGCGGCGGTGAAGCCGGGGCAGGTGCCGAACCAGTAGGTGTTCTCGGGGCCCGCGCCGGTGCCGCAGGACTGCGTCAGGGTGCCGGTGCCCGCGGTGGTGCCCGAGAAGTTGCGCACGCCCGCGGAGGTGTCGGTGACCTCGACGGCCGGGCCGTTGCCCACGGGCAGGTGGTGCACGTTCAGGGTGAACGCGCCGACCGAGGTGCTGAAGCCGCCCACCGCGACGAGGTAGGTGCCCGCGTCGAGCGTCACGCCCTGCGCGCTCTGGGTGCCACCGCAGGTGTCGTCGTTGCACGCGCCCGAGAGCTGCGTGCCGGTGCTGTTGGTGAAGGCCACGGTGGTGTCGAAGGCCGACCCGAAGGTGTTGGCCCAGACGACCTCGCGGCGGGTGAGGGTGAAGCTGTAGTAGACCTCCACCGAGGTGCCGCACGCACCCTGGCGCGTCGCGCCCGTGGTGTTGCCCGTGACGGTGACGCTGGGGTTGGTGAGGCTGAGCGCGATGGCGTTGGCCGGGAGGTCGTTCGCCGGGCGGCACACGCTGGTCACGCAGGTGGTGCCGCTGCCGCAGACGTTGCCGCAGGCGCCGCAGTGCGCGTTGGTGTTGGTGGTGTTGGTCTCGCAGCCGTTGGCGGCGTTGCTGTCGCAGTTGCCGAAGCCGACGTTGCAGCTCGCGACGCCGCAGGCCCCCGCGGCGCACGACGGCACGCCGTTGGCGGCGGTGCAGGTGGTGCCGCAGGCGCCGCAGTTCGTCACGCTCGTGGCGGTGTTGGTCTCGCAGCCGTTGGCGGCGTTGCTGTCGCAGTTGCCGAAGCCGGCGTTGCAGGTGCCGATGCCGCAGACGCGGTTGGTGCACACCGGGGTGGCGTTGGCGGCGGTGCAGGTGGTGCCGCAGGCGCCGCAGTTGGTGATGCTGCTGGTGGTGTCAACGCAGGCGCCGCCGCACACCGTCTGCCCCGCGGGGCAGCCGCACACGCCGGCGTTGCACGTCTGGCCCATGGCGCACGCGGTGCCGCAGGCGCCGCAGTTGGTGGCGTCGGTCTGGAGGTTGCGGCACGCGGTGCTGCAGAGGTTCGTGCCGGTGGCGCAGTCGCCGAACGAGAGCGCGAGGGCGTAGGCCCCGGCGCCGCCGTTGTAGCCGTCGACGTAGACGGTGTGCAGGCCCGCGCCCGCGGTGAGGTTGCCGCCCGCGCGGGAGCGCACGCCGCAGCCCGGGGTGCCGTCGTCATTGCAGACCGCCGCGGTGCGGTTGGTGCTGCGCTGCTCGACCACGGTGTCCCAGGTCGCGCCGCCGCAGGTGGAGGCGGTGAGCGCAGTGGCCGTGAAGCTCGGGCAGGTGGTGAACCAGTAGGTGTCTTCGGGGCTGCCGCTGCCGCCGGTGCCGCAGGACTGCGTGACGGTGCCGGTGCCCGTGGTCGTGCCGGTGAAGGTGCGCACGCCCGCGGCGGTGTTGGTCACCTGGGTGGCCGCGCCGTTGCCCACAGGGAGGTGGTTGAAGTTGAGCACGAAGGCCCCGGTCGCGGTGTTGAACCCGCCCACCGCGACGAGGTACGTGCCCGCCGCGAGCACCTGCGCGGAGCTGCTCTGCAGGCCGCCGCACGAGGAGTCGTCGTTGCACGAGCCGCTGAGCTCGGCGCCGGTGCTGCTGGCGAGGGCGACGGTGGTGTCGTAGGTCGAGCCGAAGGTGTTGACCCACACGACCTCGCGCTGCGTGAGCGTGAAGCGGTAGTACACCTCGGCGGCGCCGCCGCAGGTGCCCTGGCGGGTCGCGTTGACGGTCGTGCCCATCACGGTGACGAGCGGCGTGGCGAGGTTGAGGGTCGTCGCGTTGGCCGGGAGGTCGTTCGAGGGCGGGGTGGAGCCCGCGTCGGTGCCCGCGCCCGCGTCGGTGCCCGCGCCCGTGTCGGTGACGACGGGGACATCGGTGACGACAGGGACATCGGTGACGACGGGGACATCGGTGACCGCGGGGACATCGGTGACCGCGGGGACATCGGTGACCGTGCCCGCGTCGACCTCGACCACGCCGGTGTCGACGGCCGTGCCCGCATCGACCCCGACCACGCCGGTGTCGACGGCCGTGCCCGCGTCGACCTCGACCACGCCGGTGTCGACGACCGTGCCCGCGTCGACCTCGACCACGCCGGTGTCGGTCGCGGTGGCGGCGTCGTTCTCGATCGTGCCGGTGTCGGTCTTGACCGTGCCCGCGTCGATCACGTCGTCGGCGATGGTGCCGCCGTCGGTGACCACGACGTCGCGGATCTGCGTCGCGTCGGCGTTCACGATGTCGCTCTTGACGACGACGTCAGTCTCCACGACGACGTCGTCGGTCAGCGCCGCATCCGGATCGAACGATCCGCCGGGAGGTGTCCCCTCGCTGCACGCACCCAGCGCCAGGGCGGGTACGACCCAAAGCCATCTACTCTGCAGTTTCACCACGTTGCTCCTTGAAGGACCGACCCGCACCGCGTGGCGTGAGGCCAACACACGGGCGACGGTCGAGTGCCAGGATCAAGGAGAAACACCCGATGGGCCTCGGGAGTCAACGCGACGGCGAACGATTGTGCGAGGCGCTCAGGCGTGCGAGCGCACGGGCGCGCTGGACTCCTCGGGGAGATCGAACCACGCCTCGTCCTCGCCGGGCTCCTCGAGCACCCGCGGGGAGCCGTCGTAGTTCACCCGGGCGCCGGGCCAGAAGTACGTGCGCCAGATGTACGTGATCATCGAGGGCTGCTCGAGGCTCGGATGGATATGCGGGTGCACGAGCTCCGCGTGCGCCTTGCCCGTCAGGCTCCAGTGCATGCCCGGGTAGACGTGATGGATTGTGTGATAGCCGTTGTTGTAACAGAAGAAGTTCAGCAGGGCGCCCGTGAAGTTCCGCGAGTGGTTGTATCGGGTGTTCTGGTCCGCGCCGTCGTGCTGCAGGAGGTTCATCGTCACGATGCCCCACGCGGCGTACTGGTGCGGGATCAGCACGAAGACCACGAGCTTCTTCCAGTCCCAGATGCCGAGGGCGATGAGGGTGCCGAGCCACACCGCGGTCTCCAGCAGCAGCTGCCGGGTCCACTTCGGCCGGCGGGTGAGCATCGCGCGGGTGTAGGTCAGCTCGGCGCGGAGGATGTCGCGAGAGATCGACGCCGTGAAGAGCAGGAGGTTCAGCGGCTGCCAGCGGAAGCGCGCCTTGGAGGTGCGCATGACGTCGCGGCGCGTCTCGGTGAACCGGTGGTGCGAGAGGTTGTGCCCGGGTACGTACGACCCCACCGGGTGACCGTAGGTGAGCGTCAGCACGACGTGCCACAGCGAGTTCATCCAGCGCGCGTGGAACACCGGACAATGGATGGTGTTGTGCGTCGCCACCGCGCCCATGAACGCGAGCCCGCAGCTCATCGCGACGAGGGCCGCGGTCACCAGCGGGTTCGAGGGCGTCGCGAGCCAGAGCACCGCCTGCGTCGCGAAGAAGCTCGCGGTGAAGAACAGCGTGCGCCGGTCGGCGGCGTAGCGCAAAACCGGCGGGAGGCCGAGGAGCCCGGTGGCGCGCCGGGGGCGGCGGATTCGCTCGTGAAGCCCTGGCGTTGTCGGGAGGGGTTGGGGGGAGAGGGGCACGTCCGACATGACAGGGTGCGTTTCCTGCGAAACACGTTCCTCGTCAAGCCGAGGCCCGAGCGAGGTCACATCCGGGCGAGGGTGCAGCTGGCGCTCATGCCGACGTTGTAGGCGCGAGAGAACACGGTGACCGAGCCCGCGCTGGGGCAGGCGATGCGCACCCACGGGCAGAGGCCGCAGGCGTCGTCGTCGGCGGTGACGCCGTTCAGCCCGCTGTTCTGCGGGAGCACGCGCGACGCGAAGGTGCACCCGGTGGTGGTGGAGCCCGCGCACACGCGGGTCACGGGGTCGCCGACGCACGCACCGCCCGTGAACCCGCAGGCCCCGGCGTCGGCGCCGCCGGTGCACCCGAAGGTCACCGTCGCGCCGGGCGTGCAGGTGTACGTCGCGGCCACGCGGAACCCGCAGTCGTTCTCGCCGGTGGTGGAGGTGGCGGTGCACGCCGTGGTGATGTTCACGGGCGGCGTGGTGGTGCAGCTCGTGGCCGAGGTCACGAAGTCCGCGCAGGTGGAGCCCGCGCGGGCGAGGCAGCTGTTGGTCGTGCGGCACCAGCCGCACGCGCTGTTCTCCGCGCAGGCGCCGCAGCTCGTGGCCGTGCAGGTGGTCGGGCAGGCGCCGCAGTCGGTCGGGCAGGAGGTGCACGACTCCGAGCTCGCGCACATGCCGTCACCGCAACGGACGGGGCAGGCACCGCAGTCGGCCGGGCAGGAGGTGCACGACTCCGAGCTCGCGCACATGCCGTCGCCGCAACGGGCGGGGCAGGGGCCGCAGTCGCCGGGGCAGGAGGTGCACGACTCCGAGCTCGCGCACGTGCCGTCGCCGCAGGAGGGACCGACGGGCACGTCCTTCGGCGGGGTGACGACGTCGGTCCCAGGGATGTCCTCGGTGGGGGGCACGACCACGTCGAGGGCCTTGCCGACGTCGCTGCCCAGGGGCGTGTCGGTGGCCTGGGACACGTCGTCGGGCGCGGCGCCATCCATGGCCGAGCTCACGTCGGCGGAACTCCCTCCGTCGGAGTCGAGGAACACCCCGCCGCCCCCCCCGCCGCCCGAGCGGGCGGTGCAGGCGGGCGAGAGCGCGAGGACGAACAAGAGGGCGGGCGAGAGCGAGAGGGTCATGGCGTGGGCGTGGTCCTGTGCAGTGATCGCCGTCGGTCGGTGCCGTGCCTACCGCGACCGCCGCGCGGCGCCAAGTCAACGACCGGCCAACGACATCCCGACGGCGAATCCATGACGCCCCACACCGAGGGCGCGCAAGCATTTCGCGATGCGAACGGAGGGATCTAGGGGCGGCGGAACGCCTGCGGCAAGACTTGCGCGTGACGCTTCGTGGCCCCTCATCTTCACGCGCGCAGGGCCGTTTCGAGCGCCGGAAAAGTGATCGATTCCCTCTTCCTTGGCGGGCGGACTCTGATAGGGTCCGCGCCCTGCGTCGACCTGACGCACCTGTGATGCCGGGTTGACCTTTCGCGGGACGGGCCCCTCCCTCCCGCGGGAGTTGACATCCACACACACACCGTGTTCCTAGCGCCGCCGCTGGCCCGTGCCGACACGGCGGCACCCACGAAGCGCGACGCAGAACCCCCGACGACGACGCAACATGCAGATCTTTCCCCGCTCACTCAACCTGCTGCCGGCGATCCTCGCCGTCGGGGTCGCCCTCGGCGGGGGCCTCGTGACGGGTATCGTCTGGTACTACTTCACCCCGAAGCACACGCACGTGGGCTACGCCCCACGGCAGCCCGTGCCCTATAGCCACTGGCTGCACGCCGGGCAGATGGGCATGGACTGCAGGTACTGCCACTCGAACGTGGAGCGCGCGGCGCACGCGCAGATCCCGCCGACGCAGACCTGCATGAACTGCCACGGGCTGGTGCGCACCGACTCCGCGCGGCTCCGGCCGGTGCGGGAGAGCTGGTGCTCGACCCTCCCGGCGGATCAGCGCACGGCGCAGAACTGCCCGGGCGTGTCCGATGCGCGGCGCCCGGAGCTCGAGCCCAACCAGGCGGTGGAGTGGGTGCGCGTGCACCGTCTCCCCGACCACGTGTACTTCGACCACTCGGCGCACGTCACCGCGGGCGTCGGCTGCGTCGAGTGTCACGGCCGGGTGGATCAGATGGAGATCGTCCGGCACGACCAGCCGCTGAGCATGCAGTGGTGCCTGAACTGCCACCGCAACCCCGCCCCGCACATCCGTCCGCTGGACCAGATCACCAACATGGACCCCAACCTCAGCGGGACCGCGCAGCCTCCGCGCACGCTCAACCCCCCGCAGTCTTGCTCCGGGTGCCACCGATGAGCCGCCGCAAGCCGTACGAGTTCGAGACCGCGCCCGCCGACGTGCCGGTGATGTGGACCAGCATGGAGGACTACGCGTCCCTCCAGAGCGAAGACCCCGCCGCCCGCGCCGACGCCGCCGCGGAGTTCCACCCCAAGGCCTTCGACTTCTCCGACGGCGTGTCGCGCCGCTCGTTCATGGGCCTCATGGGCGCCGCCGCGGCCTTCGGCGGGCTCCAGGGATGCCGCCGCCCGGAGGAGAAGATCCTCCCCTACGCGCGCGCCCCCGAGGATGTCACGGTGAACGTGACGAGCTTCTACGCCACGGTCATGGACCGTCGCGGCGAGGCCCTTGGACTCCTGGTCGAGAGCCACGAGGGGCGCCCCACGAAGATCGAGGGCAACCCCGATCACCCCTCGTCCCGCGGCTCCACCGACCTGCTCGCGCAGGCCTCGGTGCTCGAGCTCTACGACCCCGACCGCTCGCGCGCTCCCTCCAGCGGGTCGGCGAACAAGTCGTGGTCGGACCTCGACGCCGCGCTCACCGCCGCCCTCGCGGGGCAGCAGGCGTCGCAGGGCGCGGGCCTGCGCATCCTCGCCGAGCCGTCGCTCTCTCCGACCTTCGTGCGCATGCGCAGCGCCGTGCTCGCGCGCTTCCCGCAGGCGAAGTTCCACACGTGGTCTGCGGCGGGCAACAGCAACGCGCGCCTCGGCGCGAAGCTCGCGTGGGGCGCCTCGGTGCAGCCCCTCGTGGACTTCTCTCGCGCGCGGGTGGTCCTCTCGCTCGACAGCGACTTCCTGCAGACCGAGCCCGGCGCGGTGCGCAACTCGCGGAGCTACGCCGAGTCCCGGCGCCCTGGCGAGGGCATGTCCCGGCTCTACGTCGTCGAGCCCACGTTCACCACCACGGGCACCAACGCCGACCACCGCCTGCGCCTCCCGGGGCGCGACGTGGGCGCGTACCTCAGCGCCCTCGCGGCCCGGCTCGTCTCGACGCACAACCTCGACCTCGGTGAGGTCTCGGGGGCGGTGCGCGCCGCGCAGGCGCCCGCCAACGTGCCCGCGAAGTGGATCGAGAAGGTCGCCGCCGACATCAGCGCGCACCGCGGCAGCGCGGTGCTGGTGGTGGGCTCGCGGCAGCCGCCCGAGGTCCACGCCCTCGCCCACGCGATCAACAACGCCCTCGGCGTGGTGGGCGGCCTCGTGAAGATCGTCCCCACCGCCGACGCGGCCGAAGACGACGACCACGCGCAGAGCATCTCCGCCCTCGCGGGCGACATCGCCCAGGGCCGGGTGCAGACCCTGGTGATCCTCGGCGGCAACCCCGTGCACAACGCCCCGGCGGACCTCGAGCTCGGCGCCAAGGTCCGCTCGGTGCAGGCGAGCTTCCACCTCTCCACGCACCGCGACGAGACCAGCGCGGCCTGCACCTGGCACGCGCCCCGGGCGCACTGGCTGGAGTCGTGGGGCGACGCGCGCTCCCTCGACGGCACCGTGTCGGTGCAGCAGCCCCTCATCGACGCGATGTTCCAGGGGCGCAGCGACATCGAGCTGCTCGCGCAGATCGCCGGCACCGCCAACCCGCGCGGCCACGACCTCGTGCGCGCCACGCTCCGCGGCGAGACCACGGCCCTCGCGGCCTTCGACCGCCAGTGGCGCCGCTCGCTGAACCGCGGCGTGTTCTCCAGCGCCCCGCCCCCGCCGCCCACGCCGACCCT
>VYLZ01001373.1_pt1 | contig 10925 bp, 10 predicted proteins | sample 5115361 | NCBI WGS metagenome assembly VYLZ01 (sample SAMN12291805, study PRJNA351875) | freshwater metagenome | isolation source: freshwater lake | place: USA: Michigan, Sixteen Lake | collected 2013-08-07 | reverse complement strand
AGTGAGCAAGGAATCCAGTTCTTTTTTATGTTTCAGATGGGCATCATTCAGACATTCATAAATAGCTGAAGAAAAGTCAGAAAAGTTTTCATAATATTTACCATATAAACATTTATTTTTGACCAATTTCCCCCGCCTTTCAATTAAATTTAGATTAGGCGAATAAGACGGCAGATAGAGTAGCTCTATTGACAAAGAAAGAGCCAATTCCTCAACAAATTTACATTTTTGATAGCGGGCATTATCTAATACTAGAGTGATGGGAATTATTAGTCCTAAATCAGCTATTTTTTCAATAAGTTCACAGACTTGAGTTGCTGTAATATAAGTGTCATATGTTACCATAATAACTTCATGGGTTATCGCATTTAATGCTCCCAAAACATTAAAGCGTTTACGCCCGCTCGGCGACTTAACGAAAAGTCTCTCAAAACACCAATACCGAGAAAAGCTCCCATAACAAAGTGAGCGGCATCAACAAAAAAAAACAGCCCTTTTTCCTTCTTTAGCCTCATTTAGTCTTGGTTCTAGCTTTTTTTCTTTGTAGTCTTCTTGTGCATCTGGGTCAGCTTTAGAAGGAAGAGAACCTACTTTTAAACATTTCATTCCCATGGATTTTAAAAATTTTCTCACTTGGGTGGGACTTCGTTTTATTCCCGTCAATTCTTCTATTCTATATACAGCTTCATTTATTGTGGCTGGTGGATTTTTCTCGAAATATTTTTTGAGCGTTTCTCTTGGAGACTCTAATTCACTTTTAGGGCGATAGAAGTTGATTTCTTTTAATTTTTCTATTCCGCCCTCTTGATAATCTCGAAGATAAGTTAATAAGGTATTTGGCGAGATTCCTGCTAACTGACAAATTTTTGGGTGCGATATTTTTTGACTCTTTAACCAAAGAACTTCCATCTTAAGTTGAACCTGGGGATGGGGATGATGAAATCTTTCATAATACAGTGAGTTCTTTTCTTCTTCCGTGAATTCTAGGTTAATTATGTTTTCAATGAGTGCTTTGCTTCTAATTATGACCCTTAAACTATATTATTGTCTTTGAGTAAAAAATGCAAGTTATAGCCGTGCAAAGTATAACACCGCTACTCACACCACCTGTTCGGGGACTAGAAGGAATGGCCAACGCTTCAGCAAGGGCAATTGAACCCTCGCCAATTTTGTTGGATGGACCAACATCTGCATAAATCGCATTGACAATCTTGCCGTTTTTACCATTAAAAACCACGGCAAGATCCCCCAGTTTTGCCCCGGCACTGCCACCACTGGGGAGAACAATATAGGGTATCCGAGTAGAACCAACATAGCGACTGGGATCAGTTTTTGCCCTAGTTCCATCCTGTAAAGCTGTCATAGAGACAAAATAACCTTGATAGGGTCTAGAGGGTTGCTCATAAGCTCGATTAGGATTTTGAGGGTCAGGGACAAGAATATTCTTCCATCAAGACGTATTTGGATAACCGGCATTTTTCAGATCATCTAAGCCAATATTGTCTGGGTGATAAGCATTAGGCGCACCATCGGCATCAATACTCATTTTTGATTGATAGAAAAAAGCGGTTTGTCCTGAAATTTGCCAAACAGAATGACCGCCAATTTCAAAGAGTTTCGTTCTTGGTTCACAGCTTATGGGAGACGCTTTAATTTCTAAAGTAATCTTTTCACTAGCAACAGAATGATTATCTTGATCAAATCCTCTCGCTTCAATTTGACGTTTGCCGTTGTCAGTAAAACGATAAGAGACTGACCAATTGCCATTAGAAACTAAGCTATTACCGAAGTGCCACTTACTTTAAACGGTCGGCCCATGGGCATTGTTAGAATACGGAACTAAAGATTCGACAGATTGAAACCACGATTTAAAGGATAAATACCCGGTGGCAACCAAAATCCTTCGGTATAGCCATTCTCCCATTGCATAAAAACATGATCGAAGAAATCGAGGTTTTCAGCATGAAGGTCTTTAATTTGCCATTTAGGCCCGTTTATTCCGGTTTCTGCTGGCTCATTCTCTTGACCTGGGTTAGGAAATTGAGTCCGTTTTGCCCCATCTTTGGTGATGAAATAGATATGACCAGACTCGTTCTCCGTTACTTGGGACTTCCAGCGTGGCGCTCTTGCTCCAATTGCCCCACGAGGTGCTAGGTAATCTTTTTTCAAAAAGTAGAGAAAACCGAGACGACGCAGTTTTGTCTCAACGCCTGTAACTTGAACATTATCAATTAAACAGGGGTCTTGGAAAAGTGCTTTGACAGTGGCTAATCCTAACTTTTCAGCCAGATATTTCATCACACAGGAGACAGAATAAGCACAGGGTGCATGATGAATACCGTATTTATCTTTGTTTTGTTTAACTAATTTCTCTAGTTTCTCATGACCTTCCTCCGTTGCTTCCATAAAGGTTTTTTTGGACTGAAGAATAGGCAGGATTCCTTCTTCAAATAGCTTGCATCCTTCTTCTTCACTTAACTTGTGATATGTTGCTAGGAAATTGGTGTGTTCAAGGTTTTTATAGGCATCTAAAACTAAACCATGATAAATAGTTTTAGTATAATCTGAGGGAGCTGCCACATAAATTATAATGCTGGTTTCTTCTTTATGATTAGCTTGATCATAGCCAAAGGCAGTAATTTTGCGCTTCCCAAGATTCGTGAATCCTGAATAGGTAATCGACCAAGAACCATCCGTTTTAACCTGACCACTGCCAAGGGGGTGTTGATCATCTGCTTTGAGTTTTACAGTGACTATTCCAGGATCGACTTTACCTGTAAAAGTAACAGGTTTTAGACGTTCAAAGCGAGCATCATTGATGGGACTAATAATTTGTAGGGAAGTCATGGTATTTCTCCTATGAGATTGTTGAAAAATTGACTGTTAGACGAATTGATCGCCCAATGAAGGATTAAAAGCGATCGCTTCCAGATCGGTACGATAGATACCAACTTTATGAATTTCCTCTGGTAATCTTGGCCAGATGTGGACTTCACTCTCAAAAGTGCGCCAAAATTGCGGGGTAATTCGGAAGACTCGGTTATTAACAAGGGGAAGTCCGGTAAAATGTTCCTGCATTCTGGTATTAACTTGCCGATTTAAGACCTCAAAGACTTTTTTGACCGTAGCAGGATTATCATATCCGATATCCGTCGTAATGATTGAAAGTGATTCCTGTTTGATTTTTTAGCTGATTACAGAAGCTTTTAGGTTCTTCGGGTCGTTGAACTTCTTTATAGCCATTAGCAAAAACATCATGAGCAATTGCCTCTAGGTAAAGTTGTTTCTGAGCGACGGGATTTTGAGCATGGAAGAGAATCTTAGCCACTGCCAAAGTTGAGCCAACACAATTGCCAAATGTTCCCCAGCTACCAAAGGCCAATAAATCATCATAAGGTAACACAGAAGTGGCATTCCAAGCCCCATTAAAAAGTCGGCCATCAATGATAACTAATTTACGGCGTTGTTCAGGAGAATAGTTGTTGTACTTTGATAAAAAATGAGTATCTAATTTCGCTTGTTCTGTGTCGTCTTTTTGATAATCATCAATACTACCATTTTGACGACGAGTTAGGATAGCGACCTCGAAATCCCAATTAGTTTTTGATTCTTCTAACCCAACTGCTTGTAATTTTTCAGTCACAAGTTCTCGTGGTGGTCGTCGCCCGTCGTACCACATTTCAGTTTTCTCATTAGAGATGCGGACACGCACTTTAGTTTTGGGAAGGGTTTGAGCGATTCCCATTGCTACTAATTCATCTGCTCCCCAAGTAATTGGCTGTTTGAGATCCGAGAGATTATACTTATCCAGAAGATTGTATAATCTTGTTTGCATTGTTTCTCGCACATCTTTGGATGAATGTTTTTGAGAATCTCCCATCGCACAAACGACAGCTGAGATTTTTCGATTCATCGACTGTAATAGACGGATAGATTGTTCGAGTCTCCACAACTCTTTGTCGTGTCTTTCTTTTGCCCAATCTGGATAAGGAGTTGAATCCGGTTGAGGAGGACCGACACCAACAAAAGATTGGACAATAACCGCTTTTTGAAATTGAGAAATAGTGGGGAGATAATCTTCGGGATATTGTACCAATCGTTCTGCAATAATGAACGCTGTATCCTTGACCCGAAGCAGTGTAATCAGTTGTCTAACTAAAGAATCTGTTTGTCTTCTCGGACTAAGAACGTACACAGGACAAATCCGTTCAGAACGGTTGTCTTGTCCATTAGGGGGAATCCCCACTCCATCTCCATCTTGTTCTGTTGGTCGATGATACACCTTAAATTGAGACAGCTTAATGTCTTGTAATATCTTGGCCACAGGGTCATTACTTTTAATTTCGACATGGGGAATATAAGCGAACCATTTCGCCATCTCATTAACAGGGGTTGTTAATTCTAATTCCCAGTGGTTATTGGCTGCAGATTTGTAATCATTAATCTCAAGTTTATCTCCTGCTGTCAAGGAAAATTTCTGGGTTGGGTCGGTAATCTGACTGCTATCTAGGGTAGATTGTTTGATAACAGTATTGACTAGAGCTTTCAGTTTTTGGGTAGTCATCATCGATTCTCCTTTTTTCAATATGAGAGGATTATCTAAGTCTTAAAGCTGGCAAAATTTGAGGACATAACTTTAATTAGGGACAGTAAATTGCATAAACTTGGCGGGTACTGCACAATGATTTCCAGACTCCCCACTATCGCCATCAATCAAAATATAGGCTGTTCCATCAACGATCGCTAATCCTTCTGATGACTGGGGTAATTCTCGAAGTATTTCAGGTTTAAGGATCGTATTCGGTTTGAGATCCTCAGCCGATAGTTTCCAAAAAACGAAATTATCTTGACCATCTTTCGGCCCGCCAGCAATTCCCCAAATCTGGTTATTATCAAAGGTAATTTCTCTGATTCCCCGTCCCCCTAAATCTAGAAGTGTTGCACCATCGAATTGATAGTTATCCAGATTAGCCATTGATAGTAAAACAGCATAATTATTAGCGTCTAATGTGACAACGGGAGAACGTAAACCTATCCAAATCTTGAATTTTTCAAGAGATAAAGGATCAGGAATCGCCACTGCTCCTTCAGCATTAAAAGCATTAGCTTGTTCACACCGATTTTTGTCTCCTAATGATTGATCAGCTTGGGTTTCCGCCTCATCAATAGCACGACTCACGGCACTGATAATCTTGTTAGAATTCACATCTAGATATTGGAAGAGAACTTGAGAATTGATTGGAGGACTTTGGATCAGTTTGCCAATAGTTTTTAATTGATTCCCCGACAATTGAGCCTGTACAAACCGTTGTCTATTTGCTTTGATCTCACATTTATTGTTACGACTGTGAGAACCGAAGAGAAGCACTCTATTATTATCTAATTTTGCGATCGCTTCAATATCATTTATATTTTTCTCTAAGGCTAACTGACTTTGACGAGTTGAGTCTAATTGGCTAGAACTCACAGGATAGAGAAATAGAACGTCTTTTTGTTCATTATCTGCTACTAAAAGGCAATTGCCTCCTGATTCTGAACAGGTTACTTGAACGACCGCAGAGGGTTCACAGACGGGATATTTTCCGAGTAGATTCTCAGCCTTAATATGAGCGATCGGGAAAATCAAGCTGAGAAAAAGAGTCAAGCTGAGTCCTAATAATAGTTGGAAAAGGTGATGAACGGTATAGGTTTTCATAATTTATTGTCTCCCAGGAGATTGTGAATTTTTGATTTCAAAAAACCTTCCACTGCTGACGACTCAGAAAGAAACCGTGTCCCCCGGGGTTACTACACATTAATCCCGTTCTTTGTGAGATACATTTAAAGCCTGAATGTTGCCAAGTTTTTCCATAAGAAAGGATGTTGTTAGTACCAGCAATGGTATCACTTATACAAAGAACTTCTGGTTTACGGTTCTTCGTTACTTGGTATGGTTCGATCGGGTGGCATAAATCGACTAAATTCTTATCTGGCTGATTAGTTCGTTCTAGAGCGAAAACAATTGACAAAAATCGCTAAATGCCTTTCTATATAAGGGTTACATCCCTTATAACCCCCGTCCATTGCATAACACAAACCGAAGAACCTGGTTTACCTTGTTGAGGGAGTAGAAAACCGGCCCCCCAATCAAATTGACAATAATTAGGATAAGGTTGAGGGGGTAGAGGATTTAACATACTTTGGATCTCGCACCGTAGCATATTATTATCTTTCCCAATTAGAGCGCAATAAATGTTACCACTTGGCATCACAAAGCTAGGGGGATTTTGCGCGTTAAGTTCACTGGACAGCACGGTTATAACACAGGCGCTCAAAGATAAACAAACAGGGATGCTAACTTGATTTGTTAGAGTTTCAATCATGTTACTAATGTTGTTAGGAGTTGAGCAATACCTGATCAAGTTCAGAATCTAGTTTGCTAGTTTGATAAGGTGGACGACCATAACCCATAATCGTGCTTCCCTGATGGTTTACTCGTTTAACCTGATTATCAACATTCCCTCGAATCGCAACAATTGAACCATCAGAATTTACTTTTTCGACAATGCCAACGCTATCAGGTGATCCATCATTTCCCCAGTCAAAGAAGACAATATCCCCGACTTGAGGAGTTGTATGCCACCATCCATGTTCTTTAAACCATTTTTTTGCGTGGGGATGATAGGCAAAACCTTTATCTGTGGTAATTTCTAACGGTAAACCCGCATGATAAAAGCAGTAAGAAACAAATATTGCTGCCCAAGGAACATGATTCATACCATACCAAGCATTGTATTTAGTTTGGTCAGAACCTGAAGGGGTTTCTTTTGTACCTATTTCACTAATGGCAATTTGTAAAACGTCTTGTGCAGTCGTCATAATTTTAGTTTCTTCCTAAATTACTTGGATTTTGAGGTTAATTTAAGCTTTTAAAGATGAGGTATGGCTTAATTTTTCTGTTCAATCCCATACCTCACCCACATCTAGTAATCACTTAGTCGGGCGTAATAGGTGCTGTCCATGCTTTATTCCACGAGATAGGACCAAGAACACCATCAACTGTTAGACCTTTTTGTTTTTGGAATTGTTTTAGGACATTCTCATCTCGTTCCTTGAAGACACCATCAGCCTCAAGATTCCAACCTCGGTGAATCATTTGTCGTTGCCACTGCAAGACATCATCTCCTCGCATATAAGGGCTAGTTAGAGCAATGAAACGTTCCCAAACTGGATGTTCCTCTTGAGCAGGGGGGACTAGACCATGATAAGGAGGACGACCATAACCTAAAATCCCTTTTTTCTGAGTTTTACGGCAAACTTCGCCACCGTTAGAGTCACCAAAACCATCAGAGGTATTCCCTTCAATAGCAACAATTGAACCGTCAGAATTAACTTTTTCAACTATACCGACATGATCGGATACATCATCACCTCCCCAATCATAAAAAACAACATCACCCACTTGAGGATCTGTATGCCACCATCCTTTATTTCTAAACCATTGCACTCCATAAGGACAATAAGCAAACCCTTTAGGTGTAGTAATAGGTAAAGGTAAGCCCGCATTGTAAAAGCAATAGGAAACAAACATGGCACACCAAGGCTGATAATCCATACCATACCAAATACCAAATTTATTATGGTTAGAATTTTTTGGGTTTTCTTTGTAGCCAATTTCCCGGGCTGCAATTTGAAGAACTTGTTGTGCAGTAGTCATAGTGATATTCCTCGATAAAGTAAAGGTAAATTGGCAGTTTTCTAGGTTAAGATGGGCTAAAACAAGCGTTTAACCTGGCCATTCCCCCCCAATTGTTGAAATGTTTTTCGGCTTCGCTGTTAATCTCAGAGAGCAATCGCGGCTTACCGTTGCCCGAGCCTGGAAAAACGACATACATAATACCGCTACTCACACCACCTGTTCGGGGACTAGAAGGAATGCCCAACGCTTCAGCAAGGGCAATTGAACCCTCGCCAATTTTGTTGGATGGACCAACATCTGCACAAATCGCATTGACAATCTTGCCGTTTTTACCATTAAAAACCACGGCAAAATCCCCCAGTTTTGCCCCGGCACTGCCACCACCGGGGAGAACAATATAGGGTATCCGAGTAGAATCAACATAGCGACTGGGATCAGTTTTTGCCCTAGTTCCATCCTGTAAAGCTGTCATAGAGACAAAATAACCTTGATAGGGTCCAGAGGTTTGCTCATAAGCTCGATTAGGATTTTGAGGGTCAGGGACAAGAATATTCTTCCACCAAGACGTATTTGGATAACCGGCATTTTTTAGATCATCTAAGCCAATATTGTCGGGGTGATAAGCATTAGGCGCACCATCGGCATCAATACTCATTTTTGATTGATAGAAAAAAGCGGTTTGTCCTGCAATTTGCCAAACAGAATGACCGCCAATTTCAAAGAGTTTCGTTCTTGGTTCACAGCTTATGGAAGAAGCTGCAATTTCTAAAGTAATCTTTTCAGTAGCAACAGAATGATTGTCTTGATCAAATCCTCGCGCTTCAATTTTACGTTTACCGTTGTCAGTAAAACGATAAGAGACTGACCAATTGCCATTAGAAACTGAGCTATTACCGAAGTGCCACTTATTTTCTGCCCACAACTCAATCCGAACAATTTCATGACTTGCAGTGCCTTTAAAAGTAACATTATCTGTCATGGCAAGTGTGGCATTATTACTAGGTTGATTAATTTTGATAACCATTAATTTGATCCTCAGTCAAGTAAAAAGTAAAGTGTGGGCGACATTTTTGAGGGAGAGAAGTGCTAAACAGAGACTATTTCTTTCTTTCTCAAAGCACCAAGCTCTTGCTCAAGCATCATTTGAATTTCAGGAATAGCGGGTTTATAAGGGGGATTAATATTCAGGTCTGTCCAGCGATTTTTAACACTTTCATGCAAATTGCTAACATCCCCTTCAAACTGACGAGGTGCTGTTCCCGCTACATTAAATGGCCATTTTGACGTATTATCAAAACTCGCACTACAATTGGGATGAACTTCATGTTGAATATAACTTTTATCTAAGGCCAAACCCAAGGCTTCGACTTGTTCCATCATCCACAATAAAGCTCCATCGGATAGGCCAGATTCTTTCTGAGAACCTCCACCAACACAACCATGACCCCCTGGAAACCAAACCTGAACCACTTGTTCTTTTTGTTGTCTGATGTGGGTAGAATGGGGACGGATTAGTGTTACATCAAATACTTTACGAATTTCATCAATGGCAACTGCATGAAACGCCTTTTCAATTGTAGGATTGATGGTCGAATCATAAAAGCGATAACGTTCGTTGAACTTTTCATCCAAGTGCAGAGAATGGACGATATCGGGGATACCTAAAGAAGCAACCGTATCCCAACAGCATAAGGCTTTAATGGGAACTCGTCGTCCATACTGATTACGGAAATCAATGGCATTTTTACCGTTAGGTGCGTTATTTGGGTCTTGTTTTTCTCGGTAAATTTCGTAGGCTTTGGGGATTTGTCGGATAAATTCTCGATACAACAAACCACAATTATAAATTAACCCAGCTAAACAGCGTACAGTGTAAGCTCCCCGACTAAACCCAAAGAGATAAATTTCATCTTCAGGTTGATAGTTTAAGCACAGAAAACGATAGGCATCCTCAATCTTATGATCCATGCCAATGCCTAAAGCACCTCCAGCAATTTTAATTAAAGTATCAGTTACCTCGGCATTAGATTGTTTTGTCCCAATCCCTTCGTCATAGTAGATGATTTGACGGATGGGGTTGCCCTTACTATCATCAAGTGGTGTGATAGCTTGCACCATTTTGACAACATTGGTAGGATAACCTTGTCCTAAATCTTGCCAAGTTCCATCACAACAAACAATAAGACGGCTTTTCATAGCGATGAACCTCCTAGGTTTCTTAAAACTCGCCAGTTTATGGAATATTTGAGGATTCTAGTGAATCATGACTCAAAATTATCGAGATTTTCCTTAAGGTAAAATTTCCGCAAGACTCAACCAAGACAAAGGAAGTTCTAACTCTGTTCGGAAGTGATATAGATGAGTTAGATAGCTGGCGTGACTAGGTAAAATTAGATGCGGTATTTATACTTACTACTTTAGATCGTCTATCAGAACTTGCTGCCCTAAAGATGGCAAATTAATATATTTCTTGAGGTTTCTGTATATAAGTTTACAGAATATTGTTGAGCTATTTATTAATAAAAAAAGTTGAGTTTGATTGCAAACCATCTTAATACCTAAGCTCGCCAACCTGAACTTTAGCCGATTCTCGATCGCAATTTTAGCCCACCCTAGCACTGCGCTCTTTTCCTTGGGAGGATTTTTACCAAGAAAAATGATCTGTCTGCCTGAGAACAGGCTATAGTAATCATCAAACCCTCAGTGAAAAACTTCCCGTGTCTTCAGTATTCCGTCTTCGTCCCTATTTTTCCCCCGCTCTGCAGCGTCGAGTCATCAAAACTCTCGCGGCAAAAAAAAACCGTCAACTCTTGACATGGGCGGCAGCTTGTGCTAGTTTTTTGATCCTCTGGGCGTGGAATTGGCAGTTAGTTTTGGCCACTTTAACCGGGGTGGGGGCGATGATCGGAGTTTACCATCTCCAGGGTCAAAACTGGCGCTCGCTGTGGCTGTGGGGGCGTGCTTTTTTCAGTGCCGATAGCGGTAAGTTAACTTTAGCGGTAGTCTGTGGCGGTTTGGGCAGTTTAGCCACCTATCTCGCTCTGGCAATTTGGACTTATGCCGAAAATCGCTGGTTGGCCCTGGCCTCAATTTTGCAAGGATTTGGCACGGTTTTGACTTTAATCCTGCTAGGATGGCATTTTCTCGACCATCGCGGTCAAAATGAGTCAAAAAACTTTGATCGCTGGTTAGAAAAATTAACAGTCAATGATCCCTTAATGCGCTTAATGGCAGTCCGACGTTTAAG
>VYLZ01000598.1_pt1 | contig 10941 bp, 5 predicted proteins | sample 5115361 | NCBI WGS metagenome assembly VYLZ01 (sample SAMN12291805, study PRJNA351875) | freshwater metagenome | isolation source: freshwater lake | place: USA: Michigan, Sixteen Lake | collected 2013-08-07 | reverse complement strand
TATTTTGTTCGGTGCTAGACTGATATTTGAGTAAGCCAGACAGGAGCCAGAAAAAGATATTTATCAGAAAAGTCATGATCAAGCTAGAGGTTTAAAGACTGATCGGGTTCCAATCATTTTTATTAATAAATATTTTACACAATTCATACCAGGTAAGCAAGAGGGCTACGCCACTACTACCGAATCATTACCGGGGAGGGGAAGTCGAGCATTTGTGAGGAAAAAAAACCTGCCCCTAATGCCGATGATAACGAGAAAAGGGACAGATTGGCTCAATTGAATGAGATTATTTTGAAGGGCCAGACGGCATCAGGAATTACATCATACCCATGCCGCCCATGCCGCCCATGCCGCCCATGCCACCCATGCCGCCCATGCCGCCCATATCGGGGGCTGCGGCTTCTTTAACGGGTTTTTCGACCACGAGGGCTTCCGTAGTTAAGACCATACCGGCGATGGAAGCGGCGTTTTGAACAGCTGACCGCACCACTTTAGCTGGATCGATAATTCCGGCGGCGATTAAATCTTCGTACTTGCCGGTGAGGACATTGTAACCGATGCTAAAAGCGGTATCGCGCACACCTTCCACGATCACATCGCCTTCCACACCGGCGTTGTTGGCTAACTGACGCAGGGGGGCTTCTAGGGCTTTGGCGACGATATCGGCGGCGACTTTTTCCTCATCGTTAGTGAGAGAAGCTTTGAAAGCCTTCACCTTAGAAGCCAGATGAATCAAGGTTGTGCCCCCGCCCGGGACGATACCTTCTGCCACGGCGGCTTTGGTGGCATTGAGGGCATCTTCGATGCGGAGTTTGCGATCCTTGAGTTCGGTTTCTGTGGCTGCCCCGACCTTAATGACGGCCACACCGCCGGCTAATTTAGCGATGCGTTCCTGTAATTTTTCCTTATCGAAGTCAGAATCGGTTTCTTCTAACTGTTTTTTCAGTTGGGCGAGACGTTTCTGCACATCGGCTTTATTGCGGCTGTCCCCGGAGGCGACAATAATTGTATTGTCTTTTTCTAGGGTGATTTTTGCCGCTTGCCCTAGCAGATCGAGGCTAACCGTGTCAAGACTTAAGCCCACTTCTTCGGAAATCAGACGACCGCCGGTGAGGATGGCGATATCTTGTAAAACCGCCTTGCGACGTTCCCCGAAACTGGGGGCTTTGATAGCGACGACATTTAAGACCCCCCGGGCCTTGTTGACCACGAGAGTGGCTAAGGCTTCGCCGTCCACATCTTCGGCGATAATTAATAGGGGACGACCTTGACGGGCAACGGCTTCGAGGACGGGGACTAATTCTGCGATCGCACTGATTTTTTTATCGGTAATCAGGATCAGGGGGTTGTCGTACTCGACGATCTGTCTTTCTTGATCGGTGATGAAATAGGGAGAGATATAACCGCGATCGATCTGCATCCCTTCCACCACTTCTAATTCCGTGGTTAGGGATTTCGATTCTTCCACGGTGATTACGCCATCGGTGGTGACTTTTTCCATGGCGGCGGCGATCATTTTTCCCACTTCTTCGTCGTTGCCGGAAGAAACGGTGGCCACTTGAGCGATCGCATCTCCAGCGACCGGTTTAGCGACGGCGGCGATTTCCTCGACCAGATAGGCGATAGTTTTGTCTAGTCCGCGTCTTAAGGCGACGGGATTGGCCCCGGCGGTAACGTTTTTGAGACCTTCTTTAATTAAAGCTTGGGCGATGATGGTGGCGGTACGGTGATGCCGTCATTAACGATCTGGGGGGCGCCGTATTTCTTTTCTAACAAGACATTGCGTCCTTTCGGACCGAGGGTGATTTTTACCGCATCGGCCAAGGCGTTGACACCTTTTTCTAGGGCGCGACGGGATTCATCTTTGAAGGCAATGATTTTGGACATAGTATCGCTGTTGTGATAGGACTCCTTATAGTTAATTTAGCACTCTTAGGGCTTGAGTGCTAATCTAGGCGATCGACTCCCCTCTAATCCCTGAACCGACAAGCGCAATCGTTTTGGTTGCCCTAGCTGGAGAGATGAGTTAGTCCCGATCTATTTTTGGCCTTAAAAATGCGATCTGGGAAAGTGAGCGCTGTTTACTTGCATAATTTAAGATGAAGATTCCGACAGCCTAATCAGATCGATGATAACCAAGCTAACCCTGAGAAATTTCAAGAGTATCAAGGAACAAACCTACGAGTTTGCTCTCTTCGATCTCTTGGTTGGACGGAATAACAGTGGTAAAAGCACCATCTTACAGGCTTTAGCGATCTGGCAGTTCTGTATTGAGGAGTTCCGGCGGGCAAAACGGGGGGGAAAGACCGGCAAACAAGTTGTCCTTCCCAACTTTACAGCCCTTCCCGTTCCAGAATTTAATCTTTTGTGGCGAGAGAAGACCGAGCGCCACTATCCAAAAGTAGATGGTTCCAAAAAGCAAGAGTTTATTCTTATTGAAATTGATGTTACTTGGATAGCGGAATCTTCCGGACCAAAACCATGCTCTTTGGGGGTTAAACTACGATATAGTTCTCCTCAAACTATCTACGCAATTCCTTCGGAAGGATGGGAACATTTCCGTGAATTAGAAGGAGAGTCAAATCACTCCCCTTCTCTGTTACCTATTATTGCTTACGTTCCGCCTTTTTCGGGATTAGAACCCAATGAAGAATGGCGTGATGACGGACCGCTGCGAAAACAAGTGGGAAAAGCGCAGCCCGGAAGTATATTAAGAAATTTACTGCTGCGAGTTTGGCAAGAAAATCGAGATGATTGGAGTGAAATTAAAAATGTTGTCAAAAACTGGTTTACCGTTGAGTTAAAAGAACCTCAATACGAACGAGGAGTGGACACCCAAATAATCTGCGAATATAAACAGGGGAGCAAATCCTACGACATTATATCTGCTGGCAGCGGTTTCCATCAAACCTTAACCTTGTTGGCATTTTTTTATGGTTATAAACCTACTACTATCTTACTGGATGAACCCGATGCTCATCTTCATGTTAACTTGCAAAGAGAGATTCTAGATTATTTTAAGAATCAAAAGGCGATCGAGAGAAATACTCAATTTCTTATTGCCACCCACGCAGAAGAGTTTATTAGAGGGGTTGACGTTCGGCAAATAATCTCATTACTTGATAGCATTCCTAAAAGAGTGGAAGCTACACCAGCGATTTTAACAGCGATGGCCGATGTTTCTAACTTAGAGATAACACAGCTTTCGCTTTCGGAATCTAATTATCCCGTTATTTTGTATGTTGAAGGAGAAACAGATGAGCGTCTTTTACGAGGTTTTGCCACTTCTTTAGGAAAGCAGGATAACTTAAATAAAGTTTGTTTTCGGGTTATGGGAGGCGGCAATAAGAAGAAAATGAAAGAAGATTCTGATCGTCATTTTGCTGGGATTAAACAAATAATTCCATCAGCGAAAAGGTTGGTATTGTTTGATTATGATGATGACGATCAGGCCTTCCACCCAGAAGCAAATGATCCGAAGCAATCATTATATGAATGGCGACGAAAAAATATTGAGAATTATTTATTAGTTCCCGATGCTTGGATGAGAGCAGCCCTACAAACCGGCGGTTTTAACGACCCAGATATTTTTTTCGCTCCAGTTCAAGAATTAATTAGGAATTTTTTTGATAACGAAAATCTTACCCTGCCTCGAAATCAATCTTGGAGAGATGTCAAAGCAAATATTTTTCAAGTTGTGGATGGGAAAAAGCTATTGTTTGAAAATAAGGACTCTCTTTTTCAAAGGCTTAAATCTCATCAACTTCCTTTAGCATCTGTTCCATCTTTAGAATTGACCCGTGAAATCGTCGCCACTAATATGAAATCTGATGAAATTCATGAAGATGTTCATCAATTCTTCGCTAAGTTGGATCAACTTCTGAGTTAAGCAAAATTGTTATTTTTGACTTGTAATCGGAATAGCCAGTGCTTGAACTTGAATTTTTTTCAACTCGGAAACTAATCGAATTGCCTGCTGTTCGTAGAGGGGGGCGCCCAGAGTCGCTGGCAAATTTTCCATGAGATCGCTGGCGGTTTTCAGGGGACAATTAGAAAAACGACTGATTACGGTGGGTGCTTCCGCGGCAATATTGCGGTTAAAGGCTTTTTCCACCCGCACGCGCCAAGTTTTGGGAGTTCGACGACCCTGTTCCACCCGTCGCAGTCCGTTGATGGTGGCCAGCACCACAATGCGATCGCCAATGCGTAAGTTGAGATAATCTTCGGGCATTAATTTCGGGGCTTGCCGTTCTCGTTGGTGTAGGATCGGCACGACTCGATAACCGTAGGCAATATCGCCGATCGAGCTACCATTGAGAGTATCTCCAGCTTCGATCTCGTATTCTGTCACCAGAATCGTTTTTTGCGCCCAACGGAACAGATAGATGATATTTTCTCCGAAAGCGGCCCCCGTAAAGGCTTCTGCCGCCACGGTGTTGGTTCCTAAAATGTGAGATTGGGGCAGAATTTGACTTAATTGTTGACTAAGGGTATCGTCGGTGGTGCGGATGACTAAGTAGCTTTGGGGGTTGAGTTTGCGGGTGGTTAGGGCCACTTCTAAATTGAGGATTTCGTCATCGGTAACAATCGCTATACTTTTGGCCCTGTCTAAATTGACATTTTTTAAAGATTCTTCGATATTTCCCGTCATCAAGGGCATTTTTGGCAGCATAGTCACATCAAAATCCCTATTTAAGCTGACCCCGACAATCGCCTGTTTCATTTCTAGTAATAAATTAGCCACTTCTGTGCCGACTCGACCTAAGCCCACAATAACGATATGATTCTGTTGGGGAACTGGGGGACGGTTAGGGATAAATTGAAATCTTGATGATAATAAAGTTTCTGTCAAAATGGCGTAGAGAACCCCGATAAAAGCGGTTCCAGCTAAGGTTAAAAAGAGACTAAATAGCTGCATCCACCAGGGGACTGCATTTAAATCTTCGGGGTTAGAGGCACCGAAAACATCACCGTAACCACCTAATAAAAGAATCGCCGTTCCTGAAAGAGCGGAAATAAAGGAAGCTCTCGGGGCGTAGAGATGGAAAAGAAAAGTCCCGATCATTACCAGCAGGATAATGATAAATACTGACAGGAAAGCCACCCGGTGAATTTGCTGCTGAAAACTCAATTGCCAGAATTGTTGTATTTCTTTGAGCAATTTTTGCCAAAAATACCGCAACTTCTGACGAGAATTTGACGGTTTCTGGCGGGTAGCATCGATGTTTTGGTAGGTAGTTTCGATGGTGGTAATGGTATCACCGGCTCTGATAGTGGTGGTGGGGGACCATTGATAAAATCCGGCCGTTAAAGGTTCATCGGGGGCTGTGTGTGCTAACAGACGACGGGTGGGGGTATTTAAATCACCTAAAAAGCGATCGAGTAAACCATCTTCGGGGCTAATTTGTCTCTGGATAATCCGCAATTTCTGACCGTCGAGATGCAAAAAACCGAGGGTTTCCGTGCCTAATGTGGCTAAAGCAAAGGCATTGGCGGGTAGTTGGGTGGGTTCATAGGCGATAAAATTGCCTAAACGTTCCTTGAGTAGCTCATTGAGATTATCTTTAGAAGAACGCACCACTAAGCGGGTAAGGGGATTTAATTGCCGAATAATTAGGGCAGTAGTGGCATTAATTCGCTCATCACTGGTGACAATTAAAGCAGCCCGACAGCGCTCGATTCCCGCTCTTGCTAAAATGTTTTTTTGACGACAATCACCGATAATTATTTCCTCTAATAAATCGGGAAAATCATTAATTTCCCAACTGGGAGGCTGTATTAGTTCGATACCGACAACGCTAACCCCAAACTCTTTTAAAGACTTGACGCAGTGTTGTCCAAGACTACCCAATCCACACACTAAAAAGCGATCGGCTAACTTGACATTCCCATGGACAAAGCTGAGAGATTCTTGGTTCATAGATTCTGCTTGTCTTAAAAAATAGAATGCTTTTTCAAACTTTTAATCCACCCTTAATTTCCTCTTAATAAGGGGGGTATTAGACAATTTTAAACACCTACCTAATTATAACATCCCTGCATTTTTATTGCGTACCCGTTGATACATTTCTTCCATTACCTCGATAAAGGAAGTATCCCGATCCCAAAATGCAGGATAATCACCAGCTTTTTTAATGACAATTGCGGGAATAATTGCCGCTTTAACTAACTGAGGATTTTCGGATAAACGGTGATGAGAGTGCCAAAATTCTTTGAGATCAATTGTTTCTACTGCTGGTATAGTTTCGGGTTTAGTGTGATAGGAAGTAACGGGTTTAAGAGGAATTTGTTCCTCTTGGATGGAGGAGGAAAGCAGCTTACCGAGGGGAGTTTTTGCTAACTCTTGCAGTAATTTTTGACGAGAGATACCTCGTAATTCAAATAAGAGGAAAGGATCCTGATCTAATTGGGAAGCAACGAGGTAATAAACTCCAGCAATATGTTTACAGGGATTTTCCCAATCGGGACAGGAACAATTAGTGATAAAATCCTTTTGACTGTGGGGTAATAAGTGTAGATTCAGATCGCTAAATGCTTCATCAATATTATCAGGAACTTCTTTGAGCAGCAGTTTAGAGATCATACTCGCTCTTGAACCAAGATTATATAAAGCTTGTGACCACTCTGCTTTAGTAATTGGTTTAATCTCGATACTCACCCTATACAAAGGTTCTTTGTAAACTCCAAAGTAGGGATTAATGGAACCTCGCACCTGAGCAGTAATTAAATTACCATCAATTTTATAATTCTTGACTTTATCATTTTTTGCGTAGGAACGTCCTCGACTCAAGCGCGCTGAGTCAGTAAATTCCTCTAATGCTTCTATAAAGCGTTGTCCCCACCAAGTTTTACTAAATTTATTCATGGGTTTACCTCGATTAAATAATTGTCTGTTTATTCAATGCGATTAACTGACGAAAACTTTCGTTATCTAATTCCGTTAACCAGGATTCATCATTACTAACAATAGCATTAGCTACCTTTTTCTTTTCCTCGATCATTTCATCAATTCTTTCCTCTAAGGTTCCCAAAGTGACAAATTTATGCACGAAAACATTTTTTTGTTGACCAATTCTAAAAGCGCGATCGGTTGCTTGATTTTCTACCGCAGGATTCCACCAACGATCAAAATGAAAAACATGATTTGCTTTGGTTAAAGTAATCCCCACCCCCCCAGCTTTTAAGGATAAAATAAATACGGAAGGTTCTGTTTCGGGATGTTGAAATTCTTCGATCATTTGTTCTCGTTTTGGTTGAGAAGTCCCCCCGTGAAGATAATAAGTATTATAGCGAAAAGTTTGTTTCAGGTACTTTTGTAAGGAGTCCCCGATTTCAGTAAATTGAGTGAAAATTAGCAAACTATCTCCCTCTAAAATTACTTCTTCTAGCATTTCTCCCAAACGCTCTAACTTATGCGATCGCTCAGGAGTAAAAGCGCTGTTATCCTGTAAAAATTGACGCGGGTGATTACAAATTTGTTTCAAGCGCATCAGGGTAGATAAAATTAATCCTTTGCGTTTTATTCCCTCCGCTTCTTCTAATTGTTTTTCCACTTCTTTGATGACAACTTCATAGAGAGAAGCTTGTTCTTTAGTTAAATTACAATACTGTTTGTTTTCCACTTTGTCAGGCAAATCTTTAATTATCTGCTTATCGGTTTTTACCCGACGCAGAATAAAAGGTTCCACTAATTTTTTGAGAACCGTGGACTGGAGACGATCATTTTGTTTTTGGATTGGCACTTCAAACGCTTTACGAAATTGAGTTTCTTTACCTAAATAACCGGGGTTAAGGAAGTTAAAAATTGACCATAAATCAAGCAGTCTATTTTCCACAGGAGTTCCCGTTAATGCGAGACGATGTTGTGCAGATAAACTCAAGATTGCTTTAGTTTGTGCCGCTTTAGGATTTTTGATATTTTGTGCTTCATCAATTACCAAACGTTGCCAAGATTGCGAGTTAAATAATTTCAAATCCTTGCGAACTAGGGTAAAAGAAGTAATGACGATATCCTTTTGACTAGCTACTGTCTGAAATTCGCTCTCATCTTGATAGCGCTTACTACCATGATGAATTAAAACCTGAAGATGGGGGGCAAATTTTTCAATTTCTTTTGCCCAATTTCCCACCACAGAAGTGGGTGCGACTAGCAGAGTTGGTAAAACATTATTATCTCCCTCTCTTTCCCCAACCAATCTAGCAATTACCTGTAGAGTTTTTCCTAATCCCATATCGTCAGCAAGACAACCATTTAAACCCAATTGTTCCAGGTATTGAATCCAAGCAACCCCGCGCTTTTGGTACTCCCGCAGCGTTCCTTGTAATTGGGGAGGATTTTCGATCGGTTCTAGTTGACTAGGATTTTGTAATTTCTCTAGCATAGAACCTAAAAAATAATCGGTTTCAACAATAATTTCCTCTGGGTATTCGGCAGCTTTTTTCATTAATTCAATCAGATTCATCTCAGGATTTTCCTGCTGATATTTCTGCCAAAAATCCAGCATTTGCTGCATTTTATTTTGTTCTAATTCTACCCATTGACCTCGAAATTTAACTAGGGGTGTTTTGGTGTTAATTAATTGTTGCCATTCCTCTTGACTAATAGTTTCTTCACCGATGGCTAATTCATATTGATATTCAATGATGTTTTCGAGGCTAAAAATCCCTTTACTAACGGGGGTAGATTTGCCCGATTTAGAAGTAGTTTTTAGCCGAACTTTGGCGCGCTGACGACCTTGGGGAGTCCACCAAGCGGGAATAATCACTTTATATCCCGCATCTTCTAAAATCCAAGCAGTTTCTTTCAAGAAAGTAAAAGCTTCTGTAAGATTGAGAGAAAATCCCGTCGGTTTATCCGTTTCTAATCCTGTCTAAATCTTGACCAAAATGCGCTCGTATGCTTGTTCTAGTTTCGGGGACTGCATACCAATATTCGTCTAATTCTAATCGCAGGGAGGGGTCTTGTTTAGAGATGAGGATAAAGGTAATTTGCCACTGTTCAATATTATCTTCTGGTGCTTCCGTTAGTTTAAAACCAAGGCTAAAACTAGATATATTTTGGTCTCCTAGTAATTGCTGTCTCCAAGTTTGCCACTGTTGATATTTTTCTAAGGCAGCGGCAGTTTGCAGAAATCCAGCAGCTTTAGTCACAGAGAGGCAGTCACCTATAATTGTCTCGCCAATAATTTTTTTATCAAAACTGGCAGGAATTGCCGTATTAGTGACAATTTCATTGAGGAGACATTCGGAGAAGTGCCGGAGTAGGGTTTTGGGATCGTATAATTGTGGTGAAGCATGGGGATTTTCAGCACCAGCAAGACAAATGCGGGGAAGATATTCGAGATAGCGATCGAGATTGGTTTCGTAGGTTGCTGATATAATTTCCCAAAGAGGGTAGATGGCAAAGTTAGCGGTTTTCTTGTTATTTGTGGCTAATTCTCGATATTTAAAAGCAGGAATATAGTTATCTTTGAGAATTATTTCTTTAAAAGCTTGACTGTAGTGATACCAAAAAAGTAGATCTGCACCTAACTGAATCTCTGAGGAGTTGTAAAGACAGATAAAGTGCAGATCATTGAGCAGTTTAAGTACAGGACTAAGGGGATAACAATCAATTTGCCAAGATTGCCATTGGCTATTTTCTGGGGGTTCTTTTTCTAGATAACGCAGTAATTCTAAGGAGGGTAAAGGTTGATTGTCGTGGCTAGGTAAAAGAAAGTAGCGGGGGACAAATTGCCGACTAAGAGGATTATAATTCGATTGAACTATTCCTAACTCTCCGGTGAGAAAGCTAGTTAATTCTTCTTTGCTTAACTGAAAAGGATGATAATTATCAGCAGTGGTGCGACTCTTTTTCGGGGTGCTAGTTTCTCCCCAAAGATAAAAGCTACCCTTCTGAATAAATTCATCCGTTGATTGGGGAATCCAAGTACCGTGAAGAATTTTCATGGTTTTCAATGAGTACAAAAGAACTTAAATGAGGGCAATACTTAGCCTCTAGAAAAATTGTAGCGATTATGGGAGGATTCTCCACACTTTTTTGTCCCTTTGCGAACCCAGAAGTCCTCTGGATAAGAGAAAAAGGTTAATAGAGCTTCTAGGATAAAAAACCATTGAGAAGACGTGATCAACGGTTTTTTGAGCTTAAAGCTTATCCCTACATGGGTTTAAAGCTATTTTTGTTCTAGGTTTTGTTGAGGTTCCACTAAGAGGGATGTCTAATTATATCAATTCTCCGAAATCCGGCTACAAGAGTTCGATCCCCCTGCCTTCGTCTCCCTTAAAATGGGAAAAAGGGGAAATGGGAACTTAAATTCGATAATTCGATCTGTAGTTTTTATGGGTGAGAATTAGTATTAATTCACTTTTACCCAAATACTGCGGAAATATTTTTCGGGATTATTTTTATCGATAATATCTTTACAGGGAGTATTACCAACTCGCTCGATTGTACCATCATCGCTTAAAATCTGAAAGCGATCTTCAGGGAATTGCAGTGATTCTATCTTTTCTGGTGCATCTTCTTTTTTTCCTGACCAAGTATAGAAAACAAACTGATCCCCTCCATGAAATTCTCCAGCAATAATTAAATATACTTCTAAAGCTGGCCAAAATTCAATGCTACGAATTCCTAATCTTCCCAAATCTAACAAGATAGGATCATCAAATTCAGCTTTAGCCGTGGTTGAATTAGTAACTAAACTCTTGGGATTTTTTAGGGGTAATAAAAGAGCTTTACCGTTGGGGACAGGATTACGAAAACCGATCAAGATATTTCCGTCTGGAGTTGCTGTTAAACCTTCAATATTTAATCCTCCTTTAGCTTTAGGAGCTTTGGTTTCTGCTGTTTTGAAATCAAATATTTTAGCCAAGTCAGAGTCTTCGATAATATCGCGCAAGACTAACTGAGTATAAGACTCACCCACTTGAACTATACTAGAG
>VYLZ01000246.1_pt1 | contig 10981 bp, 14 predicted proteins | sample 5115361 | NCBI WGS metagenome assembly VYLZ01 (sample SAMN12291805, study PRJNA351875) | freshwater metagenome | isolation source: freshwater lake | place: USA: Michigan, Sixteen Lake | collected 2013-08-07 | reverse complement strand
GATTTTTTTGGAGGTTTTGTTACAGGTGCAACGATGTCCAACTTTACATGCTTGGCGGTGGCGCGCCAATGGATAGGAAAACAGATTGGAGTAGATATTGCCAAAGAAGGAGTGACAAAAGGAGTTAAAGTTGTTGCCGCCACACCACATTCCTCTTCCATAAAATCACTTTCGCTGTTGGGTATTGGCAGTAGCAACGTTGTCAAAATAACCATAGAAGTTGGCAATCGAGAGGCAATCGATATAGTTGCGCTAGAACATTATCTGCAAAAAAATCCAACAGAACCCGTCATTTTAATTTCCAGTGCAGGCACAGTCAATACGGTTGACTTTGATGATTTCAAAGCCATTGCCAAACTGAAAGAGAAGTATTCATTTTGGTGGCATATTGATGCTGCCTTCGGTGGATTTGCTGCTTGCTCATCGCATCATCAACATTTAGTAGAAGGTTGGGAGCATGCAGATAGCATCACGATTGATTGTCATAAATGGTTCAATGTGCCCTATGAGAGCGCAGTGTTTTTCGTGAAACAAAAGCACAGCCTCCTTCAGGTAGAGACGTTCCAAAACTCCAACGCGCCATACCTAGGCAACCCGTTAGAGAATTTCAATTACCTGAATTTCCTTCCCGAGAACTCAAGAAGATTGAAGGCATTGTCGGTTTGGTTTTCGCTGGTAGCGTATGGCCAGGAAGGTATCCGATCTATTGTGGATGACAACATTAATCATGCGGTACAGTTTGGTAAGGGCATTGAGAGATCTTTAGATTTTGAATTACTGGCGCCTGTGAGGTTGAATACCGTCTGCTTCACATTGAGAAAAGAAACAAACCCGGATGAAGTAACGGTGTTCCTGAAAACATTAAACGCTACCGGAAAAGTATTTATGACTCCCACACTTTACAAAGATAGAAAAGGAATTCGCGCGGCATTTGTGAATTGGCGCACCACCACGGACGATGTCAACTTGGTGCTAGGTTTGATGAATGAAGTGATTAACCAACTTAGAAATGGTCATTGATCAAAAAATTGGTTTTGGAATTACTGATTGGAATTCGGTAGCTGCCGAGTGCCATGAAGGTACCACGGGTTTTGCGCTTTGGCGAGTACAGAACTTTGGCAACGTGCGTGTGCGGATAGTAGAATATTCGGCTAACTATCTCGCAGATCATTGGTGCAAGAAAGGGCATATTATATTTTGTGTGGAGGGTGAAATGATTACCGAATTAGAAGATGGCAGAGAATTTAGTTTGAGCGCAGGCCTTTCGTATCAGGTAGGGGATGGGGCAGAAGCACACCGCAGCCGAAGTGAAAAAGGTGTGAAGTTGTTCATCGTAGATTAATAATTCGTTGGCTTTAAAAATTAACGTATGTATACACCCGCTTATGCGAAAAACGAAAACGAAGAAGACCTAAAGGATTTTATTCGAAAGAATGGTTTTGGTATTGTAGTTAGCACGGTAGATGGAAAGCTATGGGCAACGCACATTCCATTGATTCTTGTTGGGGGCAAGTTGCAAGGACACATAAGTCGTGGCAACAAGCAATGGCGTGCGCTGCCACAAAATGAAGAGGTGATGGTGATTTTTCTGGGACCCCACACGTATGTTTCCTCTTCGTGGTATGATCATGAAAATGTGCCTTCATGGGACTATGTAGCCGTTCACGTTTATGGAAAGGCGCATATACAATCAGAAGAGGAGTTGATCGAATCGCTCCGGCAACTGACAAATAAATACGAAAAGGATTCGGTACATCCGATTTCTGTTGACACGATGTCAGAAAAATTTCTTCATGCCGAGTTGCCTGGAACGATTGGTTTTGAAATTACCATTGAACGGATGGAAGCAAGCTACAAGCTCAGTCAAAATCGTGATGAGAAAAACCACACTCAGATTATTTCAGAATTGGAGAAAAGAGGCGATGAAAATTCTGTGAGTGTTGCGAATGAGATGAGAAAGCATGGGCATCGCAAATAACTCGGTGCGGAGCATAAAAAAAGCACACGGGTAGCATTGTCCTGCAGCAGGTAGATAAAATTGATCGATAGAAATAAATTTTTAATTCAGGATAACTCTGTAATTTTACAATAATTAAAAAAGTAAAAAGCCATGGCAGTACTAACAGAACCCATCCACGTTGAACGAGTTGCGAAGTCCCGCCTATCTGGAATCGATTTCAACAATCTTGGCTTCGGAGCACACATATCCGACCACATGTTGATGGTTGATTATAAAGATGGACAATGGCAAGAACCGAAAATTGTGCCTTTTGGTAATTTAGAATTATCACCTGCCATGTTGGCGTTGCATTATGGCCAGACGGTTTTTGAGGGCATGAAGGCTTTTAAAAATGATCAAGGAACGATTACCATTTTTCGCCCTGAACGACACCATAAAAGATTGCTGAAATCTTTAGATCGCATGTGCATGCCAGCCATTAGTGAAGAATTGTTTCTCCAATCATTAAGCGCATTGATCGAAGTAGATGCTGGTTGGGTACCTACAACGGAAGGCGCCTCTCTTTATTTAAGGCCCTTCGTATTTGCCTCAGAAGCAAAGCTGGGTGTAAAAGTTGCCGAAGAATACAAGTTCATTATTTTAACAAGCCCGGTTGGGCCTTATTTCTCTAAGCCTATCCGCGTAAAGGTGGAGGAGGAATTTGTAAGAGCTGCGGAAGGTGGTACCGGATTCGCTAAATGTGCCGGCAATTATGGAGGAGCTTTTTATCCTACTATGTTAGCACAAAAGCAAGGCTTCGATCAAGTGTTGTGGACGGATGCGAAAGACCACAAATACATCGATGAGTCAGGTGCCATGAATGTGATGTTTGTGTTGAATGGCAAATTGGTTACGCCAAAACTTTCTACTTCATTGTTGGATGGAGTAACACGTGATTCTATCCTTACGCTTGCGAGCGCAATGGGAATTGAGAAAGAAGAGCGAAGAGTAAGCGTAGCCGAAATAGAGGAGGCATTTAAAAACAAAACCATCACGGAAGCATTTGGCGTGGGCACGGCAGCAGTTGTTTCCCAAATTGCAACGATACATATTCATGGCACAGACTATAATTTGCCGGCTGTAGACTCAAATAGTTTTCAACTGCGTGTTAAGAAAAAACTGAATGACATCCGCAAAGGCATTGAGCCGGATACCCACCATTGGAACTACTTGGTTAAATAATTGTTTGATCTGATCATTGAGGTTCGGAGCTGGTGCTTCGAACCTCGTTTTGTTTACGAGTATTTATGTTATTTTTCTGTCTTGACATTTTTTTGCATCTAAACTAGGTAGTATGTACATTGAATACAAAACAGATTGCGCCATCACCCCGGACGAATTCATTGATTTGTTACAACGATCTACTTTGGCTGAGCGCAGGCCGGTTCATGACCCATTGAGAATTGAAAAAATGTTGGCACACGGCAACATTCTGATCACCGCGTGGGAAGGTGATTTGTTAGTTGGTGTTTCACGCGCATTGAGTGATTTTTCTTTTTGTTGCTATTTATCTGATTTGGCTGTTGACGAGGCCTATCAAAAGGCTGGTATCGGCAAGGAACTGATTAGGCGCACGCACGTTGCAGCTGGCGAAGAACAGGTGATGTTAATTTTACTGGCTGCACCCAAGGCGGTGAACTACTACCCGAAAATAGGCATGGAGCAATTTAAGGATTGCTTCGTGGTCAGGAGGAAGGGGTGACGGTTTTGAGCTTGGCGTAGTGGCGGATTTTCACCATCCGCCAGCTGGCGGATGGTGAAAATCCCCCATTGGTGGATGACTAAACATCCCGATGTATCGAAATCTGCGGAGCACCGAACCGCCACTTTTGCCAAACCCGTGTTAGCGGTTCGGGCTTTTAATTCTTGACATTTAACAGTCCTTGCGAACCAAAATTTGTCAATAAACCTATTGTTATTTGCTCTAAATGCTCATTGTATTTTTGTATTAGGTCGCCCATACCTATAAAATCCACAGCAGTTCTAAATGGTCTTTCACCTTTAGTCTTTTCAACTAATTCCATAAAAGCATCAGCTACTTTTTGAGGATTCTGTTGCGGATTTGCTTCTAAAAAGCTCATAAAGCCTTTCAAAGATTGCTCTGGTGCTTTGGCAAATTCTCCGTAAAATGGTTCTTGGCTTTTATCACTTGGATGTAGCAAATTTTCCGCAAATGCAGTTGGGTATCCTCCTGGTTCAACTATACAGTTTTCTATTCCAAAGCCCGAAAGTTCTAATCTGTAGTTTTCCGCCATAGCTTCTAATGCCCATTTTGTTGATTGATACAACCCATAAAAAGGTAATGCAACTCTTCCCAAACAACTTGATGTATAGATAATTAACCCATCTTGTTTTTCACGGAAAAATGGAATTATAGCTCTATTCATTCTTTGAACACCAAATAAATTGATGTCAAATAATTTTTGGTAATCTTCTACGGTAAAAAACTCTTGCATACCGTGCACTCCAATACCAGCATTATTGATTAAGACATCTAAACCATTTAACTGGTTAATTGCTTCTTTAACACCGGTTGTAACACTTTCATTGTTGGTGACATCTATCGAAACGATTTTAGCACCCGCTTCAGACAATTCGGAAGCAATTGATTTGTTTCGTCCTTCAGCGTCACGCATCGAAGCCGCAACTTGATGCCCTCTTTGTAATAATGTCAAGACGGTCAATTTACCAAATCCACCGCTTGCTCCGGTAATTAAAATTTTTTTTGCCATTTTATTTAAATTTAAAATATAGTACAAAACTAGGAATAATAAATGACTTGGTTATGGTGAGAAGTTCCTATTATTTGGTGAGAAGTTCCTATTATTTGGTGAGAAGTTCCGTTTTAAAGTGAAGTTCACGAAATTGTTTAGGTGTTATTCGTTCAAAGCTTTTGAAAAACTTTATAAAATTAGATGGATCAAAAGTCAATGTATGTGCAATATGTGAGATTGTGTTATTAGTAGTTAGCAATAAATCTTTAGAAATTTCAATGAGCCTTTCTTCGTAAATATCGCAAGGGGATTTTCCTAAAACTTCCTGAATAGTGTTACTCAGGTGTTTGGGACTTACAAATAACAAGTCTGCCAAGTCCTTTATTTCAAAAGTTTTTTCAGATTTCCCTTTCTTCAAATCTGTTAGGTGCTGGTCTAATTGTTGAAGATACTGAGAAACAATTTCTTTTTGTCTGACTGATACTTTTTTGCTTTCTATTATCATTCTATCAAAGTTGATTTTGTTTGTAGTCGTCATAGCCTGACCGCTAACGTTTTGCGGCTTGGCGTATTTGCGGATTTTTAGCACAAATGTTTAATCGAAGAACTGCACTTGAACCTATCACGAAACAGACATACGAAGCACTGCACCCGTCATTACGCCAAACCGCTGTTAGGCGATGTATTTCTTATGTCACTAGTTCAGTCAGTCGTTTTTTGTAATTTTCAAAGGTAATATTTTTTTCATTTTCAGCGTGTCTTTTTGCACAAAAGACAATAAATGGCTCAAGGCTTTCCATTCCACAGAGTCCGAACGTACCAATGAATAAATGCTTCAGTACATCTTTGATTGTACCCCTTTTCTCCGGTGTCCAAGCAAAATCGGGTGCTCCTGTGGTCATACTCACTAAAATTTTCTTTCCTAATAATGCTTTTCCACCACCATAAGCCCAACCATAACTAAACACACGGTCAATATATCCTTTCAAAAGTGCTGGCATACTATACCACCAAAGCGGAAATTGAAAAACAATCAAGTCAGCTTTGCTTAATAGTTTATGCTCTTTTTCAATGTCTGGCGAATAAGTCTGGTTTAGAGATGCTGTTTGTTGTTCAACTTGCAGGTCAAAAAAGTCACTATTGTATAAACTTCTAAAATCACCTTCATCAGCCGATGCTTTAAATTTCATTTGATACAAGTCACTCAAAGAAACAGACCATCCAAACCCTTCAAGAGTTTGGATAGCTATGTTTCTTAATTGTCCGTTGTAGGATTGCAAATTGGGATGTGCAAATACTATATGTGCTTTCATTATAAAAATGCTTGTTTATTGTTCTTGAAGAAAGTTTCAGCACTTGTGTATTCTCTGCCAGTAATGTTTTTGAAGTCGTCAGAATATCCAGCTGTCCAACCTTGTTTTATAATGTAGTTCAGTTCCATCATTGCATTAACCATCCACTCTGGCATATGATTAGAAAGCATACTTTCTTTTGCCTTTTCTTCGGGTACGTCTATGTAAGTTATTTTTTTTTCTAGAATGGCACTCAAAGTTTCTGCTAAACCTTGGTTAGTGTAAGTCAAACCACTTAAATCGTAAGTTTTACCAAAGTGGTCATTACTCGTTAAAGCGATTGCGACAATCTCTCCCAAATCGTTAATGTCCAACATTGACAAGTTGGCGTTACCGTTTGGTAAATAAAAACCACCATATTCTTTTATTGTCTGACTGTGAAAGTTGATGAAGTTTTGCAAAAAGCTGTAAGGTCTTACAATGGTGTAATTTAAACCTGATGCTCTAATCAAGTCTTCACTTACACCAGCCCAACGAGCCATTTGAATTTGTCCGTTGCTGTCTGCTCCTGAAGCAGTGCTTCTAACCAAATGTTTCAGTCCATTTGGTTTTGATGCGATAATAACCATTTGTGTAACGACTTCTGGATTTTGCATCAAAGGTGTAACCAAAAACACACGGTGTTTTCCTTGCAAGGCTTGGTTTAGACTCTCTTGGTCGGTGAAATTTACAATAATTGGTTTTGCTCCAAACTGACTCACTTTTTCAAAATCTTTTTCAGATTGAACACCTGCAAAAACTTCAACATTTCTGTTTTGTAAATTTTTCAAAACTGCTGTGCCAATATTTCCTGTGGCACCTAATACGATTACATTTTCCATTGTTTAAATTTTAAATTGTTATTTGATAGTTCAAAGATGAGCCAATGGGCCGCCTTGTTGATAACCAAAAACAATGGAATAATGACCAAAATTACTTTTGACCATTTTTATACTCTTTAGGTGTACAGGCTGTATGTTTTTTGAAAAATCGGATAAAATGCGTAGGTTCTTCAAAACCAATATTATAAGCAATTTCTGAAATATCGTTTGCAGAGTATTTTAATTGCTTTTTGGCTTCTTCAATAATCCTTTCTGAAATGATTTCTTTGGCAGTTTTGCCAAGTATTTCCTTTACGGCTTGGTTAAGTGAATTGGCTGAAACATTCAATCGTTCGGCATATTCACCGACTTGTTTGTGTTTGATAAAGCAATTTGTTGCCAAATTTTGAAACTGAAAAACTAACTCTTGCTTCTTGGAGTATGGCTTGTAGTTTACACCGCTTATTTCTTGCAAACTTTTGTATTTGAATAAAAGAGAAAGCAAAAACGATTGTATAATTTGAACCCTGTATGAATTTGGTGTGTAAAATTCTTTGTAGAGCTTTTCAAAATCAATGGTTAATTCTTGGGCTTGTTTGGTGGATAATTTCAAAAAATTTTGTTGAGAAAGATTGAAAAAAGAAAACTCCTTTTGAAAATTACCGCTAAAAAAATTCAAAAATTCTAATTTGAAATAGACGACAAAACCTGATGTAAAGCTATTTCGTTGCCACGAAAAAATATGATCGGGCGATAAAAAATAGAGTGTGTTTTCGAGTGTGTTATTGCATTGGTCGTTTATGTCTGCAATGGCATTTCCCGAGTTCAGAATCAAAGAAATTTGATAAAATTCTTTTTGATAAGCTGGCATTTTTAAGGCTTTGTCTTTCGGTAGTTCGTTAAATCGAAACACGAAAAATTCAGCAATATCTGTCCTTTTTTCAAAACCTGTTGTCTCGAAAAATTCATTGATATTGTTAAATCGTCTTATTCTTGTTTCCAATGTTGTTAGTTGGTCCGTTGATATATCGCCTAACGTTTTCGGGCTTGGCGAAGATGGCGATTTTCACCATCCGCCAGATGGCGGATTGATGCGGAATCTGCCTAGCCGGATGATTAACCATCAACCGCGGCTGATCTGCGGAGCACTGAACCGCCATTTTTGCCAAAACCGTGTTAGCGGTTCGTTGCTTGTATCTTTTGTCCTTCCGATTTAGTTTGAACAAAGTCTTCATATTTGGTAAAATACTCTAGTCCTAAAACTAATAGCATTGAGCTTACATTGTATACTTTCTGCAAGATCATTGCCAACCCCAAATAATCAAACCCAAAGAAGAAAAAGAAACAGTAAAAAGTCAATAAGCAAATAATACAGCTGAATTTGAAAAAATGAAGCTTTGACTTTAGGATAAAGACAGTAATGGTAAATAAACCAAGCAATGTTAAAATGATCGATATTGTTCCCAGATCATGCAGGGGTGTCGCGATCAAAAAAATAAATATAATGTTGGTAACACCTATAAATTTTAAAATTTTAGCTGATTTTATGGAAGGAATCTTTTTTGACATATTGATAAAAAAAATCCCATAACCAACCGAGTGGAATGCCATTCCTATAAGTGCCCAAATCCAGCCAGGGTTTTCTGAACCATTTATCGCTTTTGTTTCAAACAAATTGCTTATGAAATTTTTTGACCAGCCAAACCCTATGGAATTTTTGTCAAGCAATGAGCCACCAGGATAAACTAAGATTGCTATTGCCAACAAAATCACGGAAATGACCATACAAATCAAAACCGAATATTTCTTAACCATTTGCTTGCTTGTTAAACTCTCCATTTGTATGCTAGTGATGTGTTGTTGGTAGCAAGTTAGTTTATGACGAGCGCTAACGGTTTGCAACTCTGCGTTCGGACGGGATTTTTAACACTATACTCGATACGAAGCACCGCAGTTCGAATATAGCAAAAAGCGTCATACGAAGCACTGAGCCTCGCCTGACGCAAAACCGCTGTTAGCCGTTCGTTGTTTTTACTTAGTCTTTCGTTTCCTAGAAGATTTGGCGACTTTGTTGAAATCAAGGCATAAATTTAAGAAAAATTCAAAATCATTTTTGTTCTTAAACCCGTCCGGATTTACATAGCAGTAACCTTTGTATTCTTTACCTTTCATCAACATTATCTCATAACCATTTTTTTCTGAAAGTTCTTCTTGTCGGCTTGGGTCAAAGCGCAACATTAAGTTTTCGCCACTTACACAAATACAAGTTTTTCCGTTAACCATAAAATTTAGAACATTAAACATTTCTTTTTCTTCAATTTCAATGTTTGGAATTTCAGCCAGATATTCTCTTACTCTGTCAACAAGATTTGTGTCGTAAGCCATGACTAAACTCTACTTTCGTGAGTGAAGTCCCACAGTGTTGCCTTCTGTGTCAATGAAAATAGAGATATAGCCGAATTCACCAATATTCATTTTAGGTTGCACAACTTTTCCACCTGCCTTATCAATTCTTTGTTCTTCCGCAATGTTGTCTTCGGTTTCAAAATAGATAACCGTATTGTTGCTACTTGAAACAAAGTCAACTTTCTCCACCAATGCACCTGATATGTCGTGGCTTTCAGGGCTAAAAGGAAAGAATGATTGCTTACCCCATTCGATGGGAGCATCTGTTAGCTTTAGGTTGAAAACTGTTTCGTAGAATTTTTTTGCTCGGTTTAAGTTTGCTACATAAAGGTCAAACCAACCAACTGGATTTACATTTGCCATTTTAATGTGATTTTTAAGTTTTTTGCACTGTTGCGATGCAAAAGAAGAATCAATCCTAACGGCAAAATTGTAAAAATGGGACAATGCTATTTTTTGTCGAAAATCAGAGACATTTTTAGGTCGTCTCCGAAAAACACCTTTGGTGTCAATCCTGTAAATTCCTTGAATTCTTTAATAAAATGTGCTTGGTCGAAATATTCGTTTTTATAAGCCAAGTCAGTTAGGCTAGTAATCTCTTCATTCAGTAACACTTTTAAGGTTGTCTGAATTCTAATTGTCTTTGCGAGTTGCTTTGGGCTTAACCCTATTGCTGAAGAAAATTTTCGAGCCAATTGCCTTCGGTTTATGTTATTGTTCTTTGAAAATTCATTCACAGAGAACTGTCCATTTGTATTGAAGATGGTTTCAACTGTTGATTTTACTATACTGTCGATTCTGCGTTTATCGGCTAATTCTCGGCAAAGAAAGGACTCAATAATTTGAATTCTTTCAGATGTAGAGTTTGCGTTTAAGATTTGATTGCCAAGTTTTGTACCATCTTCTCCAAATAATACTTCTAATGGCACCGCAGTGTTTTTCATTTCTTTGATTGGAATTGAAGTAAAGGGTAAAAATCCATTTGGTTTGAATTGAACTGTCAATTGTCCGATTAAAAAGCATTTTGGTAAAATTGTTATTTCGCCATTTTGTGAATGATGTTTATAAGTGTCGCCATAATGAAAGATTAATTTCATTGTTCCGTCTGGTACGATGGTGTTTTTGAGAGGTATATTTTCCTTTTCACCATCTAATGTCCAATACCGTTTGACAAATTCTGTCAGTTCGATAGTTGGCTCATATGTTTTCGGATTTAACTCCATTGTCAGTTTTTGTATGGTGTATTTTTTAATGACGGCTAACGTTTTGCAGCTACAAGAAGTTGGCGATTGCGAAGCACAAAACTATCCACTGAGCTTCGATACTTATTGGACACAAAGCCTAGTTTAAATATTAAACCGCCCAGTTCTTGTAGGTGCTGTTCTATTTCGTGACCGGTCATTTCTAAAATTTCAATTTTTTAAGGTGTCGTTGCATTTCTCTTTCTACTTGGTCAAAGTCGGGCAGGTCTTTTATTTGTTCGCTCAAGGAGCTTTTCCACCTTCCTTTGTATTGTGGTAATCTTTCGTCCAATTTTTTCGGAAAATCAGTGTGCTGTAGATCCTTGCTTTTGCATTTAGCTTCAAATTCACTTATGGGAACCTCTAATAACTCTGTTTTTAAAAATCAATTTGGCGATAAATTTATTTGGTCAAGATATTTCATCCAAAAAAAATTGAGTCGGTGTTTCTTTGATGTTTTTCGGCCCCA
>VYLZ01000218.1_pt1 | contig 11007 bp, 7 predicted proteins | sample 5115361 | NCBI WGS metagenome assembly VYLZ01 (sample SAMN12291805, study PRJNA351875) | freshwater metagenome | isolation source: freshwater lake | place: USA: Michigan, Sixteen Lake | collected 2013-08-07 | reverse complement strand
GCTTTCTCTCCCACCCTGACAACGGCTCTCTCCGCGCGGCGCTGGAGAAGGGCGAGCTCTCCCTCGACAGCTACTTCCAGCAGCTCCTGCGGCTCTGCTACCGGCTGATCTTTCTGCTCACGGCTGAGGAGCGCGATGTCCTCCATCCCCCCGCCGCAGACGCCGCCGCGAAGAGCCGCTACGCCGCCGGCTACAGCCTTCGTCGTCTGAGAGAACGCTCGACCCGGCGCAGCGCCCACGACCGCTTTAGCGACCTCTGGGAGGGCCTAAGGATCGTCCTGCGCGGACTCGCACGCGGTGCCCCGAAGCTGGCCCTGCCGGCCCTCGGCGGACTCTTCGCGGAGGCCCAGTGCCCGCACCTCGATGCGGCGAAGATCGAGAACCGCTTTCTGCTCGCGGGGGTCTTCCACCTCTCCTGGCTCCGCGAGGAGACCGGGCTCTCGCGCGTGAACTGGCGCGACATGGGCCCCGAGGAGCTTGGGAGCGTCTACGAAAGCCTCCTTGAACTCGTCCCGCAGATCACCAACGCGGGACGCACCTTCGGCTTCGCGACGGGCGACGAGACCCGCGGCAACGCGCGCAAGACCAGCGGGAGCTACTACACGCCCGACAGCCTCGTGCAGGTGCTCCTCGACAGCGCCCTCGATCCCGTCATCAGGGACACCACCGCGGCGCATCCCGAGAACCCCGTCGAGGCGCTGCTCTCGCTCTCCATCGTCGATCCCGCGTGCGGGAGCGGACACTTCCTTCTGGCGGCGGCGCGGCGTCTCGCGGCGCAGGTCGCGCGCCTGGAAGCGAATGGTACCCCGAGCGCAGCACAGTACCGCCACGCCCTCCGACAGGTCGTGGCGCGCTGCATCTACGGTGTTGACCTCAACCCGATGGCGCTCGAGCTTTGCCGGGTGAGCCTCTGGATGGAGGCCGTCGAGCCCGGACTCCCGCTGTCCTTTCTCGACTCGCACCTGCAACACGGCAACTCGCTTTTGGGGGCGACGCCGGAGTTGCTCGCGAAGGGCATCCCCGACGCGGCCTGGGAACCAATCGAGGGGGATGACAGGAAGGTCGCGAGCGCGCTCAAGAAGCGCAATAAGGGTGGCGGACAGGTACAGGGAACCTTCGCCACCATGTGGTCCGCGTTGCCCGCAGACGATGGGACCGAGGTCACGCGGGCCGTCGAGGCCCTGGACCGCGCCGCGGAGGACGACCTCGATGCCGTGATCGACAAGGCGCGCACCTGGGAGGAGATCCGCGCGTCGGAGGCGTATCGGCACCAAAGGTTCGTAGCCGATGCGTGGTGCGCGGCCTTCATGTGGCCCAAGGTCGCCGGTCCCGACGCCGAGGCCGCGCCGACGAATGACCTCTGGCACCAGATCCGGGATCAGAAGGGGACCGTTCCACCGAGCACGCGGGCGACCGTCGAGGCGCTCACCGCGCAGTACCGCTTCTTTCACTGGCACCTCGCGTTCCCACAGGTGTTCAGGCGCGGCGGGTTCGACCTGGTGCTGGGGAATCCGCCCTGGGAGACGCTCAGCCCTGACGCGAAGGAGTTCTTCTCCACCTACGATCCTCAAGTCCGCTTCCAGTCCAAGGCGGAACAGGATCAAACAATCGAGTCGCTCTGCAAGACTCGGGTGATCGCAGCGGCATGGGAGCGCACGCGGCGAGAGTTGTTCGCCTCGGCTCAGTTCATGCGCGAATCAGGGCGCTTCACACTCTTCGCGCCAGGGAACCTCGGAAAGGGCGACTTCAACGTCTTCAGGATGTTCGTCGAGTTCGCCTTGCGGTCGGTGCGTCCCGGAGGGTTCGCTGCGCAGATCGTTCCTGATGGCATTTACGCCGGGGCGAACTCCATGGCGATCCGCGCCGAACTCTTTGCGAAGTACTTCTGGAACCTCCTCCTCGGGTTCGAGAACGCTCGCGGTGTATGGTTTCCTGGGATCCACTCGGCAGCAAAGTTTGCGCTCTACTCCGCTCGCCGCGGGGGTGCGACGGAGACTCTAAACGCATCATTCCTGATACGCTCTGAGGAACAGTTGCGCGCGGTCGCTTCAGGAAGTCGGATGCAGATTCCGGTATCGATGGTGCGGGAGTTTTCTCCAGACGCTCTAGCCGTCATGGAGTTCCGCAATCAAGTCGATGTCGATGTATGCAGTAAGATGTATTCGCGCGGTGTCGTCGGGAACGACAGCCGGTCTACGTGGTTTCGCCACTATATGGCTGAGATACACATGGGGAACGATCGTGACCGCCTTAGCGATAACGGGCGCGGGTTGCCGGTTTTTGAGGGAAGGATGATTGTTCATTACGACCATCGAGCCAAGTCCTATTCTGGCGGCCGCGGGCGCTCGGCCGAGTGGATCGATACGCCATTTGGAAATCCGCTGAAGTCGATGAAGCCACAGTGGTTCGTGCCTTCGTCGCAGATCCCGGAGAAGGTCACCGAGCGCGCCACGAAGTATCGGGTCGGCTTTTGTGATGTAGGAAGTCCCACCAATGCTCGGACCCTAATGGCCACAATATTGCCGCCTGGCTGCGTGGCTGGCCACAGTGTGCCGACGATCGATTTTCCCAACGGGGAATCTTGGATTCCGCTTGTGTGGGTGGCTTGCGCCAACACGTTTTCTGTTGACTATCTTGCAAGGCTCAAGGTTGGTCTTCATGTAACGTTGTCCATCTTGGATAGCTTGCCGTTTTCGGCCTTGAATACTCTGCAGGGTTGGATGCGAGACGTCGCGGTTAGGTGCCTCAAGCTGGTTACCACCGCACCCGAAATGATCGATCTATGGAATGCCGTTTCAGACGCCACGGGGTGGGTTCCGTTGCATGTGGGGTACGAAGGCGCTCCTGGAGAATCAGATCCGGCGCGACGGGAGGTCATCGTCGCGGAGATCGAATCGATTGTGGCGCGCGAAGCGTACGGCTTGAGCCGAGCAGACCTGGAGTACGTGCTGGAAACGTTCCCCATCGTGAAGAAGAACGATGAGAAGGCTCACGGCGAGTACCGCACGAAGCGGTTCATTCTCGAGATCTACGACGAGCTCGCCGTCGCGGCACGCACCGGCCGCCCCTACGTCTCACGGCTCGATCCTCCGCTAGCGGACCCGCGGATGGCGAACACCGAAAGCACGCGTCCGGCCCGGGCGATCAAGGAGTCTTCGTGACAGCAGGGTGTTCTGGCGGCGAACTCACATCGCGTTCGATGGGAGAGGCTCCGACGACGTCTGCTGGTCGCCTCTGAGCCGATGTACGTTTCCGCGATCCAGGACAAACGCATCATGAAGACATCAGAAATGTACCTTCGATTCTGGTCAGAAGTACTGCTCTTGTGCCGCGGCCGTCTTCCGCGTTACGCAAACACCTCACCCACTCAGCGACACTTCATTCAGGCATCCGCGGGGCTCCCTGGCGTCGTGTATCGATTCTCGGCACACGCCTCTCGCGACGACGCTCAGGTCACGCTAGGTCTGGACCGCAAGAAGCCCGAAGAGAACGTGGCACTGCTCAACGCGCTGACGCCCTTCCGAGACGAGATTGACCGGGTCTATGGTCGTCCATTGGAGTGGTTCGAAGCAGCGCCCGGCGAGTCCAATTGCTGCATTCGTCATCGATTTACAGCTGTAGCACTTCGCGATACCGGCCCGATCGGCTGGCGCGAGTCGCAGCGCCGACTCGTCGACTCGATGGAGCGATTGCAGAGTACTATGGATCCGTATCTTCTGAGGCTCCGATGAGTTCGGGACCTCCTTCGCTGATGCCGACGCCCACGGACTACCCCGAGTGGTTCGCCACGGTGAAGACGCGCATCCACGCTGCGCAGCAGCGGGCGGCACTCGCCGTGAATCGCGAGCTGCTCGCGCTGCACTGGAGCATCGGCCGCGAGATCCTCGACGGTCAGCGTCGCGCGGGCTGGGGCGCCGGCATCGTCGACCGGATCGCCGCGGACCTGCGCGCGGCCTTCCCGGGGATGAAGGGCTTCTCCCGCGCAAACCTGATGTACATGCGGGCCTTCGCGGAGGCCTGGCCCGACGAGGAGGCCCTCGTCCAACAGCCTGTTGGACAATTGCCCTGGGGCCACAACCTCGTGCTCCTCACGAAGCTCAAAACCGCCGAGGCCCGCCTCGCATACGCCTCCCACGCGCAGGAGCACGGGTGGTCCCGCGCGATGCTGGTGCACCACATCGACGCGCGCACGGTCGAGCGGCAGGGCAAGGCGATCACGAACTTTACGGAGCGCCTCCCGAAGCCCCAGTCAGACCTCGCGCGAGAGACCCTGAAGGACCCCTACCGCTTCGACTTTCTCGGGCTCACCGCGGAGTCCCTGGAGCGGGACCTCGAAGACGCGCTCGTCCGCCACATCACGCGCTTTCTGCGGGAGCTCGGCGCGGGCTTCGCGTTCGTGGGGCGGCAGGTCCACCTGGAGGTGGGCGGCGAGGACTTCTACCTCGACCTGCTCTTCTATCACCTCAAGCTACGGTGCTTCGTGGTGGTGGAGCTCAAGGCTGGTGAGTTCCGCCCCGAGCACGCGGGCAAGCTGAACTTCTACCTCAGCGCGGTGGACGCGCAGATGCGCGCCCCACATGACGCGCCGACGATCGGGTTGCTGCTGTGCAAGACCCGCAACCGGGTGATCGCGGAGTACGCGCTGCGGGACGTGAACAAACCCATCGGGGTCGCGGAGTACGAGTTGGTGCAGGCGCTCCCCGACACGCTGGAAGGGAGCCTCCCGAGCATCGAGCGGATCGAGGCGGAGATGGGGGTCGGTAGTGAAGAGGGAGCAGAGCAAGATGGATGACCTCGAAAGACCGCACTTCAGGATCGAAAGCCTGGTCGACACGCCCGTGGCCGAGCTTGTCGAGCTCCTGGAAGCGCAGGCCAACCGCCTACCGAAAGGAGACAGTGCATACGAGCCCATCCACGTCGAACCGTGGCAGGGTCTTCAATGGCTAGCGACCGACCCCAACGTCGTTGCTCGAGTGCGAGAGAAGCTCGACCAGCTCGGACGTTCCCATGCATTCGAGCACCTCAGCTCCCACCGGTACGAACGCGAGCGTCGTGAAGAGGACCTCGACAAAAATTACACGCGGGCCAAGAAGTCTCGCACCCTGTACACGGGATTCGAGCCACTGCGCCTGCTGGTCATTCGGGCAAACTGCGACGAACCTGACGAGGAGCTGCTGGTCACCGTCGTTGCCTCGACCGATGACTATGCCGAAACTCGCGCCCGATACCGCATGCCTCCGCCCAAGTCACCTGAAGAGGAAGAATGGCTGATCGAGGAGGAGGAAGAAGCCGATCGTCGCGAGGCGCTTGACCGCGCGAACATGTTGCAGCTCCTAGCGGATGTAGCGCGGGACGCAAGAAACTCGCTGGGCGATTCCTCTCGACACCTGGTGTCCGTCGTTCCAACGCCGCATGCGTTCCAGGTGCACGGCTTCTCTGCCGAGGTGCCGAAGGAGGGACATCTCCGGGCGCTCTTCTGGTCGCGAATCCGAGAGACCAGCCCTCTGGAGTGCGAACTGGATTGGACGGTCTACGGACTCGGGCACCGTGGAATCGAGTGCGTTGGTGACGTTGCCCTCGCGGGTTTTGAGAGAGTCGTCCATTCGAGGTACTCGTCATGGGAGTCCCGGGGGCCTGCTTTGCCGGACCTCCTGCTCGAGTTCGAGCGTATCTGGCTGCGTGTCGATGCAGCAGATATCCCCGCGGCGTGGTCCCGTGTCGCGAATCGGGTCCAGGGCCTGAGGAGGGCCCTTGCGGCGCTTGCGATCGGGCGACACCGCCCCTGCATCGCGGGTGTAGTGGTCGCAACCTTCGGGGCGGACCCTGCGCGCTCTCGCGAGGTGATCGATGCGCTGAAGTCGAGGCCCGAGATGCGTGGTACGAAGTTCGAGATACTCTGGGAAGACCGCGTCCCGACGCTGCTGACGCCATCCGCTCTCCTTGGGAGGGTGCAGATGCGCGAGACCTACCTGCGCTTCGACCTCATCGGCCTTGCGTGGGAGTTGGACCGCGGGACGCTTTCATGAGAGCAGGGGGGCGAACGCCGTTGGCTGACATGGCGATGGGATCGATGACCGCTGGAGGGAGTGTGGCATGCGGGTTGTAATCGTGAGCCGGGATGCTCCCGAGCAGGTCGGTGTGGTGGTGCCGCGTGAGTTTCCGGATCGCGAGAAGGTGGTTCGCGAGGCAACTTCATTCGCAGTGAGTTGCTCGGTCTCAACCGACGTACCTCTGGCATCATCAGGCATGCGAGACAAGCTGATCGACGCGGGGTTGATTGAGCGCCCGAAGCCGGTCGAGCGGGATTCGGGTCCGGAAAGGGGAGCACTGGCGTACGTGAAGTCGATCATCAAAGGATCGGGGTCACAGAATCAACCTGCAGTCGATACTGGATGGGAGATCGGCATTAGGATTAGTCTGGCGTACCTGCAGGGGTACGCGCGAGGCATAGAGTCTGCCGCCGCGCCGGCGCGTGAGGCGCTTACCCCATGGCAGAACTCGGTCTCGATTTCTCCTTTCGTCGATGGCGACATCTTGGATAGCGTGGCAACGACATTTCTTGGGGCAGCGCTTGGATCCCGCTCAGTCTGGCCGACCTCAGCTTCGCTTTTTGGCTTTCTCGAGCGAGATGACCTGCGTAGGGCAGTTCTCAACGCCGATGGTGGCTATAGCAGGATACATCTCGTGCGCCTCGATCGAGCCCGACAGGCACTCAAGCGACAGGGTGGCGGAGTCGTCGAGGAGGGGATGTACCTGGAGCATCCGAAGCGTGACGGCGTACTCGTGCCCTTTCGGACCTACCACGCCGACTTACTCGCCGAGATGACCCGTGAGGTTCGGGTCGTGCTGGGGAGGATGGGGGCGAAGTCCCTCAAGATCGAAACGGTCGAGGGCATCACCTTCGGCGGCGAAGTCGTCAGTCGGTTCCCCCTGAAGTCTGGGGCAGTCTCGGTTGACTCCGAGTCCTCGAACAGTCGTCGCGTCGTCTACGAGTGGGGTAGCCCGACGTTCGACCCGGGGCAGGCGCTCGCAGATTGCGTCTGGATTCAGGACAACGCCGGCGTAATGACGATCGTTGATCAGCGCCGGACGAGCAACCTCACGCGCTATGAGGAGTTCAGCAAGGTCGACACGAGCTTTCGCATAAGCGTCGATGTCATGAAGCTGTTCGCCGCGAACTTCGCCTGGTCGGAGACGAGCACGTATCGCTACGAGGTAGAATTCTTCGACAAATCGTTGGGCTGACACGGCCCCGAAGGCGGGCCTCCAAGCCTGACAGGTTGGGTCATGAAGACAACGGCCGCGATCGACGGCCAACCCGTGAGTTCTCTGGCGTCCGAGAGGTTGAAGCATGGCAGGTCGAATTGATCCCAGGTACTTGACCCTGCACAAGGTCCTCGACGACCGACTCATCCGCATCCCGCAGTATCAGCGGGCCTACAGCTGGGGAGTTCGCCAGCGAAGGGACCTCTTCGGCGACATCCTCGCGCTCGCAGCGAAGGGGAAGAACGAGCAGCACTTCATGGCGACGCTCGTCGGGCTGCAGCGGGAGCAGCGAACGATTCGCGCGAAAGAGTACCAGGTCGTCGAGATCGTCGACGGGCAGCAGCGGCTCACGACGCTCGTGATCCTGCTCAAGGCGCTTGCACGAGCCATGTCGACAGAGGACCCCGAAGAGGCGCTGGTTCGGGCAGATCTCGAGCGTCTGCTCATGAAGGGCGACGACGTCTCGCTCGTGCTGCTGCAGACGAACCACGACGCCAGCAATTTCTTCGCGGACTACCTCCGGCACGGAACACTCGCGGATCCGAAGGAGGCGAAGACGAGTTCGGACCGTCGCCTTCTGCAGACGATGCTCGACTGCGAGCAGTTCGTTGCGGAGTGGAGGAAGGCAGGGCGCACCCCGGTTACTCTCCTTCAACTGCTCTACAACCGCCTCGCCTTCATCGTGCACGAGATCGACAGCGAGGCAACGGTCTACACTGTGTTCGAGGTGCTCAACAGTCGCGGGTTGTCGGTCTCGTGGTTCGACCGCCTGAAGAGCATCCTCATGGGGATCGCCTTCGAGACCGGAGAGGACGCGCGCAGCGAAGTCATCGATGAGCTCCACCGGCTGTGGCGGCAGATCTACGCCCGCATCGGGACGAGGGACGGCGTCGACGGGGAGGTGCTGAGGTTCGGCGCGACTCTCCGCCTGACGACGAAGCCGAGCCGTCCACTCGGCGACGAAGACGCGGTGGATACACTCCGCGACGCCGCGCAGGGCAAGGCGGCGGGCGCCGTCGAGGTCTCGCGGTGGCTCCTGCGCGTGGCGGACTCGGTCGTTCGACTCCGCGAGGACCGTCGACTGAATGCCGTGACGGGCAAGCAGCAGGCGCGCCTCCTGGCGGTCGCGATCGGTCTTCGGGACGACCTTGGCCCCGCAGATCGCACCACGGCGATGGCGGCCTGGGAGAAGGTGGCCTTCCGGATCTACGGCCTGGGCCGACGCGACGCCCGCTGGAAGGTCGGGGACTTCGTCTCCACGGCTTGGTCGGTCGTGAACCAGGGCCTCGACGCCGCGAAGCTGCTCGGCGCGGTGCGTTGGGTGGGGAGTGATCACCCGATCGCCAGCATGGTGACGAATCTGCGAGACTCGAACTGCTACGACGAGTGGTGGGACGAGCTGCGGTACTTCCTGTTCCGCTACGAGGAACACCTCGCGAGGCTGAGCGGACAGGTCTTCAGCAACGAGCAGTGGAACCGCATCTGGGAGGCTGCCGCGATCGACTCCGTCGAGCACATCGAGCCCCAGAGCAAGGGCGCGCTCGTTCCAACCACGACAGGAATCTTCGTTCACCGACTCGGGAACCTCATGCTCCTCCCGCCAAGGCTCAACTCGCAGCTACAGGCGAAGCCTCCATTGCAGAAGGCACCGAAATACACGGAGACCGGCCTCATACACGCGCGGGAGGTCGTCGCGGCGGCCACCCAATGGGACCGCGACGCGGTGATCGCGCGCGAAGAGGCACTGATCGCCTGGGCAACAACCGAGTGGGCAGACTGAGCGACTGCCGGGGGACGACGATGTTCCAGAGAAGGCGTACGTTGGTTCCAGTCAGGGAGGTACGGAGAGCTGGGCAGGCTTCCCACGTGACGATCCGCGCTCTCTCTGGGCGTTTGGCGGTTTTAGGAGTTGGAGGACCTCAATGCCTCCTTCGCTGACGCTGCTCCGACACGCCGCCGAGCAGTCGGGCTTCGACCTCGACCGCGGCATCGACGAAGGGTGGTTTGCCTTCGGCAGTTCGCAGGTCCCCTTGCGGGTGTGGGTCCGCGACGCCGACGACGGGCACCTCGTGGCACTCTCGCAGGCGAACGTCGCGCAGTCCCTCGACGATGCCGGCGTCGGCACGGCGCGATCCCTCGCCATGCCCGGCGCAGCCAACGCGGTGCGGTGGGTGCCCACCCGCCCGGGACTACACGCGCTGCTCCGGCGGGCCTTCAAACTCTCGGGGACCCTCCCGAACCACTTGCTGAAGTGCTTCGAGAAGGCCGTTGCTTCACTCCCGCGGTCCACCGAGGCCGAGCGGCTCGTGGTGCAGCGGGTCGGGCAGGACGTGTTCCGCGGCGGACTGCTCGACTACTGGGAGGGGCGCTGCGCGGTGACGGGGCTGGCGGTCCCGACGCTTCTACGTGCGAGCCACATGAAGCCCTGGGCGGTCTGCGGGACAGATGCCGAACGCCTCGATGTGTTCAACGGGATCCTCCTCGCGGCGCACCTAGACGCGGCCTTCGACGCAGGGCTGATCACCTTCGTGGAGGACTGCACGATGGTCGTCTCGCCGTCCCTCGGTGTCGAGTCGCTCGCGACGCTTGGCTGGACGGGTTCGCTGAGGTTGCGGCGGCTCGAAGCGTCACACCTTCCCTTTCTGGCGTGGCATCGCGAACACGTGTTCGTGCGCGGTGGGTCCGAATCAACCGAGAAGAGATGAGCATGGATGCCAGGCATACCGAGACGCTGGATCGTCAGCGCTCAGAGGACATGGAGGAGCTTCACAAGGTCCACGAGGACGGAGGCATCCTGTACGACGACGAGCTTCGCAAGCTCGTGGAAGACGCGTGTGACTGGGATTGGGACCTGCCGGATGGACGACTCCGCCTCGATGCACCCGCTTCGCACACGTCGCTCACACTCGACTTCTCCCCAGAAGACTTCGATGCAGATGGCAATTTCACCGGAGGCAAGACTTCGCGCAACGGCTGCATCAACGAGTTTCTCGAAGCGATGGGCAACGTCGACCCAAACATCGAGGAGGTTGGAGAAGACGACGAGGAGTTGACGATCGACGCGTCTGTCGCAAGTAGTGCCGTCGACGAGGCCATCGATACAATCAGCGCGTGGGTGCGCGGCTATTACGATGGCCTGAAGAAGGCTGCAGAACTCGGCCAACTCGCGTTCAACGCGGCGCTCGTAGGGGATCTGGTTCGGGTGCAACAATTGTCGTCCAAGGTTGAAAAGCTGGGAGACAACGCTCACAAGGCGAATCGTTGGTACTGGGAGTTTGCGGCCGAAGCGCTCGCTCGTCGCGCGAAGGCATTTCACCCTGACGCCAGGGTCGTCGCGCTACGCACGTTTCTGTCGCGAAGAGAGGACGACTCTGCGGCAGACCGTTTCTGGACCGAGGTCGGACCTACGGACCTACTTGAAATTCTGCGCAATGGCAGCAGCGATGTAGTTGCATCTATCCAGGAACTACTTGCGGAGGTTCCGACCGAGGAGCCCGCGATGTCTGTGTCGATAAGCGTTCTCGCGTCGATCGCGGTCAGCATCGATGGAGCCCACGGCGACTGGGCCACAGGTATTCTGGCAAAGGCGCTCCGCGAAGGAGATGATCCAGACGACGCGCTTCTTGAGTCCAGCCGCTCGATCCTGCTCACGACACTCAATATATCTCGGAGGGTGACGTTGATCGACGCGCTTCTTGCGAGGCTCCGGCGCGAACTCGGACTCCTGGCGAAGAAGTAGTC
>VYLZ01000213.1_pt1 | contig 11132 bp, 12 predicted proteins | sample 5115361 | NCBI WGS metagenome assembly VYLZ01 (sample SAMN12291805, study PRJNA351875) | freshwater metagenome | isolation source: freshwater lake | place: USA: Michigan, Sixteen Lake | collected 2013-08-07 | reverse complement strand
TCGCACAGGAACAGCACGGGGGCACGGCCAGTCGCGTTCAGCACGGTTACGGCGGGCGGCTCGTCAGGCGCCAGCAGGGGCGCTACAGCAGGGGCAGTCATCCCTCTTTCAAATCCTGAAGCCGCGCGGGCGTCAAGGGGGCTACGGGCCTTTATTACGCAGCTTTACTGTAAAGTCACCGTTACCCGCCGGTTGCGCGGCTCGGCCACGCCATCGGGCGTTGGGATCAGCGGATTGCGCTTGCCGTGAGAGGAGAGCGATACGCTGGCTTGGTTCAAGTTGCCCTCGGCCAAGCGTTTGGCCACCGCTTCGGCCCGTTCCCGCGACAAGGCGAGATTGAGCGCGTCGGAGCCGGTGGCGTCGGCGTGGCCGGTGACTTCCAGATGCGGGAAGGGCCGTAAAGCGAGTTCCGCCAGAATCGTCGGGATCAAGGCTGCCGACTCTGGCGTGAGCGTGGCGGTGCCGCTCTCGAAATAGAGGAGGTAGGTCACCGGCGTCGTCGGCAGGGCGGCCAGCGCTACCCCCCAGGTTTCGCGCACGGCGGCTTCCGTCAGAACCGTTGGCGCTTCGGGGGTGCCGCCTTTGGTGTCGAAACGCGTCGATTGCAGCGGGGCTTCGAGAAGCTGGGTCGCCCCGCCCGCCTCGACTGCGACTTTACCGACGCGCCCACCGTCTTCCGGCAACAGCGCGATGGTAGTTTGCCCGGCGCAGCCCGCGAGCAGCAGCAGGGCCGCGAAGAGAACGAGCTTATTCATCCGCGTCCACCTTCACGACAAACTTGGTTCCGCGAATGCCGATATTGGCGCTAGGGGTGGCGAATTTGGTGCGATCGGGGGCAAGGCGCGCAATCTGCCCGGTGAGCACGGCAAACGTGCCCCGATGCAGCCGGGCAGCAAGGCCGAGTTTGTCCGCCGCCGGATCAAAAACGAAACTGTCCAGCGTGAGGCGCGCGTTCGGGCCGAGCGAGAGAGTGGTATCGTCGCGCAAGGTAAGGCCGAGACTGCCATCTGCCGCCGTCGCAAACTGATCGCCGGAGAGCACGTTCATTCCTGCTGTAATCGGCGCTGACTGACCGGCACGGGTCAGCGTCGCAGCGCCCGTGAGGGTTTTCACTTGCCCTGCGATGGGCGGCGGTTCCTGGGCTCTCACCGCCGCTGCGAGCGCGGCGAGACCCACGATTAGGAACGCGCAAGACCTATATCCCATTCGCCGTATCCATCTCTCGCCCCTGAGTTGCGGCCCAGCATACCAAAGCTCGGGCGGGCCGACACAAAAAAGGGAGGCCGAAGCCCCCCTTTTGCATGAAGCCTTTGCCCTACTCCGCCCCGGTCATCCCAGCAAAGAAATCATTGCCCTTGTCGTCGGTCACGATAAAGGCCGGGAAATCGACCACGTCGATTTGCCAAATCGCTTCCATGCCAAGCTCGGGATATTCCAAAACCTCGACCTTCTTGATGCAATCTTGCGCGAGGCGCGCCGCCGGGCCGCCGATGGAGCCGAGATAGAAGCCGCCATATTTGTGGCAGGCATCGCGCACGGCTTTCGAGCGGTTACCCTTGGCGAGGCTGATGAAGCTGCCGCCCGCCGCCATGAAGGTTTCGATATAGGAATCCATCCGCCCTGCCGTGGTTGGCCCGAACGAGCCCGAGGCGAAACCTTCCGGGGTTTTGGCGGGCCCTGCGTAATAGATCACCTTTTCCTTGATGTATTCCGGCAACCCAAGCCCCGCATCCAGCCGTTCCTTCAGCTTGGCGTGAGCGATATCGCGCGCGACAACGATGGTGCCGGTCAATGACAGGCGGGTTTTGATCGGATACTGCGAGAGGAGCTTGCGGATGTCCGCCATCGGCTGATTGAGGTCGATCTGCACCACGTCGCCCGCCGTGTGGGCCTCGGTGATCTCCGGCAGATATTTCGCGGGGTCAGCCTCAAGCTGCTCCAAAAACACGCCATCCGCCGTGATCTTGCCCAGAATCTGCCGATCCGCCGAGCAGGACACGCCGAGCCCGATGGGGCAGGACGCGCCGTGACGGGGCAGGCGGATCACCCGCACGTCATGGCAGAAATACTTCCCACCGAACTGCGCGCCGATGCCCATTTGACGCGTCAGCTCCAATACTTGCGCTTCCAACTCCCGGTCGCGGAAGGCTTGGCCGAAGTTATTGCCTTCGGTCGGCAGGTCATCGAGATAGCGGGCGGAGGCCAGCTTCACCGTCTTCAAGCACATTTCCGCTGACGTGCCGCCGATGACGATGGCGAGATGGTACGGCGGGCAGGCGGAGGTTCCGAGCGTGCGGATTTTCTCGTCCAAAAACTTCAGCAACGCCGTTGGGTTCAACACCGCGCGCGTTTGCTGGAAGAGGAAAGTTTTATTCGCCGACCCGCCACCCTTCGCCATGAAGAGGAATTTATAGGCGTCGCCTGCGGTAGCATAGAGATCGATCTGCGCCGGAAGATTGTCGCCGGTATTGACCTCTTGATACATGGACAGCGGCGCAACCTGGCTGTAGCGCAGATTGGTGTTAAGATAGGTCTTGCGAATACCTTCCGACAGCGCGCCTTCATCGTCAAAGCCGGTGAAAACATTCTGGCCCTTCTTGCCCATCACGATGGCGGTGCCGGTATCTTGGCACATCGGCAGCACACCGCCCGCCGCGATATTGGCGTTCTTCAGCAAATCGAGCGCAACGAATTTATCGTTGGGGGAGGACTCGGGATCGTCCAAAATGGCCTTCAACTGCGCCAAATGCCCAGGACGCAGCAGGTGCGACATTTCGTGAAAGGCGGTTTCGGTGAGCGACACAATCGCCGCGCGGTCCACTACCAGCAGCTTCCGGCCCGCAACCTCCTGCACCGATACGCCCGCGTCGGTGAGCTTGCGATAGGGGGTCGTATCGGTCCCGTGCGGAAACATCGGGTGAAAGTCGAACTCGGTCATCGCGGCGTCCCTTTTTCTCAGCGGCAGCAGATTTGGCTACGCTTTTTAGACGGGCGCGCGCGCCGCGTAAACCGCGCGAATCATCCCAACCGGCCGCGCGCCGCGACCGGCAGCACGTCCACCACCCGGCCGTTCGAGACGAGATAGACGAAGTCGAACAGATTGGTGACGACGCACGCATGGTTCGGTAGCACCTGAACCCGGTCCCCCACCGCAACCGCGCCCGGGGCTGCGGTCAGATCGAGCACGCCATGCTCCTCACTCAAGCCCGACAGGCGCAACTCCGGCCGATCCAGCAACACGCCGTAGCCCTGTTGGCCGAACAGATCAGACGACAAGGCTTTGCTCCCAGCATCCAGAATCGCCCGCGTCGGCGTTGGGCGGCTCACCACTGTCGTCAGCACAGTGAGCGCGCATTGATCGAGCGTGCCCGCCCCCATCGCCACCTGCGCGCGATCGAGATAGATATACGTGCCGGGGCGGTATTCGGTGGCGACGGGAACGGCTCCTGCATTCCATAGGTCGGGCGTTCCCCCGGTGGTGACGCGCGGACACGGCAGGCCGTGGGCGGCGAGCAGGGCGATGGCATCCGTTAGCCACGTCTGGCTTTCCGCTGTTTTGCCAACTTTCGGGAAGGTCATCAGCCCGGCGAAGGCAAGACCGGGCGCGGCTGCTATCTGCTTCGCGAGGCTCAAAGCCTCCTCAGGCGACTGCACCCCGCAACGCCCGCCGCCGGTATCGCATTCCACCAGAACCGAGAGCGGATGGGCGGGGTCGGTGAAAGTCTCCACCAGACCCGTGATCACCACGGCATTATCCGCCGTCACCGCCAACGTCACCCGCTGGTGCAGGGCGTTTAGCCGCGCCAGTTTCGCTGCGCCGAGGATGTTGTACGTCAGCAGAATATCGGTCATCCCCGCATCGGCCATCACCTCTGCCTCGCCGAGCTTTTGGCAGGTGATGCCTTTCGCTCCGAGCGCGATTTGCTTTTGCGCGAAAAACGGCAGTTTGTGGGTTTTGATGTGGGGCCGTAAGTCAAAGCCGGTTTCATCGGCAAAGGCTTGCGCCCGCGCTAAATTGGCAAGGGCCTTATCCACGTCGATCACCACCGCAGGCGTATCGATCTCGGCGAGCGTGCGGGGGTGGGGAAGAGACATGGGCGGTAAACTCCGGCAGAATATCAGGGCGTTGAGACTTGTACCCCCAGCCTAAACACCCCGTAAATCCCTACCGCTCGAAAGGCCGCCCATGTCCAACACCGCGCTCCGCCGTGCTGTTCTGATCGTAGCCCTTGCCAATCTCGCCTATTTCGGCGTGGAGTTTGCCGTGGCCCGCCAGATCGGCTCCGTCTCGCTGCTGGCCGATAGTATCGATTTTCTGGAAGACGCTGCGGTCAATTTGCTGATTCTGCTGGCAATCGGCTGGTCGGCGGCCAAACGGGCGAAAGTGGGGATGGTGCTGGCGGGGATTCTGCTGGTCCCCGGCCTGGCAACCCTGTGGACGGCCTGGGAGAAATTTTCAACACCGCTTCCACCCGACCCTTGGGTGCTATCCGCGACCGGGATTGGCGCGCTGGTGGTAAACCTCGGCTGTGCCCTTCTGTTGGCGAAATTTCGTCACCACAGCGGCAGCTTAACCCGCGCCGCTTTTCTGTCGGCCCGCAACGATGCCGCCGCCAACCTCGCCATTATTGCAGCGGGGCTGGTGACGCTGGTCTGGGCGTCCGGCTGGCCTGATTTGATTGTCGGCATTGGCATTGCCCTGATGAATGCCGATGCCGCAAAAGAGGTTTGGGAAGCCGCGCGCGCCGAGCAGCGCAATGCGGAGGCGTAATCGCCCCCCTTCCCATTCGCCCCTCGACCGCCTATATAAAACCTGTCGGGCAACCGACTATGGCGATAAACGCTGCGTGGAATAGACGTTACGGACCCGGGGGCGGTACCCGGCGTCTCCACCATTTCCGGCCCGCGTATTTGGGACGGCTTCTGGGGACGAAATAGGATCGACGTGCGTAATAAAGACCCAGTTTTCGCTCGGCATGGTTCCGCCGTTATCGGGCTAAACTCAGAAGTGCCAACGACAATCGTGTAGCACTCGCTGCCTAATTAATTAGGCAAGCGCGGTCCGGGGGGCACCGGGCAACAGAAGCCCCCCACTGACGAAGGCTCCAGTACGCCTATCAGGGCCTGAGGTTCGGATCAGCATTCTTGACCCTTGCCCCTGCCCGCGCTTTTGTGGTCTGTGATGGAAAAGAGCGGTACATAGCGCGCGGCGTAATCGCTACGGTTTTTGGAAATAGGAGGCGTACAGACATGCCCATCAATCTGCTTCGCTACGACCGCATGATCGAAGAAGCATTGCGGGGGGTTGTACGCCGGGCCTTACGCATGGTGGCCGCAACGGGCCTGCCGGGCTCGCACCATTTCTTCATCTCGTTCCGCACTGCCGCCGAAGGCGTTCAAATCGCCGACTATCTGCACGAACGCTACCCGGACGAAATGACCATCGTCATTCAGCATCAGTTCTGGGGGCTGGACGTAACGTCTGAGCAGTTCGGCATTACCTTGAGCTTCAACGATGTGCACGAGCGGCTGGTGATTCCGTTTGCGGCCATTACCTCGTTTGCCGATCCGGCGGCGCAGTTCGGCTTGCAGTTCCAGCAGGCCACCGCCGCTCTTGACGGCGAAGACGCCGAGGATAAGGGCACCAAAGCCGCAAAGCCGCCCGTGCCGGTCACCGAACCGACCCGCCTGCCGCTGCCTGCCGCCAAAACCGAGGCGAAAGCCGACAGCGATACCCCCGCAGAGGGCGAAGTGCCCGCTGAAGAGGGCAAAGAGGGCGAACCCAAAGAAGGCTCGGTCGTCTTCCTCGATCAGTTCCGCCGCAAGTAACAGCCAACGCGGCGTTTGTTTTCTGTAACGGTCCTGGGGAGGGGCGGTTGCTATGCCTCTCACGCGCGTGCTGGTGTCGGCCTGTCTGCTCGGGCAGAAGGTTCGCTACAATGGCTCCGACAAGCGCCTGGAAAACCGGCTGATCGCCCAGTGGCAGCAGCAAGGCCGCATCGTGCCAATCTGCCCGGAGGTTGCAGCCGGGCTCCCGACCCCACGCCCCCCTGCCGAAATTCGCCCGTTCGATGGCCGCATCTTTGACGATACCGGCGCGGATGAGACCGAGACTTTCGAGACAGGTGCCATGATCGCCCTCACCGTCGCCCAGCGCGAAGGCTGCAAGTTTGCCCTGCTAACCGACGGCAGCCCATCGTGCGGCGCGACGTTTATCTACGATGGCACCTTCAGCGGTACGCAGATTCCGGGTGAAGGCCGAACGGTTTCCCTGCTCCGCCGCCACGGCATTCACGTTTTTGCGCCCACGCAGATTGAAGCCCTCGCCAACGCGCTCGACATCGAGGACCACCGCCGATGACGAACCTCGTGCGGATGCGCGTGTTCTTCACGTTCGCGGCGGGCTATTTCCTGTCCTACCTCTATCGCACCGTGAATGCCGTGCTCTCGCCGGATCTCACGCGCGATTTGGCGCTATCGCCTGCCGATTTGGGGCTGTTGACCTCGGCCTATTTCATCACCTTCGCGCTGTTTCAAATCCCGCTCGGGCTGCTGCTCGATAAGTACGGGCCGCGCCGGGTGCAGGCGGGGCTGTTGATTTTCGCCGCCCTCGGGGCGGTTGGATTTGCGGTCGCCCAGACGGTGCCGACGCTCATTCTCGCCCGCGCGCTCATCGGCCTTGGGGTTTCGGGCTGCCTGATGGCCGGGTTCAAGGCGCTGGTGCTGTGGTTTCCGCGCGAAAAGCTGCCGCTGTGGAACTCCCTCTACATGGTCGCGGGCGGGTTTGGTGCGACCGTTGCCGCCACCCCGGTCGAACTCGCGCTTCAAATCACCGATTGGCGCGGCGTGTTCTGGGGGCTTGCGGGCCTCACGCTGTTGGCCGCGCTCGCGATTGCCACCCTGATCCCCGCCCCGCCCGCCGACACGAGCGCCCCGCCACCGCAAGAAAGCCTGAGCGCCGGGTTCAAGGCGATTTACGGCTCGGCCCTGTTCTGGCGCGTCGCCCCGATGGCCGCTATCTGCCAAGGCGTCTATCTCGGTTATCAGGCCCTGTGGATCGGCCCGTGGGTGCGCGAGGTGCAAGGGCTCGACCGGCTCGCCGCCGCCAATGTCGTGACCGCCGCCGCCATCGGCATGGCCGGGGGCTACTTCCTGCTCGGGCTCATCGCCGAAGCCGCCCGCCGACGCGGCATCGGCCCGCTCACCGTAGGACGCGTCGGCATCACCCTGTTCCTGCTGGTGCAACTCGCGCTGCTGCTGCGCCTGCCGCTGCCGCCTGCCCTGCTGTGGGGCCTGTTCGGCGTGGTCGGCACCGCCAGCATGATGGGCTACGCCTTCCTCTCCCAAACCCTCCCCGCCCATCTCGCCGGACGGGTGAATACCGCCATCAACCTCCTCGCCTTCTCTACCGCCTTCCTCGTGCAAACCGGCGTTGGGGCGCTGGTGAACACGCTCGGCCTCGACGGGCAGATTTGGGGGTTGGGGCTGTGCCTGGGCGCGCAGGCGCTTGCGCTGGCGTGGGGGATGCGGCGCGGCTGAGGGGTTTCGCTCACGCGATGCGGGGGGCTTCCCCCGCGCCCCCGCCCAAGGGCGCGGCCCTTGGGGAACGCGATTCTGAATTAGACTGCCTAATCCCAACGCTGGCACAAGGTATGAACTGATTTAAAAATACTGGGGTCAGTCAGCTTTTTAGGGACTTGACTAATGTGAATGTTTTTCGGGTCAATCTGATAAATGTAGAGGGTGTTTTTACCTTTTTCATAAGGAATATCTTCAGTCAATTCATCGAAAGTTTGATAGTAGAGCGTGTATCCTGTCACCTTTCTGCTGCGTGTTATTTCAACATCACCAACTGTATCCATCGTGTCGGAATAGGCATTCTCCAGTGTATCCGTCATTGAAGAGCCGATAAGCCAAACCCGCTCATCCTCTTTCCAACCGATCAAGAAGCCATCAAAGGCTGCGCCCTCGGCCTGACAGTCCCTGGCCCAAACGCCATCGAGCGGCTTAAGAGTCGAATATTGAACTGACGCCGCCGCCGGAAGAGCCCAACCCCCCAGCGCCAGAACCCCTGCAATCAACCCTCCGCCGAACCGTGCCATTCCGCTTTTCCTTTCGCCCCCACAGCCCTGCCGCCTCTCCCGCCAGGGACACGGCCTTTCGGGAGCCTAGTTCTGAATTGGACTGCCTAATCCCAACGCTTGCACAAGGTATGCACTGATTTAAAAATACTGGGGTCCGTTAACTTCTTGAAAATCTCACTAATGTGGATAGTTTTTGGGTCAATTTGATAAATGTAACGAACATTTTTGCCCTTTACGTAAGGAATATTATCAATGCCGTCTTCAGCATTGCGATAATGGATCGTATAGCGCGTAACTCGCTTGCCGCGCGCCATTTCAACATCCCCCACTGAATCCATCATTTCAGAATAAGCATTCTCCAGAGTCTCAGTCATCGCATGGCCGATCAGCCAACGCGGCCGCGGCTCATCCTCCTTCGGCCCATCCTCCTTCCAATCGATCAGAATGCCACCAAAAGCAGCTCCGCTGCCTAGGCAGTCCCTAGCCCAGATACCTTGGAGAGGTTTAAGAGTCGAATATTGAACTGACGCCGCCGCCGGAAGAGCCCAAACCCCCAGCGCCAGAACGCCCGCGATTAGACTTCCGCCGAACCGTGCCATTCCGCTTTTCCTTTCACCTCCACAATCCGCCCGCCTTCCACCGTGAACACCTGATCGGCGTGGCGGATGGTCGTCAGCCTATGGGCGATCACCAGGGTGGTGCGGCCTACGGCGATGGTTTCCAGGCTGCGTTGAATGGCGGCTTCGGTCTCATTGTCCACGGCGGAAGTGGCCTCGTCCAGCACCAGAATCGGCGCGTCTTTGAGGATGGCGCGGGCGAGGGAGAGGCGTTGGCGTTGGCCGCCGGAGAGCTTTTGGCCGCGCTCGCCCACCAGCGTCGCGTACCCCTGGGGCAGGCTGAGGATGAACTCATGGGCTTCGGCGAGGCTGGCGGCGCGTTCGATCTCGTCTTGGGTTGGCGGCACGTCGCGCCCGACCGCGCCATAAGCGATATTCTCGCCCACGGTGCCGTCGAACAGAAACACATCTTGGCTGACAAAGCTGATCGCCCGGCGCAAATCGCGGATACGAAGGCCGGCAATCGGTTGCCCGTCGAGCAGTACTTGACCCTGGCTTGGCTCATAAAAGCGCATCAACAGCTTTGCCAGCGTGCTTTTGCCCGATCCGGTGGTGCCGATGAACGCCGCCACCGTGCCCGCGGGAATATGGGCCGACACCGCGTCCAGCACCCGCTCCCGCCCGGCATAAGCGAAGGACACCGCGTCGAAGCGCACATCGCCCTTCACGTCCGCCAGCGCCAGCGGGGTGCCGTGATCCTCATCGGACGCGCGCGTGTCGAGCAGATCGAGCACGCGGCGGGTGGAGGCCATGGCGCGCTGGTACAGATCGACCGTGGAGCCCATTTCCGTCAGCGGCCACAGCAGGCGCTGGGACAGGAAAATCAGCACCGAATAGGCCCCAACGGCGAGTTTATCGTCGAGCGTCAACCAACCGCCGTACACCAGCGTCACCATAAACCCGCACAGCACCGCCATCCGCACCACCGGGATGAAGGCGGACGAGAGTTTGATCGCAGCGCCATTCGCCGCGCGGTAACTCTGGCTGTCGTCGCCCAAAGCCTCGGCCTCGCGGGCTTCCGCCGTGTAGCTTTTGATGGTGGCGATGCCCGTGAGGCTGTTGGCGAGGCGGGCGGAAATCAGCCCGGCTTTCTCGCGTACTTCGGCATAGAGCGGCTCGGCGCGGCCCTGGAACCAGATGCTGCCGAGGATAATGAAGGGCATCGGCACCATCGAGAGCAGCGCAATCGTCGGCTGCAACAGGAAGAAGACGATGCCGACGCCGAGGCACCCGGTGGTGATTTGCAGAATCTGGTTGGCGCCATTATCCAAAAACCGCTCAAGCTGATTAATGTCGTCGTTAAGGATCGACACCAGCCCGCCGGTCGAACGGTCCTCGAAAAAGCCCATATCGAGCTTCTGCACATGGGCGAACGCGTCCAGCCGCAGCTCATGCTGCATGGTCTGCGCCAGCCCGCGCCACGCCAGTTGGTAGAGATATTGAAACAGCGACTCGCCGCCCCACACCAGCAGCGTCAGCACGCCGAGCAAAGCGACCTGCCACACCGGATCGACAAGACCCAAGGAGGCTAAAAACGATTGATCGCGCCGCACCACCACATCGACCGCCGCGCCGATGAGGATTTCCGGGGCCAAATCGCACAGTTTGTTCATGATCGAACAAAAAACCGCCCAGCGCATCTGCCCCCGGTGGCGAAAGCCGTAGCGGTACAGGCGGCGTAAGGGAGAGGCGGGGTTAAAAACGCTCATGGCGGCAGGCTCGGATTTAGAAAATAAAGCCCGACCCTAATCTGAACCCCGTTAAGCTGTCGCCCTATAAATCGAGATGGCTTCCATCGCAAAAGGGCGGCTTCTGCGTGGCCTTGCAACCGCAAAAGCGCACGGGCATGTCGGCAGTGGGTTTGAACTGAAGCGGCGCAAGCCCGGTTCCGGCATGGGAGCCGTCACAGAAAGGTTGCTTGGCACTGCGGCCACATTTGCACCACCAGTAGGTTTCCCCGGCTTTCAAGGAAACGGTGATCGGCTCTTTCATCGGAGAAACGGACACTGGGGGCACCTCGTGTCGAAGATCGATAGGAATTGAAACGTTAGTATAGTCGGGCCTCCCTTGCAGCCCCCCTTTCAGCACGCTACCGTGCCGCCCATGTGTTTAGGCGCTGCCTGCGCCCCTATGGTCTAAAGGTAATCCACTATGCCGCTGTCCGAGGCCCAACTGGCCGAGATTGAAACCGCCCGCTCCGCCCGCACGGAAACCCGCCGTGCCACGGTTCCGGCACTCGAAGAGATGCTGTTCATGGCCCTGCCGGTGCTGGATCACGGCTTCGTGCGCGTGATCGATTATATGGGCGATGATGCCGCCGTGGTGCAGGCCGCCCGCGTTTCCTACGGGCGCGGCACTCGCAAGGTTTCCGAAGATAAGGCGCTGATTAAGTACCTCATGCGCCACCGCCACTCGACCCCGTTCGAGATGT
>VYLZ01000211.1_pt1 | contig 11167 bp, 13 predicted proteins | sample 5115361 | NCBI WGS metagenome assembly VYLZ01 (sample SAMN12291805, study PRJNA351875) | freshwater metagenome | isolation source: freshwater lake | place: USA: Michigan, Sixteen Lake | collected 2013-08-07 | reverse complement strand
GCTCGCCCTGCTCTCAGGGAACCCGCCGCAACAGCGTCACCTAGACTTGGGCTATCGACTGATGGCGCGCAAAAGCGCGTAAAGAAACTTGCAAACTGTCTCGAGGCCGACCTTTTAAAAGCCGACCTCGAGACGGGAGTGTTTAGAGCAAATCCCGAGCGGGTAGAATCACCCGCGACGACGCATTTGCGTAACAAAATAAAAGGTTAGAGCGCTTGTCGTGAGCCAAAGCGAACGGAAAGCGCTCTAAGAGTTAAGCGCGATCAACGGCCTTTTTAATGGCGTCTTTCGCGTCGCCGCGCGCCTGTTGCAGATTGCCCTTCACTTCTTGGACAACACCGTCGCGGCGTAGCTTGTCGTTCTCAAGCACCGAACCGGCGGCCTGTTTGGTTTTGCCAACCAACTCATTGGTCACGCCTTTAATTTTATCGGTTGTGCTGCTCATGGGAGAATCCTTTCGATTGAGGACAAAAGCCCAGTTGACCCAATTCGAACGCGGCTGCGCTCTGCTTCGGACGAGACGGGGTTTACCCGCTACCATCCGGCTAGGGCGGTCCTTGGGCCGTTTACACTGATGTGGTGATAGTCACCCGCGACACGCAAAGCCGTTTCGGCCATTGCCATAGACGCCGCCGTCAAAAGAGCCGCCGTGCCAATCATTAAAATCATTCGCATGGGGCTTTCCTCCGATGGTGGTGAGTATCGGGTGAGGCCTGTCAGACTAAACGTCCAGGACGTCATCCGACTGCCTATGGATACAACGTCACGCCGCGCTGTTTGTTCCACAGTTTCCCAACGAGACTATTCCCAGCGAAAAAATTATTCTGCGTTCCCTAAGCGGCTTACAGGAAATCGCAGCGTCCAGCGCACGCCTTCCGGGGCAAAGACCAACTCGGAGGTTCCTTCTAAGGCGCGCGGAACGAGGCGTTCGAGCAAAGAGCGGCCGAAACCGTCGTGCGCGGGGGGAGTGACTACCGGGCCATTGGTTTCAACCCACGTCAGTTCCAGCAGACGACGATCCTCAATAGCAATTTGCTGCCACGCAATCGCAACCCGCCCTTCGTCACTGCGGAGCGCCCCATAGCGGTAGGCGTTACTTGCCATTTCGTGCAGCCCTAGGGCGATATTTTGAGCTGCTTCAGGGCCAACAAGGGTCGGCTCGCCGGAGATCGACAGGCGCTCCTCCTGCATCGCCGGATCTTCCCCCACCTCGCGCACGACCAACTCGCGCAGGTCCACCCCATGCCAAGACCGATTGACCAACAACTCGTGAGCACCCGACAGCGCCTGCAAGCGGGCGGTGAAGCGCGCCAGATAGTCGGGAAATGTTTCCACGGACACGCCGGTTTGCCGGGCAATGCCCTGCACAATCGCTAACAGATTCTTAGACCGATGGGAGAGTTCGCGCAGCAAATTTTGCAAATGGTGCTCGTGCAGCTTATGGCGCGTCACGTCGATGGCGACGGTGGTGACACCCACAATCTCGCCATCGGTATAGATCGGCTCTACCCGTTCATCAAACCAGAGCGTTTTTCCCGCGTGTGGTAAGGCAATTTCCATCCGCGCCGCGACGCCGGTTTCCAATACCCGGCGTTTTGCGGCGATAACCATTTGAGCCGTCGCTGAGGGGAAAACATCCTCCGGGTGCGCGCCGATCATTTCGACGCTGTTTCGATCCGCAGGAGGATTATGTACCCAGGTGTAGCGCAACTCCTTATCCTGCTGCGCCATGCTAATATTGGAACCTACGAGAGCAGCTTCAAACCGGCGCTTCGCTTCGGTCAGTTCCTGAGTTCGGTCGGCAACCCGCCGCTCTAGCTCGTGATTGAAGGAGCTTAAGGTTTCAACCAGTTTACGCCGGGCCAATTCGTCGGCGGCAAGCCGTTGGTTCGCTTCCAGTAGAGCGGTCGCTGAGGGCAACGCGACCAGTTTAGGAAGCCGGGGCCATAAGGCAACCGCAGCAGCCAACGCCCCTAGGCCAACGCCGATCATCGCGAAACTGAACAGACCGGACATAGCGGGAAACCAGAAGACCAACAAATTCAAAAGCTGGCCCGTTCCACAGGCGAGCGAAAACATGCAGACGAGTGAGGTAACTTTGCGGTATGCGCCAGCCAAACCTTTGCGGTGGCGTTCGTACCAGAGAATGCCGAAGGCCACGCAAAAGCAGGCGAGTGCGACAATGCCACTAGACAGCATGTGAGCGAAGGTTAGAGCCGCCGGATCGCTCTTCCCCAAGCTACCGGCGAGCCCTGTAAAAAAATCAACGATATCCACGGACGCTTGGGGCATTCTGCTGGGTCCACACCATCGTGTGCAGTTTTGGACAGAGGGAACACCTTCTGAGTCCCCGCTTAGCGGACGCGCGCTTAAGCAACGCGCGGGGCTAACAGGCTGGCCGGTTCTCCGAAAAACAAGGCTTGGCTAATAATCGCCTTAACCATGTCCTCACGGAACGGTTTGGCGATTAAAAACGTCGGCTCAGGCCGTTGGCCGGTGAGCAGGGACTCGGGATAGGCGGTGATGAAAATCACCGGCACTTCAAAAGTCTCAAGAATCTCGTTCACCGCCTCTAGGCCCGAACTGCCATCGGCCAGGCGAATATCGGCGAGCACCAATCCAGGTTGTTCGGCGGTCGCCATGGCAACAGCTTCGCTATGGGTGCGGGCATTGCCGACAACTTCGTGACCGAGGCCACGAACGAGGGCTTCCAGATCCATCGCAATGATCGGCTCATCTTCAATGATGAGAACGCGGGAGGACACTTGTGCGCCGATTTGCAGGCCGACAATATCGAGCAGCTCATTAAAGTCCTCAAGTTCTACGTCGAGAATCGCCGCAGCATCGACGTTGGAAAACCCCTCAACCGCCGTCAGCAGAAACGCTTGGCGCGGTAACGGGGTTAGCGCCTTGATGCGGCGCTCAGCGATGTTTATCGCCGGAGCTTGTGATTCTTGCGTGTTGATCGCGACCGAATTCCACAGGCGCGAAAAAAGCTGGTACGTGGCGATGCGCGGATCGTACGTCCGGTCGAACACCGTCGGGTCGGCTATTAAGGTTTCGAGTAAAGCCACGACGTAAGAATCGCCGCTCTTCTGGCTCCCGGTTAGCGCGCGCGCATAGCGACGCAGGAGGGGAAGTTGCGGAGCGACAAGCGCTGAGATGGACATGGGCAAAACAACCTCAAAACTATGATCGACGCAGGACGGAGCCTAAGATTGGAAACGCTCAACTCGGGCATTGGTTCCCGGTCAGGATAATTTTTTTGGGTGGGGCGGAACTTTTTCAGAGAAATAATGTTGTGTGCCAAGGGTCTTGCCATTTTTGGCATAACGATCCCTCGAGAGATAATCGATTTGAAACAAAGGTCCGTGCTGATGATGTCCTCCTCCTCCGGCGGTGAACGCCCTGGCCGGCAAGCTGCCGAGCAGTTCGTCGAGCCCAAGTTTCAGGCCCGCATTGGCCAAAAACTGCGCGAATATTATGATCAGATCTCCTCTGAACCCGTCCCTGATCGGTTTAAAGCTCTGCTGGATCAGCTGGCCAGCGCGGAAGGCGCTGACACAGGCACGCGCTCTGCGTCGCAAACGGGAGAGGCTGAATGAGCAGCCCTGCCGTGCCGCTCAAGGAGGCGTTCTTGGCTGAGATCCCGTCCCTTCGGGCCTTCGCCTTATCGCTGACCAGCAATCGGGATCGCGCCGATGATTTGGTTCAAGATACCTTGATGAAAGCGTGGGCCGCGTCCACGTCGTTTCAAGCAGGAACCAGTTTGCGCGCGTGGCTTTACACGATCATGCGGAACCATTTCTACAGCGAACACCGCAAGCGTTGGCGCGAAGTGCAAGATACCGATGGCGTTGCCGCCGCCGGATTGATCTCCCTCCCCGCCCAGCACGGTCACTTAGATTTCGCCGACTTTCGCGTTGCGCTGGCCCGCTTACCGGCTGACCAACGCGAAGCGCTGATTCTCATCGGAGCCTCCGGTTTCTCCTACGAAGAGGCTGCGGTTATTTGCGGCGTTGCCATTGGCACGATCAAAAGCCGCGTCAATCGCGCCCGCCAACGGCTGATGCAGCTTATGGCCGTCGAGTCGGCCAGTGATTTCGGCCCCGAGTTAGGGCTGACGGCCGAAAGCGCACCCACGTTGCAAAGTGTCTTGCACAGTTAAAAATGCTATCTCAACCTAATTTTCTATTTATAAATGATTAAATTTCGGAACCAAGCGCTGTTCAGCAACGTTTCTTCAGAGAGCGGGTAGAGACAGATAATTCCATAACATATGGAAAAAATGATCTTACTCGATACCGCTAGAGAGATTGCTGTGGGTGTGTTGTGGAGATTCGTTTTTAGGGAAGTCTTCCTATTCTTAATCTTCATTGAGTAAAACCCCGCACATTCTGCCTTTTGTCTATCCTGCAAAAAAAGGAGTCCGATTATGGATCAACTGGAAAAATTTGGTGCGTCGAAAGCTGGCAGCACCACCAGCGGCACCTTGGAGAGCGCAACGGATCATGTGAAGGCCGCCGCAGCGGAAACCAGTGCGCTTGCCGCCGAAAAGCTGGGTGTGTTGGCCGATAGTGCCCGCAGCCTGGGCGAAGATTGGCTAGCAACGCTCAGCACAACGATTGAGCGGAAACCCATTACCGCCGTTGCGATTGCGGCGGGTGTCGGCCTCATTGCAGGCTGGATGACCCGACGCTAACTGCATAGCCTCGCCGGAGAGAGGGACCAGCGCGCCGCTTTCTCCGGCTCCCCTATGCGCCCTAATCTCAATCGATTGGGAAGGTAACCTGCACACGCGTTCCAGCGGGATAGGGCGGATAGGCCACCGCGGCTTTAAGGCTAGAGGCCATTGCCTTCAGAATTTTAGAGCCCAGCCCCGTGCCTCGGTTGGGTGACTGCGGATCGAAACCCTGTCCGTCATCCTCGACGATCAGGGTAATAGCCGCGCCCTCATCCCGCCGCACCGAAACGCGAATTTCCCCCGGCGCTCGGATCGCGTAAGCGTATTTAAACGCGTTGGTTACAAGCTCGCCAACGATGACGCCTAGAGAGATCGCTTTATCGGTCGGAATTGTTAAGCGTTCAGCGCTTAAGCGAATTTCGTAAGGATGATCCTCATCTGCCAGCGAGGTTTGCAATTCGCCGACCAGATGCCCGAGGTAATCTTCGATATCGACCAGTCCGATATGATCGGAAATATACAGCCGCCGGTGAACCCCGGCGATAGCGGTAATGCGCGCCTGGGTTTCTTGCAATGCCGCAATTGCCGCAGGGTCGGATAAGGTTGTGGACTGCATTCGCACCATCGCCACCACCAACCCGAGGCTATTGGCGACCCGGTGGTTGACCTCTTGCAGCAGCAGTTCGGCCCGGTCGCGCGCTTGAAGAACTGCCTTTTGATCAGCCGCCCGTTGCTGCTTCAAGCGCCACCGCTCGGTAACATTCTCGATCGCGGCAATTAGCAAATCGTAGAACTCAGCGCTTGAATCCTTAACCACATATTCATTTGCCCCGGCGCGGATCGCCTGAAGGGCAAGCCGGGCATCCGCCGATGCGGTAACATAGACGACCGGCAATCGCTCGCCCCGCGCCGCCAAACTGGCAAGGACGTCGAGGCCCGTTTCACCCGGCATACTATGATCTAGGGCTATCGCGTCAAAGCCGCCCTGCACCAGCAGGTCGAACGCCTGCTGGCTATCGGTCACGTGCGTCACGCTGTGGCCGCGCCGGGCAAGGGCTTTTCTAACCAATATGCCGAGACCAACATCGTCATCGAGATAAAGCACACGGAGCTGCGCGAAGGCATCCGAGACAAAGGGCATGGTCACTCCCCCTCCGGCATCTGCATAACCGATAAGAACAGCCCTAACTGCCGAATGGCATTGGCGAAGCTGTCGTAGTTCAGCGGCTTGGTTATGTAAACGTTCGCGCCCAATTCGTAACAGCGGCTAATTTCACGCTGATCGTCGGTTGTCGTCAATATGATGACCGGCGTTAGCCGGGTGTGCGGCGTCGTCTTCAGTTTGGTCAAAATATCAATGCCGGTCATATCGGGTAAATTGAGATCGAGCAAAACTAAATGGGGTTTTGCCGCAGTATCACCCATCAAATAGGTAAGCGCACTTCCTCCATCTCCGAACGACAAAATGGTATTGGATACCCCGGAGCGCCGAATATTTTTCTCGATCAGGCGGGCGTGCCCAATATCATCTTCGATCATCACAATCGTGACCGATTTCATCCTGTCGATCCTTTATAATCTGGGCTCAGAGTTAAACGAAGATCGAGAGCCACCGTAAAGCGGAATAAAGTACCGCTGTGCCCATCGGACATAACCTGGATATCGCCGCCCAAGCGCTGAACTAAGGTGCGAACGTGAGCAAGGCCAATCCCGTCCCCCGACTGATCCAACTTTCCCGAACGGCGGAACAGTTCAAAAATGCGCTCGTGATCCGACGGGGCGATACCCCGGCCATTATCCTCGACCTCGAAAATGACCACTCGGCCCATTTCCCGGCCGCGCACAAAAATCTGTCCAGGCCGACTGGGTTCAAGGTATTTCACCGCATTATCCAGCAGGTTCATCATGATTTGCCGCAACGACGCTTCGTCCGAAATCGGTATCGGCAACGGCTCGATAATCGTGATCACGGCCCCTTTCTCGGTCAGCCGATGGCGCAAGTTCGCGACGCACTCGGCACACAAGGCCGTCATGGTAACAGGAGTCGGCACTAAGGCGGCCCGACCTAGGCGCGATAGCTTCAGAATCTCATTAATCAGCACATCCATGCGCGTCATCGACGTGCGGATGAACTGCAAGGCTTCGGGAATATCGTCTTCTACGGCAGCATAGACAGGGGCCAGCGTTGCATCGGTTCGATCGGGCGCAGACTGCCGGAGATAGGCCGAAAAGGTGGACGTGGCCGTTTCAAGCTCGCTGGTAAACCCCATGATATTCACCAAAGGCGCCCGCAGATCATGGGTGACGATATAGGCATAGCGCTGAAGCTCATTGTTGGCGCGCGCCAGCCCTTCGGTGCGCTCCAAGACCCGCTGTTCCAAATCGGCATTGCTTCTCGCCAGCACATTGCGCGCGCTTTCGATTTCCCGCGTGTGCCGTAGGATGACGACAATCGCCAGCACGGCCATAATTAACACCAGCGCTCCGCCAAGAGATGTGAGAAGGGTGAGCCGCACGGCATTCGCGTCCGCTTCTTCACTGCGGGACCGTTGAAATTCTTCGGTTATTTTTTGCAGATCGGCTACAATGACGCGGATCTCATCCATCAAAATCAACCCGCGATTGCCGCGTACACCCGAGATGGTTTGCTGGGGACTACTGGCCCTAATCGCGTTAAGCGCAGCCTCCATTATGTCAAATTTTTCCTGCGTCACAGTTCGCAAGCGCAGCATACTCGGAAACCGAAACGGCGGTGGCAACAGAAGCAGTTGGCGATCCACCGCATCAAGTGCCATTTCAGAGCGTTTTTTTGCATCCGAATAGGGCTTTAAATAAGATTCATCGCGCGTTATCCAATAACCGCGCACCCCGCTTTCAGCATCAACAACCGCCGCCAGCACGTCGCCGATTGTCTGTTCTACCGCCGCCGCTTGAAGCGTCTGCTGCATCAGGTGTTTCATTTTTTCGCCAGTGAAAAAGGCACCCAAGGCGATAAAAAGCAACAGCGCCGCCGCAAGGATTGAGAAGAGGATGTTATAACCGAGAAAGCGACGATCAAGTTTTCCCATCTCAACCTTCATTTTAACAAAAATTAAACGAATTTTTCTCGGAATCAACTCACAACCTAATATTCTTTTTAAAACCACAGACTTTAAGGTGTCAATAAAAATTATCAAATTAAAGATTTATTTATTAAATACAATTAATATTAAAATTAACAGATGAATTGCTTTAAGCAACAAAACTATAATTCCGACAGAACAATATTTAAAACAGATAGGATTTATTTTCAGAAAAATTTTTACAATTAAATTAATATTAATTTTTATGCTATCAAAAAAACAAACCACATCGATATTTATTGATAAAAGAGCCGGTTTCGATCCAACGAAACCGGCTCTTTTATCTTATATCGTTCTGATGGGATTCAGAAGTGAGCCTTCGCTCTTACTTCCAAATCGGCTTGCCAAGGTCGATATCCTTTTCCTTGGTCAACCCGCCGACCCCTGCGCCAACGGCACCACCGACGACCGCGCCCGTTACCGGGGAACCCAGCAGCGCCCCACCGACCGCGCCGGTCGCAGCGCCAATCCCTGCCCCCGAAAGAGCGCGATCCCCAGGGTTATTCCCGCAGGCGGCTAAGGCCAACAATGCAACACCCAAGGTTACAGTAACGAGTTTCATAATCGATCTCCGGTGTGGCTGTGCGTTAGCCCGCGCGCTTGCAAACACCCGCGCGGGCAACCGCAGGGCCGTTGTGGGTAGGGCCGAAAAGGCCGGTTAAGAGGCGTACTTGTATTCGGGAAGCGCCTTCAGCGACTCAACGGTCGCGCCCGGCAGCATCATCTTGCCGTTCGCAACGGCCAACTGGCTGTAGGGCACCACGACGAGCTTGTCGCCCATGCCGAGGAAGCCGCCAACCGAGAGAACCGCGAAGGGAACCTTCTCGTTCGGGGTAACGATGAGATCATCGACCTTCCCAATGGTTTCGCCCGAGTTATTGACCACGGTGGCCCCGACAACCTTGGAGGTGCGGTAACCGCTGGTCAGCGACTGAACATCCACCTTCATCGGGGCGAAGGTCTGCGGCACGCCTTGAGCAAAAGCAACGCCGGTCAAAACCGTAGCGGCGAGAAAGCTCGTGACCAAAATGCCTGATTTTTTCATAATAACAGTCCCTCATTTGTGAAGTTCGGAGCACCAACATTGCAGTTGGTCTCACTGTATGAAACGCTTTCCGCTATTTATTGTTCCAGGCTTGAGGAACAATTATTTTGGGGTTTTAAGAGTGAGTCCCGAACCACCTGAGGTGTTTGCAACGAGCTTTGTTCTCGTCGCTCGCCGCTTCAGCACATCTGTGGAACCGAGGGCTGGGCGTCCGGCGATGCGCTCATTGCCGCGCATAAGGCTTCCAGCGCGTCAATCGCACCCAGAATCGGGCCGTGCAGCGACGTTCCCGCCGCCCCTGGCAACCGAGACTTCAGATTCTGTATCACGACCGACATGGCGATATCGGCGGGCGGCAGTTCGAGGGTTTCCTTCGCCCGCAGCACATCATGCAACTGGGTGTCCTCACCGCCGCACATGCCTTCGGCGGCCGCAGTGGCAAGCTGCTTTGCGTCTTGCTCCAAGGCTTCGAGAACCCGTAGTTTTTCGGCTTTCGCCAAAGCAGGATCGACAACCACATCGGTCGGATGGGCAAAATGAGCGTGCGGCCGTTCGACTTTCGCATCTGCTTCTACCGATTGCAGCGTATCAATCGCGCTTTTCGGAATCGTCAGGAGTTCATTCATCGCGTTGCACCTTCTTTAAAGTTGCTGTCCTCAAGAACGCGCCAAAGCAGACTTGGTTTCATTTTTTTAGCCTCAACCGTCCTAGAGATTTGCTGAAGGCTCGCGCGCCAACACCCGTAGCTTGCCGAGCCCGCTAACAAACCCCGCACTATCTTTTGCTTTTTTGAGGCTGATCACGCCCTCGTCGAGCGCGTCGGCAATCCCGGCTTTTTGCAGCAGCGGAAGGGCGTCTTCCCCATAGCCGATGAACTTGCAGTGGGCGAAGGCATCGGCAACGAAATCGCGCACCGCGGCTTTGTTCACCAACTCCGCCGCCCCGGCCTTCGACGGGAGCAAGGCGACCGCATCGTAAAGCACCGACGGCGCGCCATCGATCATCTGGTGTGCGTCGATCCAGTCCCCATCCGACAAGGTTACGCCGCCCACTTTCGGGGCGATGATCTCAAAGGTCGCTTTCTGGGCGGTGATGTCGGCCCGCAGTGCCTTGAACAGCCCGACATCCGTCCCGTCGGTCACGAGAATGCCCAGTTTGCGCCCTTCAAAGCGGTTGGGCCCGCGTTCAAGGATACTGAGGGCAGGCGACGCCGCTAGGTCTTGGCGGCATGGCACGGCAGCATCGGCGGGTTTGGGCATCGACTTGAGGCCGAGCGCCTGACCAACGGTATCGGCCAGCGTCGCATCGATGTTCAGCAGGTGAGAGACCATCCGCTCGCGGATAACCGGGTTCTCGACTTTGCTGAGCTCGAAGGTCAGGGCTGCGGCGATATGGCGTTGCTCTGGCGGGGTTTGGGAGATGAAGAACTGCCGCGCCTGGCTGTAATGATCGGCAAAGCTCTCCGCCCGCAACCGAACTTTCGGCCCCGCCTCCTGTGCCGGGAAATGACGATAGCCCTGGCTGGGCGATTCGCGCGGGCCTTGATCGACCGAATTGGGCTGATAATTGACGCGGCCCACCGGATTACGCATCGCCATGTGCCCATCTTGCTGAAAGGTACGGAACGGGCACTTGGGGGCATTGATCGGCAAATGAGTGAAGTTCGGCCCGCCCAGACGCTTCAACTGCGTATCAAGGTAAGAAAAATTGCGCCCTTGCAGGAGCGGATCATTGCTGAAATCGATGCCGGGCGGAACGTTCTGCGTTAAAAACGCAACCTGTTCGGTTTCAGCAAAGAAATTATCGGGCATCCGGTCCAGAACCAGGCGTCCGATGGGCTGAAGCGGAAGAATTTCTTCCGGGATCAGTTTGGTTGCATCCAGCACATCGAAATCGAAGCGGTCGGCAAACTCCTGATCGAACAGCTGAACGCATAGCTCCCACTCGGGGAAATTGCGCGACTGGATCGCGTGCCAAAGATCGCGGCGATGGAAATCAGGGTCAGCCCCGTTAATTTTAACTGCTTCGTTCCACACGACGGACTGAAGCCCCAGTTTGGGCTTCCAGTGGAATTTCACGAAGGTGGACTGGTCCTGGGCGTTAACGAAGCGGAAGGTGTGAACGCCGAAACCCTCCATAAACCGGAAGGACCGTGGCAACCCCCGATCCGACATGACCCACATAATCATGTGCATACTTTCGGGCGTCAGGGTAATGAAGTCCCAAAAATTATCATGAGCCGATTGCGCCTGCGGGAACCCGCGATCCGGCTCCGGCTTTACGGAATGAATTAGGTCCGGGAACTTAATCGCGTCT
>VYLZ01000626.1_pt1 | contig 11175 bp, 11 predicted proteins | sample 5115361 | NCBI WGS metagenome assembly VYLZ01 (sample SAMN12291805, study PRJNA351875) | freshwater metagenome | isolation source: freshwater lake | place: USA: Michigan, Sixteen Lake | collected 2013-08-07 | reverse complement strand
ATGATTTCCTGACCTAAGATCACATTTTATTCTTTTTTCCACTTCAATCTAAGAATTGAGAAAAAAGCAAAACCTTATATTATACCATAAAAAAATTATGCAAGAGGTCTATTATTGGTCACTTGCCAATATCTAATTTCTCTTTTCTTTCCGAAAATTATCTCTAAGATGAGATAATTTGATGATCATCTGATACAAAATCACCAATAGCCACTAAAGCTGTTTTATTTTGACCACATATCGGACAATCAGGGTGAAACTGATAAGCAGAAGTTAAATCAATCATGCGCCAATCTAACGCATCAAAATAAAGATGACTCACCACCTGGGCGTAACCTGTAATATAACGGAAAAACAAATCAACAGCATCGCTAGCAGCCCTTGTGGTTAAAGGCATTAACTCACCTTGAATTAAATCCTCATTTTCGATATAACCTATTTCCCTTTTCATAGCCGTTGTAGTAGGATCTTCCAAATACCTTAAATCCATGCCATTACAAGCCAAACAAACTCCTCCCGGCACTTGTAATCGGATATGATAACCTAACGCCGTAATTTTTCCCTCTCTAGATTTGCCACCACAACCCACTTCTATCAAGGGTTTACCATAGCGACTTGCTGCTTGTGCTGCTGCATATCTAACCGCATTATGATCTGGACAACAAAAGATAAAATCAGCTTCCTTAAATGCTTCTAAAGTAGCAGAAGAAGGAAAAGCTTCAGCCAAATTTGTTACTTTGAGATTAGGAAAACTTTGTTCAATATTTCTCCTTACAATCTCAACTTTTTTAATTCCTGCATCTCCATTTTGATAACCGTAAAGACGAGGAGCATTATGAAATTCTACCACATCTGGATCTATTAAAGTAAGATAATTAAGATAACCTTTAAGTTGAGCAATAACGGCTGAACCAACTCCTCCTAAGCCAATTACTAATACTTTTAATTGACGTAACTGTTGACAACCTTTTCCTAATACAGATTCAGTTCTTTGTTCAAATGCTTGTAGTAAGATTTCTGATTTTTGTTGGCTATTAACAGGAACTAAAACTTCTCGTTTTTGTTTACCTAAAATAACAATTTCTGAAATTGTTTTCCATGCTTCATCTTCATAAATAGCTGCCCAAACCTGACCTAATTTTCCAATAATTAAGCTGATTAAACGAGTGTTTGGAGCTAAATCTTTAAATACCTGTAATTGTCTTTGCCAACCCTCTAAATCTATAACTGATGGACTTGGATATTCGGCAAAAGGATGAGAATGACAATCAATAAAAAATTGATATTCCTTAGCTTTAAATAGGCGAAAAACTACATTTTCTGCTTTTAAGCTGACATTACCCAAGCTTTGTTCTCTGTATTCTGTATCTTGAGGCAAATCAATATTTTTGACTAGAAATTGCTCTTGTTGAGAACTTTTTAAAAGACTAGAGTAACCATAAGCAAATGCCATCCTTTCTTGATTATCTTGAAGAACATGACTTTTTAAAGCATCCCAATTTTCTTGAGTAATAATGATTTTTTTTAACATGGCTAGGTTTACTTACCCTTTTTTTTAAAATTAATCAGTAATCAGCTAACTGTTAACTGTTAACTGATTACTGATTACTGATTACTGAATTAACCTCTTACCCAATCCGTAACTGAGCCATATTGGGTATCATCAGTAGGCACAATTTGGTTGTTATCCAAAACGTGTCCAGCTTGGTCATAAACAACCTCGTGAGCCGGAATACCAGCTAATTCTTTTAAATCACGCACTGGCATTTGGGGTGCGGGAGTAACGATTTCACGATTGTTAATGCGAGTTTTACCCATTAGTAATAACCTCCTTAGGTTAAATTTAAAAAAACAACAGAAAACATGATTATTGAGCATAGCAACATTAATTTTATTCCTTCACATTACCTCCTTTTTTATAAAAGAAAAAACTTTAAAAATTAATATCCACTGTTAAAACGCATCACTTGCAGATGCTTTGTAACCTGGATTAAGTAAAAATAAATCCATGACTCTTAAGAAGTCGAGAATATTCGTTCCGGGACGCACGGGGTCTGGATGGAGACATAGATAGGCGAAACCGTCGGCATCCTTACCATGCAAGCGAGGCATAGAAACCAACTGCTTTTTATTGCGGTCATATAGTTTAATGCCTAAAGTAATCCACAAATTGCGATAAAAAATTAAGCGATCGCCTATAGGATCATAAAGGTTAGGAGGTGCTTCAATCTTAATATCAGTCCGTTCTATACTACAATTAGGAGGTAACAAAACCTGACGCAAATAAATCATATTCCCCCCTGATGGTGTAGTTTTCCAGTCTACCTTTTTCCATCCTGGAGTTTGACCAAATCTCGATTTATCTGCCTCTTGTTGTAGGATTTTTAAATCCTGATTATGAAGTTTAAAATTCATTGTTCTATCCTCATTAATTGTTTAATGATAATTGTTAGTGTTCATTACTCTTCCCCATTAATGCCGTTAATTTCCCTTGTAGGTGGCAGAATCTCATCATCAGGAATAATATCCATTGGCTGGTTATAAAAACTAGAGGTGAGTCGAGGAGGTTCTCTTTGATGAGGTTGATTAGGAGGATTAAGTAAAATCTTTCTCCCAATTTGATTTTTAGGAAGTGAGGGAGGATTTTCTGAAGGAAGTTCAGGTAAATCAAAGTTTTCCGCTTGCCAATGGAGCAAAGTTTTAAGAGCAAATCCGCCAATTCCTAACGTAATTAAAGTGAATAAAATAATTTCCATATCTCAATCAAAAGCGATTATGAGTTTGTCCTACACCTGAATTAACCCCCTGACCCCACCATTCCATTGCTTGAGGAACTGAGTTATCTTCCCACCACCCTAATTGATCGCGTAATAACTCTTGAACTGGTTCTGTATAAAAGGGAGCAATTACAGTATCTAAACGGTTAATAGGAGCAATTTCTCCTTTTTGGATAGCTAAGAGATAATTGAGCCGTTCATAGAGGTAAACAACACCTTTCTCCATAAATAAACAGTTAAAACGACTGATAATTTCGACACTGTAACGATAGCCTTGAGCACTTTGTAAGATAGCGTAATGTTCATTTCTTACAATGGGAATTGGTCTATCAGCAGTGTTGATTTGGTAATATTCTGGAGATTGAGGCATCGAGCCAATATCTGCCAATAACCAAGTCCGAATGATCAAAGCTTTGGCATCTAATTCAGATAGTTTTGTACCCGGAGTAATTAAGTAACGGGAACCCACCACCGGATGTAATTTCTCAAAATCCGATTGTTCAGACACTTGACGGTAAGCATCTTTGGCGGTTTCAAAAGTTTTCCAGTCGCTATAGGGGAATAAATGACGCTCTTGCCAAAAAATAATTCGATCTGAATCACCTGTATCTCTTACCTCATAGGAATAACGCCGTTCATCATAGCAGTATTGATTAACTAAATCGGGGAGATTACCTGCTTGAACCTGATCAATACCTAACAAGCGTAATACATACAGCCCATCACTGTCTGCACTATCTTTAAGTTGAATGAACTCTTGCGATGTGCGATCTCCAAACTGCATTAACACCCTTCCTAAATCAGCTTCTTGGGGATAACGACGGCGTAACTCTGGCACCACATGAAGTCCCTCTAATTGAGGCTGAATCAGCTTTTGGGCTTCTTGTTGTAATTTCTGCTCTAAAGATTCAACATTATTCAACAGTTCCCAAATAGAGCTTTGTTGTAGTAAAGAGCGAGTAATCGTGTTAATAGCGAAGGTTTCACTATTCTCAGGTAATAAACGCAGATAACTAGCTTCTAGCTCATCCTCAGTGCGGTGAAGATGTAAACCGTTAGGACATTCAAAATTAGGGCTATAAGCGATTAACTGGTCTAATTTATTTTGTGAACTATCCCGCAATTGTCTAACGAGATCCTCATTAGTTTGTAACTGAAGCAATCTTTCTTGTACTACTTCCTCTAAAGCTGCTAAAGCATCCAATGCGGCAAAATGAGCGGTTTTTTTCATTTCAGCAAGACAAGCATTTTTGAGTTTGAGACAATAGTTAAAACACACATTCCGCACTCGAAGGTTAATTTTGTCCTTTAAGATTTGACCAAAACCGAAAACTGACAGTATTTGATAAAGCCAATCTCCCTTCTGTTTATCAATTTGCTCCATAAAATTGAATAATTGAGTTTGTGCCTGGTCTTTTTGTTCATTAGCAGTTGTTACTTGTTCTTCATAGCGAGGATTATCATCTAAAGCCTGATTACCAATATGTTTTAAAAGTTTTAAAAGTTTTTCCGAGAATTGGCGAGTAGCAGTTAAACCTTTACCGCGTAAGATTTCTAAGCGGCTTTTGGCTAAATCTTCACTAACCTCTGTAATTAAATCGTTTTTCCGTTCGTCAATTACTGCTTCCCAACTATCCGCAGGTTCTAACTCCTGATAATAAGCTCCATTTGCTTGATTTTCCCCTTGAGTTGCCAATTGAGAACCAGATAGACCTTGAGTATAATTATTAATCATCATACTGACTCGTTCTGGGGTAGCTTGTGAACCTAAGCCTGTAGGTTCATTGGATAAACGATCTGCTAATTCAGTTTGCTGTTGACCGGCCAATAAGCGATGTTTTAGGACAAATGCTTGAGCCATCCCTTGAGGCAATTCTTCGATAATTTCTGATAATAAACTGGATAAAGTGGCAATTTGGAGTTTAAGAACGCTATATTGTTCTAGTCGTTCTTTTCCCAATATAATTAAAGCGAAACCCGCACTAATTCCTGTTTTTGGTTCACCAAGTCTGCTTAATTCGGTTGCTGCCTTTTGATAAAAGTCATCAGCTTGAGCATTACGGCGACTACCTAAAGGGGTTGCGATCCAAGTGAAAAGAAGTTCTGCAATCATACTGGTTTGATTTTCTCTCGATAAACCATGAGGCTCTTGAGAGTTGTTAGTGTCGCTGATAAAAATAGTTGGTATATAGCGAGTTGAGACAGTTTGTAACAGTTCATAACCAGGTTTTTTGGAGCGATGACAATGAGAACCAGTGGAGATCGCACTTTGCTCTTTCAAACAAGCAAAGGTGATAGCCTGAGAGTTAGTTAGGTCTTTGGGGATATTAACCACGCCTGGAATCAAGAAAATGCAGTGAAAGTTAATATCTAGATTCATTTCTTGAGCAATTTGCCAAATTGTCTGCTTTAACCACTCATAAGAACCACTCGCTGTTCCACCAAAACCAGTACCTAGAAGAAACACCGACAATGGTTCTTGTATTGAGGTATGGGAATAAGTAACGAGATTTCGCCTAAAAGCATTGCGAATCTTTCCCTTAATTGTCTCTTCATTATTACGAAAGGCTAATAAACCATTGGGAGGAGTTCCTCCTGCGCCCTGAGAATTGCTTTTGAGTCCTTCCATAGAACGGGGAATAATGGTTTCAAAATTCCCCTGTTGATGACCTTTTTCAATGCTTTCAATTAAATCTTGTCCGGGTAGAGGACAACGAAAAAATCGTCCCGCATCCCAACCATTGATAGAGTCATCCAAGGGCTGATTTAATACATAGGCATTTGTGCCATCTGTATCAAAAACCAGAGTTGAAATGGCTTTTAATTGGTCAATTTCCTCTTTTAATTTGGCGGAAGAATGACGTTGATTTTTCCTTTCCAGTATCTGAAGCTTTTTGACCCGACGACGTTGAAAATCTTGTAAAATACCCCCTGCGGTGCTACCTGTAGCGATCAAAATTGGTGCGCTCATTTGTTACCTCCTGATTAAATCAAGGGAAATTTTTCCTTTTCCCTGTCTTTTTTACTTGTCTTGCCAAGCTTCTGAGAGATAGTTATTTTGCTTGGCTTTTTTGGGGTTAAATTCTTCAAAAGAGGGCTGAATCTGGAATTGACGCTGTTGATACTTCACGGTAAAAGTGCGATCGCCCGGTAAAGTAACTCCTTTACTTTGTGGTGGTACTAATGTGCTATCACAAGTAAGTCCCTGTTTTTTACTTTGTAGCTGCAAATAACCATCTTTAGTGGCAGTAATCTCGAACAGTTGGTCAACTCCTGATAGGTTTTGAATTAAATAGGTGTTAGTTACAGATGTACCAAAGGTTACAGGAGTTTCGGTAATACTCATTCTTAGTTTTTTGTTGCGTTGAATAATAGTGGCTGTACCTCCTCCTTTTGGTAATTCAGACTCATTAATAGTAAGAGTTTTAACCGTTGGAAGGGAAGATTCATGAGAGGTTAATTCATCTTCTGAGGAATGGTTTCGCCTCCGTAAAACAACTAAAATTAATAACATTAATCCTACACCTGTTCCTAATAATAACCACAGCCAAGGAAAACCAGGAACGTGAGGTTTGGAAGTGAGGTTTTCCGGGTGAGTCTGAACAATACTCCCAGGATTATTGCGGACTTGTTCCAAAAATTCCGGAATATTTAGAATTTCATGCGAAGGACCTTTTTGCTGTTTTATTTGTTCAGCTATGGCATAACTAATATCCCCCTGAGTCATGAATTCTTGAGGACGTATTAGACCGTTTTCTATGTTGATGAAGCCCTGTTTAAGAGCAACAGCTAAATTTTTTCTTGCCCAAGCGGGTATTTGCTTACTATCAGAATATTTAGCTAAAATTTCCTCTGTTTCTTGACTGCTAATAGTGGTGACACCAGAGACTTGCGCTAAAATACTAAAGCCTTCGGCTCGGTTAACGGGTGTATCGGGAAAAAATTGGTTATCTCGATAATTACTCATTAACTTTAAGCTCTTTGCTTCACCCACTATTTGATACGCCCAATGGTCTTTTGGTACATCATCTGGTACGTTTTCAGTGGTTTTTGGAGTGAGATTTTTGTGAGGATAAGCCAGTGAGATCGCTGCCATTTCAGCCCTTGTTACAGGTTGCTGAGAATTAAAATTAGCTTGAGGGGAGAGTTTTTGTAATTTAGATAAAGAGCTTTGAGCTAAAGTTTGAGCTAAAGTAGGATTAGCTAATGAGGGACTAACATGAATCGCCAACAGCGCTGACAATAAGATAAAACTGGACAACGGATTTTTGAACATAGTCATAAGCTACTGACCTCCTTTTTCCTATAAAATTAAGTGGTTCTTCGGTTTGTCTTATGCAATGGACTGGGGTTTTTTGTCAATTGTTTTTGATCTAGAGCGAACTAATCAATTAAGTCTCTTGCCAGATAAGGATTTAGTCGATTTATGCCCCCCTATCGAACCATACCAAGTAACGAAGAACCAATTAAGTTACTTGGAAAGATTGCTTTCCTTCTACCCATTGTCTAATTGCCTCCTCTCAACCCAACCCCGACTACCCCAAGGGCTACATAAACGAAGCCTAGTCCAATAAGGGGAGGGTTCGCATTAAAAACTCCTATGGCCATCAAGACCACCCCAAAAAAAAATAGCAATGGCCCAAATATGACTAGTAAAATCCATGAGACGAAAAGCCCGCCAATGACTAAAACGATATTGTCCCAAAAATTTTTGGGACTATTGTTCACAGGTAGATTGTTACTCGATTGGGCAAGGAGAGGCCGATAATCCTGCATTCTGCTCATAAGAAAGTGATGATCAGGACTAAAATCCTTACTATATGAGACTAATTTTGCCATCCCAGAGGATTCAGATACTTTTGAAGGAGGTGATGGTTGAGCAGCGCCAATAGGCGTTATTAATGAGAGCATAAAAGTTGCGATAGTGAAAGTCGCCAAAATCAACTTTTTAGAAGTCTTACCCCTCGAACTTGGTTTTGCTTCAAGACTCTGGATAGAGCCTGGCTTGGAGTGAGGAAGAAGGATTATTTGAGTGGTCATAAACTGGTATCCTGGTTTTGTAATATGGTTACTATTGGCTCTATAAAAAGAGCGAAAAGCGGATGCTCCCCTTATTACTTTCCAGTATGAAGTAAGCCATTGTCTTATTCCACCAGCATACGTTGGGGAGCATCCCAGTTTTGCAATGAGTAAAAATACTCAGGCAATATCGCCGTTGAGATAAGCACAACGTAGCTTCAAATACTGAGGAACATTCTCTGCTTTCCATTGTGCTCCCACAATTTTCATTCTTGCACCTATTTGCTTAATCTTTGACTCTACACTTCCAGAACCGATGCAAATCCCTTGTGATTGATAGAGTTCGTAATTGGGTATTCTTTCTCGATGTTTATCGACATATTTGGTGAAATTTATAGCCTGTTTCTTTTTGCATCCCTCTAATTCCTCTAAAACTCTTTTCACCTCTCCTTTCCATAAATTCTCTTTGATTCTATTCAGACGCTTGTTTGACCCGCCTATTTTATTCATATTCTCTACTAAATGATACCAATCCAATATTTCTCTCCTTTTAACACCGATTTTCTCCATCAGATTCCACACCCCATCATGACCATCTCCTAAACAGGTGACTACCTCTGTTAAGGGCTGACGGTTCACCCATTCCAGTAATTCTTCATTTTGCTGAAAAAATCCCGCACATTCTTGACCATGCAGACTTACTGCTTTGTAATCTCTCCATTGACTCGGTTGTCCTTTGGGCGTTCTGATTCTGACTTTTCCTCCATCTACACTCAATGCTTCTACCGGACTCTTTGCTTCTGCTTCGTCAAATTTATATCTTTGTACAAGCCTCTGTTGACTACTGCCTGAAACTGCCATTCCTGTCGCCATTTTGAGATCTTTTTCCGCATCTTCAAAAGAGACTTTAGCCACTGCTCCTAAGCAACATTTCTCCAGCATGGGACTTAATCGATTATTCTTGCTTAATCCTAGTTTATCGGCTTGTTTCTCGCTTATCTTGACTTTCCCTATGATACTGCTTACGCTTTTGGTTCGCCCTGCTTGGGTTCCTGTTGCTGATTCAAAAAAAAATTGCCTATGGCAGGATCCAATGTAGTCAGCCAATGGTCTCGCAGGGCGGTTTCAATTGTTCTTCTGGGGTATTATCGACTAGAATTTGAGCAATGGCTTTTAAATGTTGATCTAGTTGTTCTTTTTGGTCTGTATTCATGATTCTACCGTTTAATTGTTTCTCTTTATTTGGCCTTAGCTAACGTTTTTAGTCTCTAAGCATTTATACTTATGGCAAAATTGGGATGCTCCCTAGTCAACGTTGGTGTTTCTTCCATCCTAAGTTGGTGTTTCTTCTCGGAGAAACAATGATATAGTTAGGTGTTTGTGTCCACTCGTTAATTGCCATTAGCTTATGAACAAAACAGAACAGCGGCAGTGTCGTTATTCTACCAAACTACTTTGTACAGTTTGTCCCCAAGCTGACAAAGACTGGGATTTAGATAGATTATTTTCAGATATGGGGTTCATCAAAGCGATTCTAAATCGGACAAATTATGAATCTATTAATGATATTTCTGATGAAGACTGGGAGTATGGTCAACAAAATCGTCAAGAACTAAAACCTAAAGAAAAATGCTGGCTATGCTTACTACTTCAAGGATATGATGTTGAAAAGATTGAGCAATATTTAGCATTAAGTCATATTAAAGGAGATCTCTCTAGAGGTATTTATAAATGGGTTTATCTTCTGACTGAAAAAAAAATAACAAATTGGGCGCAAGTTCCTAATCACCTTCACCACAATGTTAGTCCAAAGGTGGGTTCAAGTTATAGAAAAGCTGGAGCGAGCGACAAATGGGAACTCGGAATCGGCATTGAGATTCCTGAATCATATCGAGAGCAAATTCCGAGAATAATTGAAATCATTGAAATAATTGACAAATTAAAGCGTCTTGGACTTGAAATACCGAGAATAATTGAAATCATTGACAAAATTGACAATTTAGAGCGTCTTGGCCTTGATGGATTAACAATGGAAGGAATTGAATCTGAGACATTAATAGATAACCCCCAAGGCGAGCAGGAAGATGAGCAGGATTGAATGAAAAATCAAGAATTAAATTAATATTGATGTGTTGTCCTGCCCATTTTTAAAATTTTTGTTAACATCAAAGATGGTCACACTAAACTAAGGAGAAAATCATGTCTGTTCAAAAAAATAAAAATAATCAAAATATCGTGATTAAACTAAAAGGAAATTACGAAAAATTTGCTCAATTGCTTGACTTGTTTGAATCTGGAGAATTAGAAAGAATCCTTGGGATTCCTATCGTGGGATTAGACTCTTTTTCTCTAAAAAAGACCATAACAGAACAAAAAGTGAAAAAACAATCGTTGAGTGAGTGGTTACAGGGAGTTTCCTCTAAGGTTTTTTTATCGGAGGAATTTTTATCTGAGGGGTGGAAAAGTTGGTCAGAGTTTTTGCTTCCTAGAGAAGAAAATCTAGCTCTAGGAAATTTTAAGAGTATTAATGTTCAGAATAATTCGACGATAGCGCGACGAGCATGGAAAAAGATTGATGAATTATTAGAATTGAAGGGTCAAATGGTGACTTTGGTGATTACTGTTGAGCCGGAAGCTGAACAGGAAATAGGAATAATTGTGGAAGTGATTCCGATGGATAAGAAGTATTTGCCACCGGGGTTAAAGCTTGCGGTAAGTTTTGAGTCAGATAGTCCTGTAGAGACTGAAGCTCTCAGTGATTCTGAGTGGATTAGGGTTGATTTTGCTGAGGTAACGGGTAAACAATTTGGGATTCAGGTTTCTCTGGACGATACTGTTTTTAATGAGGATTTTTTAGTTTAGTTATCGCCGATTCAAGTCTGAAGTGCATCACCTGAAAAGCTTGACAGAGGAAAGCTCATCAGTTAAAGTCGGATATTGCTCAAAACAAACAGACAAACTAATGAACTACTCACATCTTAGCATAGACCAGCGTAATCATCTTTATCAACTACAACAAGAACAGAAATTATCTCAAAGAGAACTAGCCAAGTTGATTGGATGTTCACAAAGCACAATATGTCGAGAATTACAAAGAAATAAAACAGAGCAAGGATGGTACTTACCAGATAGGGCTCAAATCTTAACAGATACAAGAAGGAAAGAATCCAAAACGACATTTAATAATGTAAGAGAATGGACAATAAAAGAGATAAAGACAAGATTAAAAAACTATCACAGTCCAGAACAAATAGCGGGTCGTTTAAAGACAGAAGGAGAAGAGTGGGTAAGTCATGAAACCATCTATCAAATGATTTATCAAAATTATCAAGGGCTGGGAAAATATCAAGAATATTTAAGGCAAGGAAGAAAGAAAAGG
>VYLZ01000651.1_pt1 | contig 11202 bp, 11 predicted proteins | sample 5115361 | NCBI WGS metagenome assembly VYLZ01 (sample SAMN12291805, study PRJNA351875) | freshwater metagenome | isolation source: freshwater lake | place: USA: Michigan, Sixteen Lake | collected 2013-08-07 | reverse complement strand
TTTTTTCAAGAACCAATACCCGCAAAGATGCAGGCTGAATTTTTACGTCTAATGTTGGCGCTGGGCTTTGAGTTTCACCGTCAATATGAAAAGCCATCGGCTTGGAGAAAGAAAGTTGAATGTGTTTTGCTTTTACAATCTCTACATGCTGGGATTTATTTAATTGCCCGGTAAACATGTCGTAACCAAATCCGATCGATTGCAGAATGGGCACTTTTCTAACAAAACAAACATCCAGCCACTCATCGCAGACGGATGCTTGAGGAGCCACTTTTGCGTTGTTGCCAAATTGCGATGAGTTGGCGAGCGCAACAATGAATGATTTTTTACTTACTTTTTTATCGTCCAACCTGGCCTCGAAATCAAATTCATGAAAACTGAAAAATTCTTTGATTACCAGTTTGGAGTATCCAAAAAATCCGCGCATGCCATTTTTTCCAAACATACTCGCCACATGGCCATCGAAGCCAACACCCGAAACATTTACCGACAGCACTCCATTGACCAAAAAAGTGTCCATGTCGATGATTTCCTGCGAGCCGATTAGCTCTAGCGACCGCTTGAAATCCATGGGTAGTTGCAAGTGTCTGGCCAATCCATTGCCCGATCCGTTTGGCAAAATGCCCATCGGAGTCTTTGTGCCTACCAAGCCTTGCGCCACTTCGTTCACGGTGCCATCACCCCCCACTGCGAACACTGCGGTGAACTCATTACTTTGTGATGCGTTTCGTGCCAGCTCAATAGCATGCCCGCGAGCCTGGGTGAACTCAATCGAGCATTCTATTTTTTTTAAGGCGCAAAAATCGATGATACGACCTTCAATAGAAGGTCGGTAAACACCACCAGAAAATCTATTGATAATAAATAATACCTTCTTATTTTCGCTCATAGAAAGGTCAAAGATAATTAATGCGATCGATCTGGATTATTGTGAGATATTAAATTGATATGACAAATGAGCGAATTCAAGCCCAGGAAAATCAAGTTTAAGGCGTGGGACAGCGAACATCGCTTGTTGATGCGCTTGAACAGCATCGAGTGCAGCAAGGGAGAATTGGTGAAGAAGGATCATATCCTACTGCAATTCACCGGACTGCTTGATAAAGATGGCGAAGAGATATACGATCAGGATATTTTGACGATTTCAATGGAACGATACATAGTATTTTGGAATGAAAACCAGAATGGATGGTATTATTCGGCATTGAAAAGTAGACACTCTTTCTCGCCTTTTTTAGAGAAGCAAGCCACTATCATGAAGCGTTTTTGCAATAATTTTGAGTTGGCGGAACGGCCAGAAGAAAAGAAACGCTAACTACTTAGTTAACTTTGATTGAATGTAACTAACGGCTTGTCCAATGGTTTGCATTTTTTCTGCATCGTCATCGGGAATCTTAATGTCAAACGTTTGTTCAAATTCCATAACTAATTCGGCATAGTCAAGGGAATCGATGCCTAGGTCCTTTACAAAACTTGCATCGGTAGTAATTTGAGAACTGGGTACGCCTAATTTTTCGGTGAGAATGGAGGTTACTTTCTTTTCAACGTCTTGCATGTACATCGGTTAGAAGTACCAAAGCTAAAAAAATCTTTTGATTAGTGCATGGTTTGCCAAGCATCAAAATCTTAGCAAAAACTCGGTTCCTTCGCCCAATACCGACTTCACAGCAATGTTGCCTTCGTGCTGCCGCATGATTTGCTTGGAGAGACTTAAGCCTATGCCGGACCCCGTTTTTTTGGTAGAGAAAAAAGGAATGAAAATCTTCTCCAGGGCTTCCGGTTCAATGCCCGTTCCATTGTCTTTTACAGATACAATTACCCCTCCGTTTTCATTGACATAGCTAGACAGCATTATTTTCTTATCCAGCTTTTCGCCAAAAGCCTGAATGGCATTTTTAATTAGGTTAATAAGAACCTGCTCAATTAACGTTTTATCAGCTCGAATGCAGAGGGTGTCTGGCTCTACGGCAACTGAAATAATAATATTGTTATCGGCTAGTTCTTTCTTGTGCAGCATGGCGAGTTCATCCAGTAGCGGACGGATGCAAACTTCGGCCAATTTTGGTTTGGGGATATGGGTAAGGCTCCTAAATTCTTTTACAAACTTAATGAGCCCTTCACTGCGCCTACTGATGGTCTGGATGGAGAGGTGCATATCTTCTGCTTCCTCTTTTTCCATGTTCAACTCGTTCGCTAAAAGTTTTCGGTGCAACTCTTCTTCTACAACGCCAGCCAATGAGGAAATCGGTGTTACAGAATTCATAATCTCATGCGTCAGTACCCGCACCAGATTTTGCCACGCTTCCATTTCTTTTTCCTCCAATTCACTTTGGATGTTGCTCATGGAGATCAACTTCACTTCTTCTCCGCGGAGGGTGAGTTCAATGGCATAAATAGACAACTGAATAGTTTCGTCCCCATTCTTAACGCGTACTAGTTCGCGACCGCCCGTTTTTAGTTTCAGGAAAGCTTCTACCATATCTTCGCTCACGTCCCTTAGGTCGTGGAGGCGGTCTGCTTTGTCTATATGCAGAAGTCGCTTCGCTGCGTTATTGATAATTTGGATCGTTTCATCACGCTTGAACGTAAGAATTCCAATCCCCACATGTTGCACTATATTTTTGAAGAACTGGTATTCAGAGTCTTTTTCTTTTCTGGACTGGCGTAATTTTCCCAGTGCTTCATTCATTTCGCGATGCAACTTTTGCACGGATGGGTCGGGGCTTTCTGTTTTAAAAGAGGACGAGAGGTCGTCAAATTTGATAGCATCTAAGAAAGAACTGACATCTTGTGTCGGTCGTTCTACTACCTTGACTAGTTGAGAGACTTGGAATCCGATAGCTGCGAGAAGCGCAAGCGCCAAAAAAATGCTCGTATCTTTTCCATCGAGTATAACCGTAAAGGCGAAGATGGTGAAAACCAAAATGGCAACACGGGTGGCTAATGGCGAGCGCCAGTTAAATTCCATATTTCTCCATCCTTCGGTAGAGCGATGCGCGGGTGAGACCTAGTTCATCGGCCGCCTTGGAAATATTTCCGTTGTGGAGCTGTATGGCTTTGATGACGGCTGATTTTTCTACCTCGTCCAGATTTAAGGTGTCACTTGCCTGTGCTTCGTTTCCTTTGCGACTAAAAAGGAAATCACTTTCCTGCAGCGTGGGAGAGTCGGCCATGATCAACGCCCGCTCGATGGCGTGTTGTAATTCGCGTACGTTCCCCGGCCAGGCATATTTTTTTAATTTATTGAGGGCTTCTGGGGAAATTGTCAGTACGTCCTTTCTATATTTCTTCGAATAATAATTCAAAAAGTGATTGGCCAACATCGGGATATCATCAATTCGCTCGCACAATGGAGGAATGGTCAGTTCTACTGTATTGATGCGATAGAGTAAATCCTGGCGAAACTTTCCTTCTTTCACCATTTGGTGCAGGGGCATATTAGTGGCGCATATCAAACGAATGTCGACATCGATATGTTGATTGGAGCCTACGCGGGTCACTTGTCTAGATTGCAATGCGCTTAACAATTTGCTTTGAAGGCTCATGCTTAGGTTTCCAATTTCATCGAGGAATAAAGTGCCACCATTCGCTAATTCAAATCGACCCGGTCGATCTTCGCGCGCATCGGTAAACGAACCTTTCTTGTGACCGAATAATTCACTTTCAAAAAGAGTCTCCGTAACAGCGCCCATATCAACAGCCACAAAAGATTGATCTTTTCGTAACGATTTTTGATGAATCGCGCGCGCGACCAGCTCTTTTCCTGTTCCGTTTTCACCAAGTATTAAAATGTTTGCATCTGTTTTGGCTACTTTATCAATTAGTGAAAACACGTCTTTGATCGCGTTGCTATTGCCAATAATGTCTCGAAAGGGCTGACTGATTTGCTCTTCTAGCATTTCTTTCGCTTTCCGAAGCTTATCTACTTCATTGTACGATTTTTTTAGCTTGATCGCAGTTGATATAGTAGCGATCAATTTCTCGTTCTGCCAGGGCTTTAACACAAAATCTGTTGCACCTTCTTTCAGTGCGCGCACTGCCATCTCTACGTCACCAAAAGCAGTGATCATGATGACTACAGCCTCAGGTTCTCTTTCCTTAATTACCTTCAACCACTCAAAGCCCTCTTTACCACTCGTGGTGTCTTTGCTGAAGTTCATATCCAGCAAAATCACATCGTAGGTATCGTTGTTGAGGAGGAATGGAATTTTATTCGGGTTCTTTTCAATGATGACCTGATGATTCGATTTCTTCAATAGCATTTTGGCTGCCAACAGTACGTCCTCATCATCATCAATCATCAATATTTTGCCAGCTTCGTTCACAGTAGGTTAGGTTTAGTTCGTTGCTTACAAGAAAAATTGTGCCAATACAGGAAGTGTCCGAAAATGCGGTTTTCGCTCCCCCCCTTGTTCTTTGGCGTACAAAGATGTTCAAAAATGAACACATCAAAAAGCCAAACTTCATTTTGAAACTTTTTGCATGATGGTTTGCTTCCTAACAATTCTAATTTTGCCGACTCAACCATGCTAATTTTTTGGGCTATTTTTGCTGGGTTTCAATGCTTATTTTAAACCTATTATTCTGTTGAGTCAAAGGCTAGTTTGTTTGTTGTTTTTCTTAAGCCTGTTTTCTCCACTGCTCCATGCGCAGGGCAAAAGAGATTCGAGTAGACACATTTCAGCCACACGCAAAGCGTTGAAAAAAGGAATTGCACTGATATCTACTTCTCCGAATGACACGATAAAGAATGACTGGAGCGGCTCAAACTTCGATGACTACTCCAACAAGATCATTAGAAGGATAGATGTGGAGTTTATCGGACTGGAACGCTCTGTATACGATACTACCAAGAGGCTGAACAAAACCATAGGGAAGATCGCTAATTCACTTCACACACAAACCAAAGAAAATGTTATTCGCAATCATCTGTTTGTTTACAAAAACAGACCGCTCAATCCCTACATGCTTGCAGATAACGAGCGCTTTTTGCGTAGCCTGGATTTTATTTTGGATGCTCGCATGGTGGTAACACCAATAGAAGGAACCGATTCTGTTGACGTCTTGGTCGTCTCTCGCGATGTGTTTAGTTTAGGTGGTAGTTTGGGAGGGTCGCCCACGATACCTGAGTTTTCCTTATATGATGCCAACTTAGCTGGTGGCGGACAACGATTTCAGTTTTCAGGTAAACTCGACCCAAGCCGTGACCCTCGGTTTGGGTATGCCTTGCAATATCAGAAGAGTAGTTTATTCGGTAGTCTTGCCAATTTGGAGGTGGCCTATACAGAACTGAACAACGGGGTTAGTCTGGGATCTGAAAATGAGTATGCGTATTACGTCCGGTTACATAGGCCGCTGGTGTCACCATACTCTCGTTTAGCTGGAGGCATAGAAGTGAGCAACAATTGGTCGCGCAATATTTTCAATCGACCAGATTCTACTTTTTTAAATTATAAATACCAATTGGTTGATACTTGGGCTGGTTTCAACCTGGGTATAAAAAGAGAATTTGCAAATCGCAATCGCTACTTTTTGGCCGTCCGTTATTTCGATAACTTCTTTTCGAAACGGCCCGCACAAGACGCCATTCGCGAGCAGGTTCGCTATGCAAGCAGTAGTGGCATCTTGGGAGAGCTGACGTTCTATCGGAGAGACTTTTTCAAGACACGGTATGTGGTTGGTTTTGGGCGAACGGAAGATGTTCCGTTTGGGATCAGTGTGTCTGCTGCGATGGGGTACCTGACTTTATTGGGAAAGGAGCGGCCATATACGGGTGTAAAGATAGACTTTAGCCAGGCGAGTAAACGAGGCGATTTTTATCAGATTGAATTAGAGTCGGGTGGATTTGTACAACAAAAAAGTGAAGACGTGTTGGTGAAAGCAGAGGCTTCCTTTTATACCCGAGCCTACAATACCGGGAAGTCTAAGCTTCGCGGTTTAGTTTCGGGTGGCTATACCGAATTGTTTAATAAAACGACAAGCTCCTTTCTCACGATCACTAACAGACAAATATTTGGCTACGCAGCCGATAGTGTTTTAGGGACTCGTCAGGTATTTGCACGATTAGAAACAGTACTCTATACTCCTTTTTCGTTAGCAGGATTCCGCTTCGCACCGTTTGTTAGTATCGATGCGGTGCAGACGAATTGTTTGGTATGCAGTAAAAGCGTGCCTGCGATTATAGGATTAAATGGAGGCCTCCGTACACGAAATGAAAACTTGATTTTTGGAACAATGGAATTACGATTCACCTTTATTCCAGATGACGGAAGAGGCAAAAATCAATTTGGGTTTAGCTTTCGACAAAATCTTCAGATCAGAAATGCGACTAATTTTATTGCAGCTCCCTCGCAAGTGACCAACTAACATCTATCTTCAGTTACAACTGGACTCCCCGCATTCACCCCGAGGCTGCGGGGGGCTTCCGAGTCTCAGCGTGGTCTGCCGAAGGAGACCCCGATTAGACGAAAGATGGATTGGGGAACAGCAACTGGTCATTGGCGGGCGGGGTAGTTTTAGGATTTGTTGTAGCTAAGAAGTCGTCCCTTTTCCCAGATGTAAACTATATTCACTCAACCCAAATTTTGCAGTAGCAAAATTTGCCTGAGGTTGACGCAAAATGCATGGCATTTTGGTCAAGGTTAACCCTGGAAAAGCCCTTTTTGTGCTTTATTCAGCCCTCCGGGCAGATTTTGCAGCCAATTGCAAAATCTGGGTTTAACGAAGCCAGGAACAAATCTTTTTCCCGAGGAGATATGTTTACGAGCAATGGTGTAGGGTTTCAGTTTAATGCCAGGTATTTGATCAACAAGCAAACATTCCTTTTTGTAAATCCCATTCCGACATTTATAAACACAAACGGTAGCTGAAAAGTATTTGAGCCGCAGAATTCAGTTTAAACAGAATTAGGTTGGGAGGGACTTTCTTTTTATAAAGTTAACAACTCAATTTAAATTTTGTGAAAAGGAAAGTTTAATTTTAGAACTGTAAGGAAATCAAAATCTAATCCCTCAATCAGTACCATTCAAATCAAAATCAAATTACCCATTATGAAAAAAACACTTACCCTTTTTTTGGTCTTGCTAATGGTGGCCTTTATGAGTTGCAATCAATCATCGAAGCAAAACAACGTGATTACATCTGCCGATGCCATTTACTATGGTGGCGATATCATTACCATGGAAGGCGATAGCGCGGTTTATCCTGAAGCCGTTGCCGTAAAGGCTGGGCAAATAGCTTTTGCAGGAAGCAAAGTTGAAGCAGAAAAGATGAAAGGCGACAGCACGGTTATGCGTGATTTAAAAGGCAAGACCTTGGTTCCTGGATTCATTGATGGGCATTGTCATTTTTTCGCGTTTGGTTCGCAAGCTATATCAGCTAACCTTTTAGCGCCACCCGATGGTACAAGCAATAACATAGATGATTTGGTGAATGAACTTAAGGCATGGTATCAAAAGAATGGTACTGACAAAACACAAGGATGGATTGTGGGAATTGGGTTCGATGATGCCGTACTAAAAGAAAAACGTTTTCCAACAAAAGATGACCTAGATAAGGTTTCCACCGACTTGCCTGTGATGGCAACACATATCTCCGGGCATTTTTGCAGTGTTAACACAAAAGGATTGGAAGTATTGGGCATAACAGCGGCATCCAAGGATCCGGAAGGTGGAGTGATCAGACGCGTAAAAGGAAGCAAGGAGCCAAATGGAGTATTAGAGGAGCTTGCTGCTATTCCACACATGTTTAAATTGGTTACGCCACCCACCAAAGAGTTAGCCGATTCATACCTTGATGCTGGGCAAAAAATGGCTGCGAGTTATGGATATACTACTTGCAACGAAGGTCGTGCGATGGGCAACCATGAGCAGATGGCCGACTATGCGACACGAGGAAAAATGTATCTGGATGTAAATTCTTGGATCGACTATTCGGTTCCGCAACACATGGGTAGCGAGTGGTACAGCAAAGAGTATAAAAGCCATTATCGCATTGCGGGGCTCAAGCTAACACTCGATGGCTCGCCACAAGGAAGAACGGCCTGGCGCAATTCTCCTTACCTGATTCCACCTGATGGTCAGAAAAAAGGCTACAAAGGCTATCCTGCCATTCCTAAAGATGAAGATGTTCAAAAAATTGTGGATAGTGCGTTTGCCAATAACTGGCAGTTGAAAGCACACACCAATGGTGATGCAGCTGCCGATCAATTATTTAGAGCTATTGGTAAAGCTTCTGCCAAATATGGGAATGAAGACAGACGCAATATTTTAATACATGGCCAATTGATTCGCATGGACCAGTTAGATAGTATTAAAAAATATGACATCGTTGCTTCGTTATTCCCCATGCATACTTTTTATTGGGGCGATTGGTATAAAGAAATAATCGGCCCTGACAAAGCGCAACAAATCAGCCCGATTAAATCAGCCCTGAAGAAAGGTATTTGGGTCACAAGTCACACAGATGCACCTGTCGCGTTTCCCAATATGATGATGATTTTATGGACAACGGTCAATCGGGTGAGCCGCAGCGGAACTGTAATGGGACCTGATGAAAAACTAACACCTTATGAAGCCTTAAAATCGATCACCATTTGGGGTGCAGAGCAGTTTTTTGAAGAGGAAAAGAAGGGCACATTGACAGTCGGCAAACTGGCCGATATGGTGGTGCTTGATAAAAATCCATTAAAAGTTGATCCGATGACGTTGAAGGATATTGTTGTGCTAGAAACTATTAAAGAAGGGAAGACCATCTATGAAAAAAAATAGAGGCTCTTTGAAGTTCAAAGGGAAAAATGAATTAATTGCATCTTATTAAATTAAAAAAACTATGAATCGATTATCTATTTTATTGTTTGCCTTGGTGCTGGTTTCGTGCGGGTCACTGAAAACTACTGTTGACTATGACAAAAGTGTGGATTTTGGAAAGTATAAAACGTACGGGTTTTCGGCAGAGGCCAATCAACTGCCCGTAAATGATTTGGTGCGAAAGCGAATCTTTGATGCCATCCACAGTGCGCTGCAAAGCAAAGGACTAAAAGAAGCCGAAAAGCCAAATTTGTTGGTTGATCTTGGTGTGAAAACGGAAGAAAAACAACAGACATCTGCTAACTCTGTGAACATGGGTGGATTTTATGGAAGGCGGTGGGGTTTCGGCACTGGCTTTTCAACAACGCAGGTCAATACGACTAACTATACCGAAGGTACGTTGGTGATTAATCTAGTCGATGCAGCGAAGCAAGAATTGGTTTGGATGGGCAGCGGCACAGCAACGGTGACAGAGAAATCCATTCAGCAAGACAAAATTGAGGCTGCAGTGGCAAAAATTCTTGCGAGGTTTCCTCCAGCGCCTAAGAAATGATCTAAAAACTTTGAGTAATAACTCTAACCGAATATGACTTCCATGAAAAATTTGATCGTTTTTTTTCTTTTGCTGTGTGGCACCACAGCCGTTGCGCAAAAAACAGAAGCAGAATTAGTGCGCAGTGCATTTCAACTAGAAAAGAAAGCATTGGTAGCCGACTACCTGCAGATGAGCAACGATGAAGCTGAGAAGTTTTGGCCCATCTATAATCAATACGAAGAGCAACGAATAGATGCCTTTACCCGAAGACTAAAATTAGTCGAAGCCTATTTATTCAATATTGAAAAAGGCATCGCTGAAGTCCATGCAGATGAAATGGTAAAAGAAAGTGCTGCCATTCAAAAGAAAGAACTTGAATTGCGCCAGAAATACTATAAGCAGATAAAGAAATCCATTTCACTGCCAGTGGCTGCTCGTTTTTACCAGGTAGAGGATGCCATCAATGTGGCCGTCCGCAATGAACTGTATGGCAATCTTCCAGTGGCTGTAAGAAAATAAGTACACGCATGACGTCTCTTGTTAGCGGGGTCTCCTGCGGAAGACCCCGATTTGACTAGAGATGAGAACCAGACTTGGCGTTTAGGTGCAAATAAGCCTCAGCGGGTTCTTCCGTGGCATTTTTCTCGCGCGAGTCACCCGTTTCGGGGACTCGGGCGCAAGCATAAGCACTACGAAAAGTTTAGGGCAGAAAGTTTTGAGTTGAGAGTGCGCAGAGTCCCGAAAACGGAGACTCTGCGAGGAATAAAAGAAGATTTAAAAGCGCACTTGCTTGCCCTGCGCAGCAACCCCACATTACCCTAGTTGTCGTTGGTCAAAATATTTTGTTATTGTTGGTCTCCCGACCAACAGTCTTGTTGTTGCTGAAGGACAGGACATTAGATTACAAGTATAGCTCTGCAAGTTTCTATGACACTGGTGAAGACAGATTTGGGTTTCTTACGCATTGTTCAGAATTTTAAGATTGTTGGTCGGGAGACCAACAATAACAAGGTATTTGACTGACAGAATAATCATCGAAAATGAAATAAGATTTTGATAATGGAGACTGAAAAAACGCCATTATACAGCGCATTAGGATGCCTAAAGTTTTTTTTAGCAATGCCGTTTGTTATTGGTCTTATATTTAACTGGGATGGATTGCAGATTTTGATGAGCTATAAAAGATATAAAGATGGAATTTTGAAAATCAATTCATATAATATTGCTACGGGTTCAGATGGTACCGGATCGTCCTTACTGTACGGCATAGGTAAAGTAGATTCAATTCATACTTATATAAAGTTAGAAGAAGACTCGGGGAATTCAGATAGTATACCTGTATGGTATAAACCAGATGGGAAACTCACAGTCTTAAAATACCCTAATGAATCTGAATTTCCTTTTTGGCGAATTTTCTGGAAATTGTTTTTTTATATCATGTTATTGAATGGTCCTTTTATTGGATTGTGGGTATGGCAATTGCGTCTTAAACGAAAATTAAAATTAGAGAAAAATGAAGAATAGCTTTTTGATTATCACTTTCTTAATGGCTTGGGTTCAGTCCTTTTGTCAGAGTAATGCTGATAAAGGCAGTCGATTAGTATTAAGTAATTCGATTGGAATGAGTAATGCTTCTTTTTACATTTATAATCCACCTTTTAGCGCAAAAGCGATTTATGCTGATACTACTAAGGCTCTCAATCAATTTCCCGAACAGTTGATGTCCTCTATCATTTCAGTAACAAGCCCTAGTTGTCGTTGGTAAAAATATTTTGTTATTGTTGGTCTCCCGACCAACAATCCTCGCCCTGAGATTTCCCTAGTTGTCGTTTCATTCTTCGCAGAGTCTCCGTTTTCGGG
>VYLZ01000210.1_pt1 | contig 11206 bp, 11 predicted proteins | sample 5115361 | NCBI WGS metagenome assembly VYLZ01 (sample SAMN12291805, study PRJNA351875) | freshwater metagenome | isolation source: freshwater lake | place: USA: Michigan, Sixteen Lake | collected 2013-08-07 | reverse complement strand
GGCTGACCGACTTGACCCTTAGCCCCATCGGCTTGGGGGCGGTGATGGCGGGCGTATATCTTTTCGGCGCGGTCACACAGGTTATCGTTGGGCGGGCGGTGGATCGATTTGCCTTGAAATGGGTGTTTCTGGTTTTGGCGCTGCTGCCCGCGCCGCTGCTGGCTATCGCGTCAGGCCAGGCCAATCTTGGGCTTATTCTGGCGATGATCGGCATCATCATCGGCCTCTTTGGGCAGGTGACCGTGAATGACGCGATGGTGGGCCGCTATACGGCTGATGCGGTAAGGGCGCGCGCCTATGCCATTCGTTATTTCGTCGGTTTTACCGCGGCGGGCCTCTCGGTTGGACTGGTCGGGCCCCTGCACGAAAGCGGCGGCTTTGCGTATGTGCTGACCGCCCTTGCCGCGCTCTGTTGCCTCACGATCTTAGGCGCGGTGATCTTCCCAAAAGCGCAGGCACCGCGCGTCGTATGACACGAAAAATTAATTAAAATACCCAACATTTAAAACAAACCTAAAATATTGTGTAAGTCGATATTGTCGGATGTAGGGGATGACGGATGCTGACGTTACGCACACAAGCCCTCGCTGTCATCCTCTGTTTAGCAATCGCCGGTCCCGCGTACTGCCAAACCGTTGAACTCAAGGTTTTCGAGTGGGAGGGCTATATTTCAACCTTTGCCGATAAGTTCGCCGCGCACGCAAAATCGCTTGGGAAAGATATTAAACTTGTCTTCCGCACCAACCCCGATGGCTCCCCGTTCTATATTTCTGACGCAGATCAGATTTTTCAGGCGGCGCACGGGAAAGAGAGCGACATTGTAACGCCGACCCATAATTATTATCGGGGCGACGATGAACGCTTGCTGAAAACACTGGCGCCGCTCGAAACCTCCAAATTGCGTCATTGGCGCGAGCTGCCCAGCACGGTCACGCAGGCCACCTATGGACGGAGTGAGGGCAGGGCCTATGCCGCACCGCTGCTCGGCGGCTCCTATGCGCTGGCCTATAACGCCGACCGTGTGAAAGAGCCGCCAACGTCTTGGGCGGTGCTGTTCGACCCGCGCTCCGCCGGGCGGGTGTCCGTCACTTCGGCGCAGTTTGAAGCCAATGTATTCGTGGCCGCACTGATGACCGGACATGCTTTCACCAGCCTGTACAATGCCGACAGTTTGGACCGGGTAAAAATTCAAGCAAAGCTGACGGAAATGGCCCGCAACGTTAAGGCCTATTGGTCAACCAATCCCGATGTCGCGTTGATGGAAAAAGACCTCGATTATATTACCGATTATTGGTTTGGGGTGGCGCTGGCCAACGCAAAAGGCCAAAACTGGCGCATCGCAGAACCCAAAGAAGGCCAAACGCTCTGGCTCGATAATATTTCGATCGCCGCCCATGTGGCCCGCGATCCAGCAAAATATGAAGCCGCGCATATTCTGATCGACTTCATGCTGAGCCCCGATATTCAAGCCGATATCGTCCGTGCGTTTGGCGTTGTCGCGGTAAATGGGCTCGCCGCAAGCAAGCTCACGCCGGAGGAAACCGCGCGCTATAAGGTGGGGAATGCCTCTTTTTTCCAAGCCGAGCGGATGTGGCAACCGATGCCCACCCGCACTCGTACCCTGTACCGACAAATGTGGCGCGACGCGCTGATTGCCGCCGGGCGTCAAGACGAAGCCGACAAGCTCCCCTAAGCGCCCTTTATCCGCCTCTGGCTCGCGCCCGCCACTTGGCTTAAGCTGTCGTGAGTTAGGTCATGACGGGGAACGTCGGGATGCTCAAAGAGTTTCGGGAATTTGCGCTCAAAGGCAATGTGGTTGATCTCGCCATTGGGGTGATTATCGGCGCGGCTTTTGGCAAAATCGTGACCTCGATGGTCGAAGACGTGCTGATGCCGATTATCGGTTGGATCGCGGGCGGGCTCGATTTCTCCAACTATTTCCTGCCGCTCATTGGCACCGTTACCGCCACCTCCTATGCCGATGCCAAGGCGCAAGGGGCGGTGATCGGCTATGGCCAGTTTCTGACCATTTCGATTAACTTCCTTATCGTCGCCTGGGTGTTGTTTATGGTGATCAAGGCAGTGAACAAGCTGCGCCGCCAAGCTGCGCCGCCGCCCGCCACCGTAACGCCGGAAGATGTGGTGCTGCTGCGCGAGATTCGCGACCTGCTCTCCCGTCCGAAGTCGTAACCTGCGGTGGCCCTTCCCCCAGAAAACCTACCCGACAGGCTAACCGCCGCGCGCGGGGTGTTGGAGTTGTTGCTAACGACCGACCTCAGCCTTGAGCAGAAGCATTACGCCCTGGCCTTGGGTAGCCTGCTGGTGGACGCGGCGGAAGAACCAGCCGAACCCGCCCCTGTTTCGGCTGAGTCTTACATCGATCGGGAGGTTCTGGCTGAACTCTACCGCTATCTGCCCCCGAGCAGTTGCGCCGCCATTCTGGCGCAGTTTCGCGGCACGGCGCAGGAGTTGCTGGAGGCAGCGTCAGCGGCTGTATCCACCGAACAACCCGAGGCTTTGGCACGCACGGCCCATTCGATGATCGGCACCGCAGGCGCGGTCGGGATGGTCCTTTTGGCCCAAGAAGCCCGCGCCATCGTTCTTGCCTTGCGGCAGGGCGATTGGGCCTGTGCCGCCGCTCTGACCGCCAAACTGCCCGGCCTTTACGAAGCCTCTTCGGTGGCCCTAGAGGCAACCGTGGCCGAATTGAGCAGCTCCATCGCGTGATCTTGCAGGAGGCCTGCGCGTGTCGTACACTACAGCCTGAAGTTGATCACCCCACGCGCACAGAAAGCCGCGAGGCAGAGTTTTGGTTGGGAGAACCCCATGACCTCCATTTCAACGTCCTTTAGCGGTTTCGGGTTTTCTGCGCCCTCGCCCCGGTCAGGGGAGACTAATCCGGCGGCAAAGCGTACGTCTTGGGACAGCGCGGTTATTCTGGATTTCTCGCCGCTCGCCTACAACACACCGTCCCCCTACGACAGCGCCAACGGGCAGATCGTTCGCCTTGGCCCACGGCCCGAGTTGATCGCCGAGTTGGACATCGCACGCCAAAGCCAGCAAGCGGCTTTCGAGGCCGAGCAAAAGGCCAAGGACGATGAGAAGGCGAATAAGACCGTAAAGCCGCGCAGCTTGATAGACCTGCTCGAAAGGCTGGAAAAGAAATATGATGTTCTCGCGGCCCAACGCCAAGAACGTCGCAACCCCGATGCACTCACCGCCGAGCAGCGGGCGTTGTTGCGGGAGGACCGACTAGGCCCGCTCTGGAAAAAGCGCTTCAGCTTCCGGGGGTAGGCTAGGTTCACCTTGGCAATTCCCCCCTTGCCTTCTATTTTTAGAAAACGTTATGTTATAACATATTTTCTGCTATCGAGGGTCTCATGATCTCCCGCCGTTTGCTGCTCAGCCTCCCCGCCGTCGCCCTGTTTGCCACACCCCTGGCCGCTCGCGCTGCCGAGCCTCTGCCTATCGTGGCGAGTTTTTCGATTTTGGGCGATCTCGTCAGCCAAATCGCCGGGCCGACGGCGGCGGTGAAAGTGCTGGTCGGCCCGGACGGCGACGCCCATGTATATCAGCCGAGCCCGGCCGACGCGAAAGCCGTTGCCGGGGCCAAGCTGATTTTCCTTAACGGCCTCGGGTTCGAGGGCTGGATGAACCGCCTGCTGAAAAGCAGCGGCACCAAAGGCAAAGCGATCACCGTCACCCAAGGGGTAACGCCGCGCGCCGCCGGTAAAGACGGTCACGGCCATGGCGCTATCGATCCGCACGCGTGGCAAGATGTCGGCAACGTCCGCGCGATGGTCAATAACATCGCAGCAGCCCTCGCCGACGCCGATCCCGCTCAAGCCGAGGGCTATAACGCCCGTGCCGCCGCCTATCGGGCCGAGTTGGATAGGCTGGACGCGGAAATCAAGGCGCAGATGGGGGCCCTTACCCCGGCGCAGCGCCGCGTGATTACCTCCCACGATGCCTTCGGGTACTATGGCCGCGCTTACGATGTGAGCTTCCACGCGCCGCAGGGCATGAACACCGATAGCGAAGCCTCGGCCAAAGACGTGGCGCGGCTGATCAGCCAGATCCGCAAGGAGAAGATCAAAGCCGTGTTCGTCGAAAACATCTCTGACCCGCGCCTGACCCAGCAGTTGGCGACGGAAGCCGGGGCCGTTATCGGCGGGGCGCTCTATTCGGACGCGCTCTCCCCCGCCTCCGGCCCGGCGACGACCTATCTCACCATGATGCGCCATAACACCAAGATGTTGGTGGCGGGCATGGCCCAGAATTAACCCTCCTTATTAACCCCCGTGACGGTGCTCTGAGCTCGCGATATAAAAGCCCTATGCGTCGTTTTACTCTCTGTCTGATCGGGGCCATCGCGTGGGCCGGGTTAATGCCCTTAGCCCGCGCTCACCCGCATGTTTGGATGGACCTTGAGATGAGCCTTCACACGCAAAACGGCGCGCTGATCGGCATCGACCTTAGCTGGGCGTGGGATGAGGTTTACTCCGACCCCTACCGTACGACCTATGACCGCAATAAGAATGGGCGCTTCGATCCGGCGGAAGCGAAAGAGCTTCAGGCCAAGGAAATCACTGCGCTGGAAGCGTTTTCGGAGTTTGTGTTCGTGTACGATCAAGGCAAGCGCGTTCCGGTTGGGCCGGTTGAGCGCTTGAGTATCGAGCTTCAGGGCAAGCAGATGGTGTTCCGCTTCTATGTTCCCCTCAGCCGTCCGGTTGCACTGGCCGGGGCCGGAACCAAGCATAAGATAACCGTGGGCAGCTATGATCCTGAATATTACATCGAAAGCCTGCTGCCCGAAAACCGCCCCGGCGTGGCCTTCGTAGCCCCGGCCCCGGCCTGTTCGGTGGTGATCCTGGAAGATCGCGCGCACCCGATTTTTAATGGGCTCGCTTACCCTCAAGTGGCATCGCTGCAATGTCCCGACTGATCTTGCGGCTGCTTTTGCTGCTCGCCCTACTGGTGCCGCTCGCCCCGGCCGTGGCCCAAATCGGCCCGATGCGGGGAGCGCCCGCACCGACCGCAACGGCGAGCCCCGAGGAGAGCAACAGCCTGATGCGCTGGATGGCGGTCCAGCAGCGCGATGCCGCACTCAAGTTCCGCCGCCTGCTGATCGATCTGCGCGACGGCGGCTCCTGGCTAACGCTGCTGACCGCCGTGAGCGCGGCCTTTCTCTACGGTGTTTTTCACGCTGCCGGACCTGGGCATGGCAAGATGCTGGTCATCTCCTACTTCCTTGGGCGCGAGGCCCGGTTGGGGGAAGGGGTGCGGATGGGCGTCCGTATCGCGCTCACCCACGTCGCCTCTGCCCTGCTGATCGTCGCCGTGCTGTTTTTGCTGTTCGACGGCAAACCCGCGCCGGATTTTGAAAGCAGCCGCGAGATTAGGCTTATCGCTTACGCCGGGATCATCGCCCTCGGGCTGTGGTTTCTGCTGGAAGCTGCGGAGCGCGTGCGGAAGGGCCTCGCCCCCGCCGACTGCGGCCATGATCATGGGCATCATCACGATCATACTCACGGGCATGATCACACCCGGCTTTCACCCGCCGACCGTTGGCGGGCGCGGCTCACCGGGTGGATGGCGGGCGCGGTCCCCTGCACCGGCGCGATCCTCGTACTGATTTTCTGCGCCGCTAATGGCCTTTGGCTGGTGGGCTTGCTGATGGTGAGCGCGATTGCGGTGGGCATGGCCCTCACCATGACTGGCCTCGGGCTGCTCACCCTTGTCGGGCGAGGATGGGTCAGCCGCTGGGCAAACCGCACCCCGCGCGCGGGTTTTTGGAGCCTTGTCATCGCCTTAGCCGGTCCTGCGTTGGTGACACTCGGCGGTGTCTTTCTGCTCGTTTTGACGCTATAAACTGACCAATGGGTCAGGATTTAGGTTTTTTTCGGGAATCCGACGATGCGCCTTGCTGCTGGGCGTAACTTCCCGTAAGCTGCGTTTTGGGATGGCGTATCGTGTGGGAAGTAGCGAGATAGCGGTCGTGTATACGGGCGGGACAACGTACTTTTCACCGGCGCCGCATTCGGCAGGTTTAAGCTGGATGCGCGCAGGAAGAAAGTCGGAAGCGAGACCGAAAAGTTTTTCGGACCCTCAAAACCTTATGGTTCTTCTTTAAGATAGCGCGCTCCGCCCTCAGTGTGGGCGGGTCGTGCGTTCGGGCGTAGCAAACAGTTTTTACTTGGTCGGAGCGACAATTGCGCGTCAGGCACGGGGCGCGCAGTAAGTCTCAGCTCGCCCGGCCATTAAGTTGATTTGGCCGCCTTGTAGGCGGTTCGTTTGGAGTTTGTCGGTTCATGATGCGCAAAGGGTCTTTTTCGTCTGCTCCCCGTCCGCCTATGGCAACGGAACGCTTGAGCGGCGCAGTCACGTGGTTCTCGGCCACTAAAGGTTTTGGCTTTATTAAGCCGACCGATGGTTCAGAAGACGTGTTCGTTCACGTGTCGGTGGTTCAGCGCGCCGGGTTGGAGCAGCTGAAAGAAGGGGCGACAGTTTCCTGTGAAGTCGCTCCCGGCAAGAAGGGCCGTCAGGTGACGCGCATGTTGGAAGTCGATGACTCCACGGCGGTCGAAAATCCGCAAGGTGAACCCCAACGTGCGCCGCGTCCGCCGCGTGCCGGTGGTTTCGGCGGTGATAGCTATGGTGATCGTGGTGGCGGCTTCGGCGGCGGCTTTGATCGCGGTGGTGATCGTGGTGGTTTCGGCGGCGGTGATCGCGGTGGCTTCGGCGACCGGGATCGCGGCGGTTTCGGTGGTGGTGATCGTGGCGGCTTCGGCGGCGGCGCTGATCGCGGCGGCTTCGGCGGCGGCTTTGGTGCCGATCGCGGTGGCCCGCCCGGCGAAAGCGGCGAAGGCACGGTAAAGTGGTTCAATGCCACCAAGGGCTTCGGCTTCATCACTCCGGATTCGGGTGGGAAAGACGTGTTCTTGCACGCTTCGGTCCTACGTCGCGCAGGTCTTGTCGATGTGCAGCCGGGCCAACGCGTCCGCTTCTCGTCGATCGAACGCGATAAAGGCCCGGAAGCCCGTACGCTCGAACTCGATGGCGAAGCCCCGCCCCCGAGCAACGATCACGGACATGACTCTTACTAAAAATCGTTTCTTCGTGGGGTTGGCCGATCCTTTCTTGAGGTAAGCCGTTCTCTGTGATCGATTTAGACCCTGCCGGTTTTGCTAATCGGCAGGGTTTTTTATGATCTGCCGGATGGGTTTCATGCTGCCGCTCTTTTCCCGACGCGCCCTGATGCTGGGCTGCCTGCTAACAGGCTTTGCCCTCGCCCCGCTCGACTGGGCCTTTGCCCAAACCGAGGGGATTGCCCCGGTAAGTGAAGGGCCGGAGCTTTATCCGGGCGAAAAAGCCTTGGCCGAGGCCGCGGCGAAAGAAGGGGTTGCGATCAGCGCCAATACCGCCCTCGGCTGGGCCAATTGGGGGGCCGTGGTGCGGGCGTTTGGGCAGCGCTACCCGGATGTGCCGCTGGCCTATACCGACCTAGGCTCGACCGCGACGGTGACCCAGCTTGACCGACTGCGCGAACGCCCACCCGCCGATGCCGCCTATTTCTACTCGCTGGTCGCGCTCGATGCCGCCAGCCGGGGCCTGCTTGCCCCCCACCGCCCGGTCAATCTCGACCGGCTGCCAGGGGCGGCGAAAGATGCCGACGGTCTGTGGGTCGGCGTTCACACCCTGCCCATCGCCTTTATCGTCAACCGCAAGTTGGTGAAAAGCCTGCCCCGCACCTGGGCCGATCTGCGGAAGCCCGAGTTCAAGAATTCCATCACCTACCCCGACCCGCAAACGACCACCGTGGGCCTCACCTTGGCCTTCGCCGCCAATGTCGCGGCGGGCGGCACGCTCGATTCGGTACGTCCGGGCATTGAGTATTTCACCGCGCTGCATAAGGCCGGAAACGTTCAGCGCATCGATCCCGGCTCAGCGCAAGCGCGGTTTTTGCGCGGGGAAATCCCGGTTTGGATCACGTTTGAGGCCGACGGGCTGCGTGTGAAGCATCTCGATGGCATGGACGAAGCCGAAGTGATCCTGCCCGCCGATGGCACCGCCGCCGCCGCCTACACCCTGTCGCTGGTGAAGGGTGCCCGCAATGCCGCTGGCGGCAAACTGTGGATGAACTTCGCCCTCACCGAAACCGCGCAACGCCTGTTCGCAGAAGGCTTCGTGCGCCCGATTCTCCCGAATCTGTCGCTCCCGCCGGAACTTGCCGCCCGCTTCGCCCCGCTGCCGCCGCGCACCGATCTCGTTGATTCGCTGCGGGCGACATTGCGGAAGGCTGATATTGACCGGGCGTGGCCGAAGATGTGAGAGGGGATCGTTTTAAGAAAGGAAGCGCCTCAGGGTAGACCTAATCTTCTCAACCCAATTCTTCCGCAATTTCATCTACCCAGCTTTTGCGATCGGGGAGCATAAACGCGTCTTCGCCAACCAGTTCTTCCGACAAGGACAGGGTGAAAATACCAGAATAACCAGCAAGATTAATAGAAAACTCGTAAATATAGTCGCGTATTGGCTCCTGATCATCGTCACGATGAAATTTATAGACATGTTTTTGGGCCTTGAAGGCATCAAGAGCCACGCCAATCTGATTCAAAATTGAAGAAACGGAGTTATCCACCGTTTGATCGGCGGGCAGATCAAGGACCAGATCGCAGCCATTAATCGAATAGAGTATAAATTTTGATGCTGCACCGTCTGTAATCACATCATAACGAATCAGAGGAAGATTTATTATCGTCATTTTTCGCTCCGATCCCCCGGATACAGACTTAAACCTATCTCGCATTAATGTATCGTTTTAATAGTGATTTTTCTACGATCAACTGAACCTAACCGAGCAGAGGATGTGCCTAGCCCAACACCTCCCACACGCTCCCCCCCATCGGCTTACGCTCGATCTGCGCGCGATACCACAGAGCGTAGAACAGCAGCGACCAGAGGGCGAAGCCTGCGTGTTTTTCGGTCGAATGGGCGAGGGCTTCCACTTTGCCGGGTCGAACGATCTCGGCGATGCAGGGTTGGCGGGCGAGCAAGGGCCCCAGGCGGCTATTTTCCGCCGACAGCCACGCGCCAACGGGGACGGTGAAGCCCTTCTTGCGCCCGAGGGCATCGGCTTGCGGCAGGCGCTTTTCCAGCAGGCGGCGCAGAATCCATTTGCCCTTGCCGTCGCGCACTTTCAGCGAATCGGGCAGGCGGAAGCCAGCGGCGGCGACGCCCGCATCGAGAAACGGCGTGCGGCCTTCCATGCCGTTGGCCATCAGGCAGCGGTCGAGCTTGGTCAGCAGATCATGGGGCAGCCAGTCGGTACAATCGACGGCCTGGGCCACTTGCAGGCGCGAGCGCCCGGGGGTCGCGGCGTGGATTTCCGCCGTGGCGATACCATCGCGCCAAGCCCCGCCCTCTTGTTGCAACACCCCGAGCCGGGCGAAAGTGCCCTTGCCGCGCAATACTTTCCCGCCGAGCCACCAGGGCCGCATGATTGACCGATAGCGGCCATAGCCACCGAAAATCTCGTCGCCGCCCTCGCCGGTCAGCACGACTTTGACCGAGGCGCGCGCTTTTTGCGCCAGCAAATAGGTGGGTAAGGTGGCGTAATCGGCGGCGGGATCATCCATCGCCACCGCCACGCGCGGTAGCAACGCCCAAAAATCCTTCTTCCCGAAACCGACTTCGGTGAACTCGGCCCCGCAGGCTTTTGCGACAGCCCGCGCGGCCCCGCGTTCGTCTGCCGCCGCCCCCTCGAAACCGACCGTGAAGCACTGCACCGGGCGGCTATCGACCTCGCGCATATAGCTTAGTACCAGGGCCGAATCGATCCCGCCGGAGAGAAACAGGCCATAGGGCACGTCCGAGCGGCAGTGAATGGCGACACTTTCCGCCAAGGTGGCATCGAGCCTATCGAGCGCGCTTGCTTCATCGATGCTTTCCGGCCCGCCTTCGGGCAGGGCGGCTCTGCGGCTGCGCTCGGCAATCCGGCCATCGACCACCACCAGCGTTTCGCCGGGCAGGACGCGGAAAATGCCCTCGAACATCGTCTCGGCCCCGGTGGTGAACTGCATTTGCAGCAACTCGTCCCGCGCGCGCGGGTTGAGGCGCGGGGAAATCCAACCGCTGGCGAAGAGGGCCTGGGGTTCGGAAGCGAAAATCAGCCCTTCCGGCACTTCGGCGTAATAGAGCGGCTTAATGCCGAACGGATCGCGGGTAAGGATCAAGCGGCCATTTGCCGCTGCAATCGCCAGCGCATACATACCGCGCAGGCTTTCGGCATAGGCGAGCCCGTTACGGCGAAACAGGTGCAACGGTGGCTCGCAGTCGCTGGTGGTGCGAAAATTCACTTGGCCCGCCAAATCGGCGCGCAACTCGATGTAATTATAGATCTCGCCATTGCCGATGAGCGTATTGCCCGCCCCATCGAAGAAAGGCTGGTCGCCGGTTTGCAGATCGATGATCGACAGCCGCCGGTGCGCCAGCGCTACCGCGCCTTGCAGATGAATGCCTTCACCGTCTGGGCCGCGATGGGCCAGCGCGTCGATCATCTGCTGTACGATGGCTTTCGGGGCCGCAGCCCCGCCGCGCCGCATCATCCCGGCAATGCCGCACATAGTGTTTCCTTTGTTAGCCCTGGCCTTGGACCTGCTCGAAGAACGCAAGATACCGCGCCACTACGGCGGATTTGGAGAAATTCTGCTGAAGCGCGGCAAATCCTGCGTCCGCCAGCCCCCGGCCTCGGTCGGCCAGCGCCAGCGTTTCGCGCACGGCCCGCGCCAACGCGGCGGCATCTTCCAACGGGACGAGACGGCCCGTCACCCCATCTGTCAGCAACGAAGCCGGCCCGGCAGAGGCAGCAGCGATCACCGGGCAGCGCTGCGCCCAGCCTTCCAGCACAACATTGCCTAAGGGTTCATGGCGAGAGGGCACCAGCAGCGCATCGACCGAGGCGAGCAACGCCGGGCCATCGTCACGCCAACCCAGGAAGCGCACGCGGTCGGTAATACCAAGTTGTTTTGCTTGCGTAACGAGCTTCTGCTCGTCGGGGCCTTCGCCTGCGATCAGCAGAGTTGCTTCTGGAATTTCAGTGAGTGCCGCCAAGGCAACATCGAAGGCTTTATTCGCATGAAGCCGCCCCAGGACCAGCAACAATGGGCCGCCCCGGTCGGTCAGGTCCGCGCGCGGCAGGGGGGAG
>VYLZ01000755.1_pt1 | contig 11223 bp, 14 predicted proteins | sample 5115361 | NCBI WGS metagenome assembly VYLZ01 (sample SAMN12291805, study PRJNA351875) | freshwater metagenome | isolation source: freshwater lake | place: USA: Michigan, Sixteen Lake | collected 2013-08-07 | reverse complement strand
AGACTTAAGCAATTAAGCGTTTTTCGGTGAAGCGTCAACCCCATTCAGCGACCACCCTAAAAAAGTGGCGTGGTGAGGAATCGCCGTCCGTTTTACGGCGGCGAGGATGTCAAATCTTGATTTTTTTCCTAAAAACAAGGGATTACCTAACCAACCCAGTTGACTCAAATTATAGCCCATAAAAATACCCCCCAATTCTGTATAATTAAGGGGTATGGGTTATATTAACAGGGAATTTAGCCTATTTCTGTGGTTTCTTTTTCGATAGAATGATTGCGTTTTACTTGGCGTTTTATGGTTGCACCAGCACCGAGTATTCCTAGAGAAAAGAGTCCTAAAATTGATGTGGGTTCGGGAACTTGACTCACAATATAATACGAAGTTATAGGTTCACCACAAGTCTGAATTATCGTCTCATCGGGAGGTAAAGTACATTGAATTCCTGGAGTAGAAACATAAAAGTTTGCCTCAGAAGGGGGTTGAGCAAAATCGCCCAAATACTTGAGTATCACATCTCTTTTAAATTCAAAGGCAGTGGCAAAAAAGTTAAATGGTTCTGTAGAATCTGCTGAATATCCATTAGTACCCCAGTCAAAGGATACTGTTTGCAGTCCATTTATATCATCATCTATAATATTTACTGAAAGGCTTTGATTAGGGTTTTGAAGTGCGACAGTAGTTCCTTCTCCACTTACTCCATCCCATAAATTAGGGTCTACTGGAGGTGCTAGTAAACTTGGATTTTCTCCCCAAGAACCAAGCCATCCAAAATTTAATACTTTCATAAGTTTACTATCATAATGAAAATAAAAAGTACCAGAGTAAAAAGTTGCTGCTGGAGGGTCAGTTATACCAAGGGCAACCCCACCTCCTGCAATTAAAATTCCGCCTAAAGTCCCAAGCCAACTTTCTTTAGTAATGCCAGCAGTTGCGACTCCTCCACCTACAGTAACAATGCCCCCTGCCACTTTCAGAGAAAGATTAGATGTGCCGGCTGATATACCTGTTGCTGCCACAGCATTCGCAGCATTTGCATAAATTAAACTGACTGGTAGCGCAATTAATAGAACCGATATTTTGTTTAAATATGAACGAAAAGTGTTCATGGGAAATAACCTCTTACGAATTTCATTTTGACCTCTCCCAACCATAAACACCCTAAAGTTAACTTTCAAGACCCATAAAAGCCCTATAAAGAAATATAAAGACACCAAATTTGCATTTTGCGCTATAATATCAGGCAATCCTGACTTAACTCCCTGTTTAAAATCATCCTATGAACTCATTCGATATTCAATCTTTTATAATAACTATTGATGAGCTTGTTTTCTCCCATACAGGAGAGCATTTAGACGATCTTCAGCATGAAATCTTAGAGGGAGTCGTCAATCATCAAAAATACGCCGAAATCGCCCAAAAAAATCATCTTTCTCAGAAATATATCAAGGAAACAGCAGGTAAGTTATGGAAAACCTTATCAGAAATATTAGGAGAGGAAGTCAGTAAATCAAATTTAAAATCTAGTTTACAAAGATATTATCATTCTAATGTTTTTTATTCTAGTAAAATCAGAGATGTTGTCCAAATTAATAAGGGAAATGATTGTCAAGAGAAAATAGAAAATAATTTACACTCATCTAATATTTATCAACAAGCTAAATTAGAAACTATTCCCGAATTAATCAAAGAAGGATTAACTATCGAACAAATTACTAGAGCTTTAAAACTTCCCCTAGAATTGGTGCGATCGCAATTAGAAGAATTTGAGTAAGTCCCCGGCAACATCACTTATAATATAGTTATCTTATTATTACCCTGAGCCAATATGAAAGTAAATGTTATTTTAGAACCAAGCGAGGAAGGAGATTATAATCTTTCTGTTCCTTCTCTCCCCGGTTGTATTAGTGAAGGACATAATCTCGAAAAAACTTTGAGCAATATTCAAGAAGCTATGGAACTTTGTCTCGAATTAGAGGAAAAAGAACGACGAATTGCAGAAGGGACTTATACGATAAGCGATTTTAACCAAAAAACTCAACAAGTCATTCAGAATATTGAAGAACAAAAAAACTTAACTGTTGTCAAAGATCAAGTTGAACTGTATCAGCAGCTAGGAATTTATCGCTAACCTTATTATCTGATGTCATTAATCTCTAGAGTCAGCGATTCCCTCTGTAGTCATGTTTTTGCTGGTTTTCTGCGCCGAAACCAACTATAATGCTCGAAAGGTGAAAAGGGACTAAAAGCGCTGATTGAGTTAATCCGCGATGGTAAGGTGAGTCTGCGCTATCTAGTCTCGTCGGGGGCTTTGGCTACTGGGGTTGAGATAAACTAGATTTAATAACTGAAAATCCGGGGTAATCACTCATGTTACAATCCCTAAAAATTGAAGGCTTTCGCGGGTTTCAGAGTTTTGAGATGGCCAATCTTGGTCGAATTAATCTCTTAGTGGGTAAAAATAATAGCGGTAAAACTTCTATTTTAGAAGCGATTCAGTTTTTGTATGCTCAGAATAATATAGATATATTTCTTGAAACTATTAGCTATAGAGGTGAGTTTGGTTGGTCAGAAAGTAATCTACCTAGTCGCAATAAAGTTTTTGAAATTTGTCATTTATTTCATGGGCATGAAATCATCCCAAGTAAAAAAATTATCATCAGTGGATATGGCAAATCCTGTCTAGCAAGTGTTACCATTTCTGTTGAAAGCATTCCTATACAACTATCTTTATTTTCAGACAAAAATGATGATCTAAATCAAAATAATGATCACAATTTCGACAATGAGGAATGGGGTAAACTTCTTTTAAGTATTGGATGGATTGGCTCACAAAAACCTATTGAAATGGAACTTCTTGCCAACGGTACTCTTGCCAGAGATTCTATAAGAAGAATAGCTAGTTTAAGCAGAATTTCCCATAAAATAGGTATTGATAATAAAATTGAATTGAAGTTCTTAACACCATTTTCTCTAACAAGTTCTGATATGGCAGCACTTTTTGATAACATTGTTCTCTCTCCTTTAGAAGATTTAATTATTGAATCTTTGAAAATTATTGAGCCAAAAATTGAAAGGATAGCCAGTGTTGGTTCTGGCAAGTATTTAACTTCAAATAACCTAGGTGTTAGAGGTGGGTTTTTAATCAAAATTAAAAATCATGATCAACCTATCCCTATTGGCAGTTTAGGCGATGGATTTTGGCGAATGTTAGGATTAGTTTTAGCGATGGTTAATCTTGAAAATGGAATTTTATTAGTTGATGAAATTGATAGTGGATTGCATTTTACTGTCATGACTGATATGTGGAAAGTAGTCTGGGAAACCGCCAAAAAACTCAATATTCAGGTATTTGCCACCACTCACAGCCGCGATTGTTGGCAAAGTTTAGCCGAATTAATTACCGAAGAAAAAATTACTGATAACGATATTACTATTCAAAGGATAGATAGGGAAAAAAGCCAATCTGTTATCTTTGATCCAGAAGAAATTGTTATTGCCGCTAAAAGTAATCTTGAGGTGCGTTAACAATGCCTAAAATAGAGACAAAAAAGTTATTAGTGGAAGGTGCAGAGGAATTGAGAGTTATTCCCCAATTAATGGCAGCAAATGGAGTTACTTGGAATAGAGGGGAAGAACCATTAAATATCATAAATTGTGATGGTGTTGAAAATTTACTAAAACCTAAATACATCTCTACACAACTAAAAACTCCTAACGGACTAACTCATTTAGGAATTGTCATAGATGCGGACGAAGAACCTAATAATCGTTGGAAAAGTTTGTATAATGCCTGTTTACCAAATATACCTAGCTTACCTCAAAATTTACCAGCAGAGGGATTAATTATAACTCTAGAATCGGGGATAAAATTCGGTGTGTGGATGATGCCAGATAATCAATCTAGAGGGATGTTAGAGACTTTTTTAGCCTATTTAGTTCCCGATAATAATCTTTGGCAATATACACAAAACAAGGTGATAGAGGCAAAAAAACAAGGGGCAACCTATAGAGATTATCATCTAGATAAGGCTAATATTCATACCTATTTAGCTTGGCAAGATCCGCCGGGGAAACAACTTCACGATGCAGTAAAACAAAGAATACTTAATCAATCCCATCCCCAATCGGCAAATTTTTTGAGATGGTTACAGGAGTTATATGCGATTTGAGAGAACTATGGCTCCAGATGGGATTGACAGCCCCATAATATTTCTCTGTACTTTGTTAGATAAAGCCTCTTGCAAAAAGACTTAAATTAATCGTGCCGCGGGGGTTTATTGGTCGCAGAACCCGCCGGAACGACCTTGGAGGTGGGGGGGATACCCTTGAGGGAAATGAGCGTATTCATCACCGTTTTTGCCACAGGAGCGGCAACAGTGGAGCCAAAAGTATTCGCACCCTTGGGTTCATCCACTACCACCAAAACCACATAACGGGGCGATTCGATCGGTAAAATCGCCACAAAACTGGTAATTTTAGCGTTAGGTAGATAACCCCCCGTCGGACTAGCTTTTTGTGCGGTTCCCGTTTTGCCTCCGATGCGATAACCGGGGATTTGGGCCGCTACCCCCGTCCCCTTGCTGACGACGGTTTCCATCATTTCCACCACTTGCCGGGCCACGGTGGGAGAAAAGACTTTTTTGCTGGGATAATCCGGCTGCCAGTGCAAACGGCCGCGGTCGTCGGCTAATCCTTTGATCACATGGGGAGTCACCAGGGTGCCACCATTGGCCAGCGCACCGTGCAACTGTACTAATTTTAAAGGCGTTAGGGATAAACCTTGACCAAAGGAAGCGGTGGCCGATTCAATGGCATTATCCAGAAATTCTTGTTCGGGTTTGAGATATCCTGCCACTTCTCCGGGTAAATCTACACCAACCCTTTGATTTATTTCCAATCCTAATAAACTTTTATAGAAATCAACTCGCCCCATTTTTTGGGCAATTTGCACCATGGCCACGTTACTAGAGGTTTGCAGAACTCTGGCCATATCTAGCGCCCCATAACCCTGTTTAGAGGCATTTTTAATCGTCCAGGGACCGACAGTAATTGCCCCCGGATCATTGACTACCGTACTAGCTTTAATTGCCCCTGCTTCCATGGCCATGGCGACAATAATTGGTTTAAAAGTTGACCCCGGTTCGTACTGATCGGCTACGGTCCAATTTTTAAATAGAGCCACATGGGCTTTATAATATTCATTGGGGTTAAAAGTTGGCTCACAAACTAGGGCTAAAAGAGAACCATCAAGGGAGTCCATAACGATGACGGCTCCCCGTTTAGCATTAAATTTCTTTAGCTGTTCTCGTAGGGCCGTCCTGGCGGCTCTTTGTAGTTTTAAATCGAGGGTTACTTCTAACTGTAATTCATCAAATTGAAAGATACCATCGGGAACAAAAGCGGGTAAAATTCGCCCGTCTCCCATGCGTCTTGTATTGACAGAAAAAGGATCTCTTTCTAATAACTGACTGGAACCTCTCTCTAATCCTGCTTGACCACGATGTTCTTTATCTACATAGCCAATCACGTCGGCTGCCACATCGTCTTGGGGATAATAACGAGCGTACTTTTCCTCTAATTCTACACCGTCAAGAGATAATTGTTTTAATCCCCTAGCCACGGATTCGGTTAATTGATTGGCTAAACGAATTCCTGTTTCTTTTTCTTTAAATTTTTGAATCAGTTGATTAGTGGGAATATTTAATAAAGGAGCTAATTTATCAGCCACTTCTGCCGGCGGAATAGCAAACAGTTTTGGGTGTACATAAAGAGTGTAAATCAAGCGATCGGTCGCCAAAACATTACCATTACTATCGACGATCGCCCGTCGGGGAATATAGGGTCTAATACTGGTAGTTTGCTGTTGTCTGGCTCTTTTTTGCAATTCCTGTCCTTGTACTATTTGTAATTGGTACAATCGCCAAGCTAAACCCACAATACCCATGACTAAAATCAACCACACCGCCACCAATCGCCCGTTACTCAAAGGCAATTTTTTAAACTGTTGTTGCCGTTTTTTGGCGTTTAAATAGGACTTTCTGTCCCGGATACTGCCAGAGGGCGATCGAGTTTTTTTACCTCTAAATCTGGGTCTTTTTGTGTCAGTCATGAGCAGTATCTTTCAGTTATCAGTGAGCAGTAAGCAGTGAACAGTAAGCAGTAAGCAGTAAACAGTAATCAGTAATCAGTAATCAGTAATCAGTAAAAAGACAGTAGGAAACTTCTATTTAATACTGCACACTTAAAAACTCACATCTGATAACTGTTAACTTACCCACTGATAACTGTTAACTGATAACTGTTAATAGGCACTTCTCGGTCGAGAATTGACGGTAGATTGGGGTTGAGAAGCGGTGGCCGGTTTCAGGTTCGGGGCAGATTTACGCTGTAAAAAGATAGTTTGGAAGGGTTGGGGATGAGTTAATCCAGTTTCGGGTTTTTCTGCTTGTTGAGCTAGTTGATGTTTAAGGGTTTCATTGGTGGACAAAAGATGGCGCTCGTGACGTTGCAGTGTTTCCACAGTTTACCAAATTCTTTGTCCCAAACCTTGGGAATATATACCGTCCAAGCATATATTCCCAGAGTCGAACCCAACAGACAAAAAGTAATCACGGCCACTATTCTTTCTAGGAGGCAAAGGGAACGTAATTGACGCGAGGCTAATTGTTTTTGTGTCGGGGCCACGGGAACTCTCGCCACCGATTTAGTCGTCGGTTTGACGGTGGCAGTCGGGGAGGATTGAGTAACTGGTTTAGTAGTGGGGTTGGGGGAAGTTATCCGCGACTGGGGACGACGTTGACTCCCTTGGCTTTTTTGGCGAGGAATGGGAACGGGAACATAGGACTTATGGGCAGCAGACATGATTTTCTCTCAATATTTCTAGCTAGTTGTCGTTGTCAAAAATTAAGTTTCTAAAATTAGGAGTCGGTCATCAGTAGTCAGTAGGAAATATTTAATTGATAACTGTTGCCTTTTTTCCTTTTTCCTTTAAAATCACTGTTCTAGTTCTAGACGTAAACGATATAAAATAGTTTGCGGATGAACTTGAGCGAGAATTTGATTGATCACCGTACTCGGTCCGGATGCCCCCCAACTACAACCGCGTTCTAGATAGATTTTAGCGGCTTTCCCGATGATATAGGTTCCATAAGCGGCAATTGCTCCCTGTAGGAGAGCGGTGCTACCGTAGAGGGTTAAAGAGGTGGGATTTTCAAAAATACTCGCCGCTGCCGCTGCCGTTTTGCCCAAACCGATAATCACAGTGCTGAGGATTTCCCCCACCAGCAACCCCGCACTACTCAAAAGTAGAGTCCGCCAGAGTTGACCAGCTTGGTGACTGGTAATCGGCAAGCCGTACAAACGAGCTAAAGCCCGAACTAGAGTCAAATCGACGATTGAAGCCCCTAGGAGGTCTAAAATAGCGATCGGATTGGCCGCAATCGCTAAAGCCTTATATTTCGCGTATTGCCAGATAATTTCCTCCGCTTGACTGTCCCGCAGTTCTAGGGTTTTTCTAGCGATATTTTCCTCCGCTTCTTGGCCTTGCACTAAAGCATTTAAGGCCAGTAGCGATCGCCCTTCCCGATTTAAAATCGTTAAGAGTTTATCTTGCAGCTCCTCAATTTGGGGGGGAGGGGTTTCCCACTCAGTCACCACGCGCCCATCGGGGTATTCCACCCGGACGGGAATCGGTTGCGGTTCGGCGGCTACCATAACTATCTCATCGCTAGTTAACAAATCTTCTAACGTTTTTTCGTCCCGATTGGTTCCTAATCTCTGTAACTGCTGAAAAATCTGGCGGCGATCGGCTTCCGGATAGAGATCAATCTTATTAAACACCAAAATGAGCGGTTTTTTGGCCCGGCGCAATTCTGCCAAGGCCTCGTATTCAGTCCGGGTAATATCCCCCGCGACGATAAATAAAATTAAATCGGCACTTTTAGCGACTTCTCTGGCCATATTCGCCCGCGCTTCCCCTTCAATCTCATCCAATCCGGGGGTATCGATTAATTCTATCTGGATTTTACCCGTGGCTGGTGTCCAACGCACCGCTCGCGGCCAGCGTGTCACCCCGTGCAGGGGTCCAGTTGTCAGGACTTTTTGACCGACTAAAGCGTTTACCACCGAGGATTTACCGCGACTGACTAACCCGAAGGCTGCCACCCGAATCACCGTTTCATCCAGTTTATCCAAGGCCGATTTGAGGGACTGCAAATCCTGTTTAACGGCGGCCTGAAGTTGGGGATCGGGGGGATAATTCCAATGGCGGCGAAAACTGGCATACCAAGTTAAGGCCTGTTGTAAACTAGCTTTAGCCTGATTGTAATGAGTTTCCTCGAGCGATGGGGTCTTGGTCACGGTTGATTTTCTTTACTGTTTATTGATGCTGCTGCCTTTATTGTAGAGTTTCGGGGCGGTAACTGAGACGCGCTTATTTGGGTTTAGGGGAAGACTTTTCAGTGATCAGTGAAAAGAAATTAGCGAAGTTTTCAACTAAAACCCTAACACCTAACATCCTACTCCGCCAATCCCAATTGCCCCAATAGCTGAAGGATAGTTTTTCCAGTGACCGGATCTCGCCAATCGGGGGCAATTTCTGCCAGGGGAAGCAGCACGAAGGCGCGTTCTCGGCAGCGGGGATGGGGTATCTGTAATTCGGGCGTTTCTAAGATCAGGTCATCATAAAATATTAAGTCTAAATCGAGGGTACGCGGTCCCCATCTTTCCCGTCGGACTCTCCCGAATAACTGCTCGATTTCTAATAATTTATGCAGTAAATCTAAGGGCGATAAATCCACTTGCACAATGGCGCAACCGTTGAGATAGTCAGGCTGAGGAGGACCCACGGCTGTGGTTTGATACCATTGGGAATGAGCTTCTAGTTTAATTCCTTTGACTCGCTCTAATTCCCCTAAAGCTTGCCCTAAAATTGTCCCTGAATCCCCTAAATTACCGCCCAAAGCGATCGCTGCTCGCTTCATCCCCATCCTTCCTCCACAATAATCTCGGCTAATTCCCCCGTCGCCCCCAAAGATTTACCTAAAGATATATTGACATTTGGATGCTTTTGTGATAGTTCAAAAACTTGGGCTTCGATCGCGGCGGTAATTCCACCAGCAAAGAGGAAATAGGGCAGTATAGCAATTGTTTGGCTACCTTGAGCGATTAAACTCTCGATTTGTTGGGATAAACTCGGTTCTATCGACCAATAAGCTGTAATTGCCCGAAAAAACGCCGCTAGACTTTCCACTTCCCGATTACCCCCGGGGCGACGACTACCGTGGGACAGTAAAATGCGGTCTTGGGGGCTTAAATCAGCAAATTGTCGCGATAACAGCGATTTTATGCCCTGATAACTGCCTAAATGGGGCTTTAACTCTAGCTCAATCGGCGATCGCACTTTGGCCACGGCCGCGGGAATATCTTCTTTAACGTGAACCCCCGACAGGAGAAACAGGGGGATAATCTGCAACCGGCTACATCCTTGGCTTTGTGCTTGTTGGGCAAAAGCTTCTATTTGTTGATGGAGAGGTGTTATCACTAATTCTAGGGCGGCAGTCCCTACTAATACCCGATTATCTGCTTCTAGAACCGCTAGAGATGGGCTAAACTCCGATTTACTCGCCAATCTTTCGGCGGGTTGACTAATTTTTTCTTGAACTAAGGCTGCTAATCGTGTCACCGCCATGGCTGGACGCGGATCGCGACTACCGTGGAAAACCAATAAGTAGGCTGAGGAGGTCTTCAAAGAAATCTTGCCAAAATAGTTTAGTTTTTAGCCTAATACATTTTCTCTCCCTTTAGGCATCAATTCTCCTGATATTCTCGATTTAGCCTATCTGAATTGGTAAGCGGGAAAACGTCCCCATTGGTGGGAAGTGCTACCATTTTACGCAATGTAAAGTGTGGGCAAATCAACCCACCGCCTTGAGTTAGCCTAGATGTTGAGGTATAATTGCTATTGACAGAAACTGCCAGAGGTATATTTGTATTATGCGGGTAATTAGCCGTCGAATACTTCGCGATTTCTGTATCACTAATGCTAATTCCTGCGAGTTTCTCTATGATTGGTATAGAGTCGCTAGTAAAGCAGCATGGCAAAATCTAATCGATGTGCAAGCCACTTATAAAAGTGCTGAATCTGTTGGTAACTTCACTGTTTTTAATATTAAAGGAAATCACTATCGTCTAATTGTAGATCTAGTTTATAGCCGACAGACTATCTATATTAAATATATTCTTACCCACGCCGAGTACGATAAAGGAAATTGGAAATATGATGCTTACTTTTAATTCTAAAACCTATGGAGAATTACTCGCTCACTATCAACCAAAAGCAATCACCACAGAGGTGGAAAACGAGCGAGTGATCGCAATTGCTCAAGAGTTGGAACATCGCTCGGAACTTAGTTTAGAGGAGGAAGCTTTACTGGAGTTATTGATTAGTTTGATCGAAAGGTTCGAGGCAGATAATTATCCAATTCCTGACAGAAATCCTTTAGCAACCTTACAGCATCTTATAGAAGCTAACGAGATAGAATATCCAGAGCTAATTACTATTTTGGGTTCCCCTGATGCGGTGGAGCAAATAATTAATGGACAACGCAGTATCAATCAGTCAGAAGCTAGGTCTTTGGGGTCATATTTTCGGGTTGATGCCAGTTTATTTACTTAATAAGTACCTAAGCAAAATTAATTACACATCTCAAGGGAAATTGATTTGGCACGACTACTTAACGAATTATTGCGATCGCTTGCCATTGACTAATTTTCAGCGATAATCTAAAGTCAGAGTCCATCGGGAGATAAGATCATGAACTTTCGTCTAGTTCTATTTTCAGGCCTAGTGACGGCTTTAGTCGGGGCAGGTATCGGTTATGGCATTAGCCGCATTGAACGCAATCCCAGCCAAGTCAACTATAAAAATCCCTATAGCTATCAAATCATCTATGGACGTTATTTTGCCGGTGCTGGGGCAACCCTGGGCTTCTGTGTGGGCGCGGGTTTGCAAATGGTCAAAGAACTCAAAGAAGCCAGAGATAGAGAAATGGGCATCCTAGATGATGGGTCAAAATTCTAGTCTTTTGGGGCTAATTCCTCAAGAATGATGAATTGAACGTGATTAATCGCTAAATCGCCGATGGGAACTTGGGTTTTTAACACCGGTTGTCCTTCACTGAGCATTCGTTCAAAGGGGATATCTTTGGCAATTTCCGTGTGATA
>VYLZ01000253.1_pt1 | contig 11241 bp, 11 predicted proteins | sample 5115361 | NCBI WGS metagenome assembly VYLZ01 (sample SAMN12291805, study PRJNA351875) | freshwater metagenome | isolation source: freshwater lake | place: USA: Michigan, Sixteen Lake | collected 2013-08-07 | reverse complement strand
CAATAGGCTTTCTCCATGTCTTACATTCTAGCATATATCGTGTAAATGCGCTAGTATTTAACAGTAAAGCCGTCGTAGAACGACGGGGTTTCAGACCCAAAATTTTCGATGATTTTTTAGGGCAACAGGCGATCGCAGTCGGGGCAACCATCCAAGATAACAGCGAAGTTACCCAGATCAAATTCATCCAAGATCACTGGCAAGTTACCACATCCCAAGGAACATTTTCAGGTAAATATCTGATTGCTGCCGATGGTGTTAGGGGCAATACCAGTCGCTGGTTGGGATTACCGGCGAAAAACGAAGCGATCGGTGCTGCTCTGGAAATTACTAACGCAGAAGCGACTATTCCACCCCAAAAAGCTTTTTTTGATTTTGGTTCCCTAAAAAATGGTTATATCTGGGCTTTTCCCAAGTCTAATGGTTACACAATTAGCGGTGGTTGTTTTAAGGGCAGCATCAAATCCGAGGAGCTGAAAAAACAACTGTTAAATTATGCCCGTCAAAAGGGCTGGAATTTACAGGATTATCGCTATAGTGAGTATGCTTTAGCCCTTTGGAACGGAAATCAACCGCTACACGCCCAAAATGCCTTAATTACAGGAGAAGCGGCGGGGATTCTCGATCCTCTTATCGGTGAGGGTATCCGTCCGGCAATTTTGACGGGAGTTAAGGCAGCCGAGGCGATCGATCGAGCTTTAGCCGGGGATAATCGCGCTTTAGCGAACTATAGTCGGATAATTCGGGAAGAATGGGGGGAAGATATGGCTTTAGCGGCCAAATTAGCCGGTTTATTCTATCAATTTACCCAAATCGCCTATAATATCGCGGTTAAACGCCCGATCGCCGGTCAACTGATGGGACGTATTCTCGTGGGAGATTTAAAATACCGGGATGTTACGGAACAAGCGATGCAACAATTGAAAAAACGTCTATTGCCCGGATTTGGTTGGGGGTAAAACTTCTCTTACCATGGGGGAGGTAACTCGATCGCTGATGGTTACTTTCCCGATCGCCGTGGGTAAAATAAATCTAATCTTTGTCATCTTTGACCTTTTTATCGGCCGTAAGTGCCTCGAAATTCAGGGATGCAGGAAGGATAATAGTTCTCTGAATATCGACTATAATGATTAATAATCTTTCTGATTAGGGGAGAAAATAAATGTCAGTGATGATTGAACAAAGTCTTGAAAAAATTCTAACAGAAATCAGTCAAAAACTAGAAAATGTCCAAAAAGATGTTACAGATATAAAAATTCAGCTAACAGAAGCTAAAGGCGAAAGACAAGTATTAAAAGTAGAAATAAATTCTGTAAGAGGAGAGATCAATTCTGTTAAGGAAGATGTCAAAGAAATTAAAAGATCACAACAAGCGCAAATTTGGACAATAATTGGTATTTTAATTACTGCGGTGGGAGGTTTTTTAGTAGCAGTTGGTAGATTCGTTATTTCAGGTAATCCTTAATCATAGTCCTCAGGCAACTTAGTTCAAATGATACTGTAAAGACATGAAATTACCTAACGGAGAACAGGCAGAAATTGCTATGGAAAAGTTAATCAACTATTGTTTAAATCCAGAACATTCTAGCGGTAAAAACAAAGCTAGAGTTTTCAAGTCCCGTTTAGGAATAACTCAAGAAAATGCTGAATTATTACTATCAATGATTCAACTAGCAGCAATTGAAGGTGAAGTCGTTCAGCAAGCACAGACAGAATTTGGTCAACAGTTTAAGGTAGATTGGACTATACCAGATCGGCAAGGAATGCAACTTCGGACTATTTGGGAACTCACTTCGACTAATTCTAATCCTCGTCTTATTTCTGCATTTATTAGGTGACAATATATGAAAAATATTTTAATTTTAGATACTGTGGCTATTACCAATCCTGTTACTAAGGAAAGATTAACTTTAGTTGAACCAGAATATGAGTCTATAGAAAGCTTACCAAGTGGACAAGTTGGAACGGTAGTGGAAGTATATGAACGAAACGGAGAAAAGCAATATTTGGTGGAATTTTCTGATAATCAAGGACGGGAATATGCTATAGCTCTTTTAAAAGAAGATGAGTTACTTGTTTTACATTATGAACTTGAAGTTGCTTAATTATCGTAATTGTAACTTACAGCGCGATCGCTTTTCTGACAACCTTACCACCAATCCCCAACTCTTGATGATTGCCGATGAATCGCTTATAACTGAATTAACCGTCACCATTTACAACGCTATGAATGAACAACTCACCCAAGCTTACCTAAATCTCATTAATCAATTATTAACCTGTAATGAAGGCGATGAACCCCAAATATTACAGGAAAATCAGAGATTATTAGATCGGGGTTTGATAGAGATAATGATAGCTGTAGCGCAACAATACAGGGAAGCAGGAAGGGAAAATGAGGCGTAATCGTTGACAAGCACTTGAGACAAAATATACAATAATACTGATAACCATCATTATCAGGAGAATCATCAGATGTCAATTACGATTGAACAAGATCTCAAAGAAATTTTAGGTGAAATTAATCAGAAACTAGAAAAACTTGATAATCGTCTGAATAGTCTAGAAATTGGACAAGCTAGATTAGAGGAAAAAGTCGATGGTTTAGAAAAAGATATTGAAAGTTTAAAAGATGATACAAAGGAAATAAAAGGCTCTCAAAAAGCACAAATTTGGACGTTAATTGGAATCTTGGGAACGGCTTTACTCGGAACAATAATTCGCTATATTATTCTTCCCTTTCCTCAATCATAAATATAATCACAAAAATCATAGTACAGACAATGAACGAACAACGCACCCAAGCTTATCTAAACCTCATTAATCAGCTATTATCCTGCAATGATGGCGATGAATCCAGAATATTACAGGAAAATTAGGAGTTGATAGGGGATAGAGTGAAAGATTTATTTTATTTTTTGTAAATATCTCCGCGAGTACCAATCTGAGTAATAATATAAATTCGATTTTCTTGATCTATAAAAAATAAACAGCGATAATCTCCTATTCGTAATCTTAATTCTGGTCTTCCTTTAAGGGGCTTAATATCCGCATTTTCAGGGTTGGTTAATAAAGATTTCAATCCTTTAATAATACGATCTTGATCAGTTTTAGACAACCGTTTTAGATAGCGTTGGGCAGGTTTTAAAATAAGAAAACGCCACTCACTCAAGGTTTTCTCCCCATAAGTCTTGTTCAAGTTCTTCTAAAGAGATTCCCTGATCTTTTCCTGTTAAATAATCTTGCCAAGCTGCGTCACTTTCGGCAATGTCTTCAGGAGGAATAATTTCGGTTTCATCCCCTTCAACAAAAATCGGTTGAAATTGCATTTGTTGAGTTGGTGTTGTCATGATGGTATTTATCCTAGTTAGTTTTCTCATTTTATCTTAACATTGAGATTCTTAAATGATTCATGATTTAGGCAAAATTCCTTTTTTTTCAATATAATCAAGAATAATCCTGTTCAACCCTCTCTCAACCCATGAACGAACAACGCACCCAATCCTGTCTAAACTATGATTTTTTTTGATTATTTGACTGACTATGATTGTTTTTGCCTATCATCTCTGGGATATAATTGTAATAATCGCGCCATAATCCTAACAATCATAGTCCTCATTCAATTATGTCCAATTTTTTGCGGAATGGCGAATCAAGGTGTTGTAGTTCTGGTAAGTTTCGTGGTTTGGCAGTGATAGGGAGTCTGAGTTATGTTTGAACGGTTTACAGAGAAGGCGATTAAGGTGATTCTGTTAGCGCAGGAAGAAGCGCGTCGCTTAGGGCATAATTTTGTAGGGGTGGAGTTTATATTTTTAGGGTTAATTGGTGAAGCAACAGGAATTGCATCACAAGTTTTAAGACAGCAGGGAATAACACTAAAAAATGCTCGGATTGAAGTTGAAAAAATTCTAGGAAGGGGTTCAGGAATGATTACTGTAGAACTTCCTTTTACAGAATCGGCAAAATTGGTTTTAAACGGTGCTTTATCATTTGCTGAACAATTAGGGAGTGAATCTATTAATACAGAGCATTTACTTATTGGGATTTTTCAAGAAAGGGAAAGTACAGCGAGAATTTTACAAAATTTACGGGTTAATCCGCAAGATTTAGCTGTTTCTTTGAGTCAGTATTTTCAGCAGCAACCCTCTAATCAGTTACCTCAAACTGTTTATGTTCTTCTCTACAACGCAGGAACAAATAATGAGGGGATTCATACAATAAGTCATCAAGAGAAAGAAACAATATTACTGTTTGAAACTTCAGCAGATGCAACTAATTATGCACGACAATTAAGAAAACAGAATTTTCCTGTACCGAGTGTTGAAACAATAGAAACTAAAACAATTATCTCTTTTTGTCAGAAATCAGGTTATGATTGGGAAGTTGTGCCAAAGGGAGCAAATCGAACTCCTCCTGCTGAAAGTGCAGAAATACCAAAAGATTTGGCTGTTTCTACAAGTCAGGATTCCCAGATATCAGATCCTAATCAATTATCTGACCCGCCTGAAACTGTTTATGCCATTGTTTACGATTCGGGGAAGGAGAACGAGGGAATTCATACAATAAGTTGTGAAGAAAATCAAGCGATAGTAATGTTTGAATCTCCTGTGGATGCGAATAGTTTTGCACTACAATTATTAGGACAAAGTTTTTTTGTGCCAAGCGTTGAGGCGATAGAATTTGAAACAATTAGAAATTTTTGCCAAGAATTAGGTTGTAATTGGGAGATTATATTAGAAGGCTCGAATCAAAATCTTCCTGTTGAAGGTGGGGATATATTAAGGATATTTGACGATGAAACAGCAGGAATCACCAACACTGCTCAAGATTACCTCATTTTTTTGATGGAAGTATTACAAAAAGTTGAAGAAAATTCTAATCCTCAGTTAATTTATGATTTCCTGTCTCAAAATATAGATAAATTAGATGAAAATCTCATAAAAGTTTTAGATATTTGGGCAAAAAATATTTTCTGGTCTGTTGAGGGCGCAGAAGCTCAATGTATTGCTGATGTTATTGTCATTTTTAGTAGCCTTGTCGAAGAATTTTCCCTTGGTAAAATTGACATAAATCAAGAAATTGCAATAGCAGGTTATCAACTTGCTTTAAATGTTTTTACTTTCGAGCAATTGCCTCAACATTGGGCAGTTACACAAAATGCTCTTGCTACTATTTATCATTTAAGGATTACAGGAGAGAAGGCTGGCAATTTAGAACAAGCGATCACTTGTTATCAAGAAGCCTTGAAGGTTTATAATTTTGACGCTTTTCCTCAAGATTGGGCAATGACAAAAAATGATCTAGGTTTTACTTATTCTCGCAGGATCAGAGGAAATAAAGCTGACAATTTAGAACAAGCGATCATTTGTTATCAAGAAGCTTTGAAAGTTCGTACTTTTGATGCTTTTCCCCAAAATTGGGCAACTACGCAAAATAATTTGGCTAATGCTTACTCAGACAGAATCAAAGGGGATAAGGCTGAAAATCTAGAAAGGGCAATTACCTGTTACAAAGAAGCTTTAAAAGTTCGTACTTTTGATGCTTTTCCCCAAGATTGGGCAATGATACACAATTATCTAGCTATTGCTTATGAAGACAGAATTAGAGGCGATAAAGCTGAGAATTTAGAACAGACAATTATCTGTTACCAAGAAGCTCTGAAAGTTTATACTTTTGACACTTTTCCATCTTATTTTGCGAAGACGCAATACAATCTAGGAATTATTTACCGAAAAAGAATTAGAGGAAATAAAGCTGAAAATATAGAAAAAGCGATCGCAAGTTACACCGAAGCTTTGAAGGTGAGGACTTTTGACGCTTTTCCCCACGATTGGGCAAAGACTCAAAATAATCTAGGCAATGCTTACAGCGACAGAATCATGGGGGATAAAGCTGAGAATTTAGAAATGGCAATTACTTGTTACCACGAGGCACTGAGAGTGAGCAATTTGGATGCTTCTCCTCAAGATTGGGCAACTACACAAAACGCTCTCGCTGTTGCTTACCGTAACAGAATCAGAGGAGATAAAGCTGAGAATTTAGAAAAGGCGATCGCCTATTACCAAGAGGCTTTGAAGGTTAGGACTTTTGATGCTTTTCCTCAAGATTGGGCAGAGACGCAAAATAATCTGGCTGGTGCTTACAATGACAGAATCAGAGGGGATAAGGCTGAGAATATAGAAAAGGCGATCGCAGGTTACACCGAAGCGTTGAAAGTGTTGACTTTTGACGCTTTTCCCCAAGATTGGGCAATGACACAGAATAATCTCGCTGTTGCTTACTCTGACAGAATCAGAGGGGATAAGACTGAGAATATAGAAAAGGCGATCGCCTATTACCAAGAGGCTTTGAAGGTGAGGACTTTTGATGCTTTTCCCCAAGATTGGGCAATGACACAGAATAATCTCGCTGTTGCTTACCGTAACAGAATCAGAGGGGATAAAGCCGAGAATCTCGAACAAGCGATCGCCTATTACCAAGAGGCTTTGAAGGTGAGGACTTTTGATGCTTTTCCCCAAGATTGGGCAATGACACAGAATAATCTCGCTGTTGCTTACTCTGACAGAATCAGAGGGGATAAAGCCGAGAATCTCGAACAAGCGATCGCCTATTACCAAGAGGCTTTGAAGGTGAGTACTTTTGATGCTTTTCCCCAAAATTGGGCAACCACACAGAATAATCTCGCTACTGCTTACTCTGACAGAATCAGAGGGGATAAAGCTGAGAATCTCGAACAAGCGATCGCAGCTTCCACAGAAGCTTTGAAAGTTCGTACTTTTGATGCTTTTCCCCAAGATTGGGCAGGTACGCAAAATAGTCTCGCAAATGCTTACTCTGACAGAATCAGAGGGGATAAAGCAGAGAATTTAGAAAGGGCGATCGCCGCTTACACTGAAGCCTTGAAAGTAAGCACTTTTGACGCATTTCCCCAACAATGGGCAGGTACGCAAAATAATCTCGCAAATGCTTACTCTGACAGAATCAGAGGGGATAAAGCAGAGAATTTAGAAAGGGCGATCGCCGCTTACACTGAAGCCTTGAAAGTAAGAACTTTTGACGCATTTCCCCAACAATGGGCAGGTACGCAAAATAATCTCGCTAATGCTTACCGTAACAGAATCAGAGGGGATAAAGCAGAGAATTTAGAAAGGGCGATCGCCGCTTACACTGAAGCCTTGAAAGTTTATACTTTTGACGCATTTCCCCAAGATTGGGCAATGACGCAAAATAATCTCGCTAATGCTTACATTAACAGAATCAGAGGGGATAAAGCAGAGAATTTAGAACTTGCGATCACATCTTATCACAATGCCTTACAAATCTATACTAAAGACAGTGATCCCCTCAATTGTTTACAAACTGCCCGTAGTTTAGCTATTCTTCACTACAGCGAAGAACAATGGCAACCCGCCACAGAAGCCTATCATATCGCCATTGAAGCCGTCGAAAATGCCCGCTTAGAGGCACTTAACCCCCAAAGTCGTCAAGAAATCCTCTCTAATGCTATTGGTGTCTTCTATCACATTGTACAGGCACATCTTAAACTCAATCAGCCTGAGAAAGCATTAGAATATATTGAACGCAGTAAAACGCAAAATCTTGTGGAATTGATGACACAAAAAAATGTCAAACCGCAAGGGGTTAGTCAAGAAATAATTGATCAACTTGATAAATTACGCCAAAGGTGGGTTAATGAACAAATCCGCCTACAAAGTCACAGTATTAACCAGAATATCAGCAATAATGACAAATTAACGCCCTGCATTTCTGATGATAGTCATCTTAGAGAATATCGGCAAGCTTGGGAAGATTTTATCGATCAAAAAATCACCCCTATTGATCCTAACTTCAAGCAGACTCAAATAGTTCAACCTATCACTTTTAAGGATATTCAAGCATTAACCGATGCGGAAACTTGTCTGCTGTGTTGGTATATCACAGGCTTGGCTTTTGTGGTGTCTTCTGATGGGGAAATTAAAGTTTGGCAATCTTCAGAAGATGACAAAGATAAATTCGTTGATGATTTTTTTAATTGTCTAGATCTTTACTACTGTGAAAATGACAACAAAGAATGGATAAACCAACTTTCTAATGTCCTGCAAACTTTCGCCGATATCCTACATATTAATGATATTATTGCACTCATCCCTAATACTTGTAAACGTTTGATTATTATTCCTCATTATTTTTTACATATCCTCCCCATTCACGCCTTCCCCATTAATGAAAGCCAAATTTTACAAGATAAATATGATGTACAATATGCCCCAAGTTGCCAATTATTACAAATTACTAAACAACGTCAATTAAATGAGTTAACTAATCTTTTCGCTATTCAAAACCCAACCAAAGACTTAACTTTCACCGACTTAGAAGTTAATATTATCTCAACTCTGTTTAATCAAAGCGAAATTATCGCCAAAGATAACGCTACAAAAGACACCGTTACCACCCATCTTAAAGCCTCAGACAGTCATTGTCATCACTTTTCTTGTCATGGAAGATTTAACATCAAAAATCCTCTCGAATCCGCCTTATTTTTAGCTAATAAAGAACCACTAACATTAGGCGAAATCTTTGAACTGCGCTTGAATAAATGTCGCCTTGTCACCCTTTCCGCTTGTGAAACTGGCTTAATTGATTTAAACTCTATCAGCGATGAATATATCGGTTTACCCAGTGGTTTTCTGTTTGCAGGAAGTCCCAGCGTTGTCAGTAGTTTATGGAAAGTTAATGACCTATCAACCTCCTTCTTGATGATTAAATTTTATGAGATTTTATTTGATGAGAATCAGCAAGTTTCTGTACCAGTTGCTTTGAAACAAGCTCAATATTGGTTGCAGGATTTAACCATTGACAAGTTAGACGAATTTCTACAACAATATCAGCCGCAAATAGACAAACATCTTGTCCAACTGCGACCAGGACAGCGCAAAATATATCAAAAATCATTGGAAAGAATTAGAGAACGCCAACCCTATCCCTTTGCCAATCCCTACTACTGGGCCGGTTTTACAGCTACAGGGATTTAGTCAGCACAATCAGCACAAACTCTTTTCATCCCCAATTTAAAGGCGCAAATACCGATCGCTGTTGCCACACCGGGAGGAATACCAGCACCCATAGAAATCGGTTCTATAGCAGGTGCAATCATACCCGATTCTAAGGCTTCTCTAACTTCCTCTTGACAGATAAATTGGCGGCATTTTTCGAACAAATCGCCGATCGATCTATCGGGTTCTGTACCAGCTTCTATCAGCAGTAACGGTACAGCATCCTCAAGATAACCTTCGCAATCCTCAATTGCATCCAAAGCAGCAATCGCCCTTGGATTATCCGCTAATTCAGTCCGAAACTGAGCAATTTCTTCAGCAGTAACTTGTATTGAGTCAGTCGTCATATTGGGAGCATTCCTTAATTGAAAAAACGTCTATTGCCCGGATTTGGTTGGGGGTAACACCTCCCGCACCATCGAGGGAGTAACTCGATCGCTGATGGTGACTTGGCCGATCGCCGTTGGTAAAATAAATCTAACTTTGCCATCTTTCACCTTTTTATCGGCAGTAAGCGTCTCGATCATCTGGTCGGGGTTTAAGGGCGGAATTTGTGTTTCTAAGCCAGCTTTGGCAATTAACGCCGTTTGTCGTTGATTTTCCGCTTCCGTCCACATTCCCAGTTTAACAGCGATCGCTCCTGCTGCCACCATCCCCATCGCCACCGCTTCCCCGTGGTTAATCTTAGTATATCCGGTTAAACTTTCAATGCCGTGGGCGATCGTGTGACCATAGTTTAAGATCGCCCGCAAACCCGCTTCTTTTTCGTCTTTACTTACCACATCTGCTTTAGCTTGGCAAGACTTTGTAATAATTGTTTGCAATAGCTGGCCATCGATCTGAGAAAAACTAGCTAAATTGTCCGAGTCTTCTAACTGTTTAAATAACTCAGCATCCCAAATTACACCATATTTAATCACTTCTGCCATTCCTGCCCGAAATTCTCGCACCGGTAGGCTTTTAAGGACGCTAGGATCGATCAGAACTAATTTCGGTTGATAAAACGCCCCGATCAGATTTTTGCCCTGGGGATGATTGACACCAGTTTTACCCCCAATGGAAGCATCCACCATGGCTAAGAGGGTGGTGGGAACTTGGACAAAATTAACACCCCGTAACCATGTGGCTGCCGCAAATCCCGTCATATCCCCGATCACACCACGATCACACCACCACCGAGGGCAACCATAGTCGAGGAACGTTCCAACCGGTGAGCGAGGGTGCTATCATAAACTTCGGCGATCGCATCGAGGGTTTTATAATTTTCGCCGGCGGGGATCAGATGAGTAGAAACGGTAAATCCCCCTTTTTCTAGGGAATTAACCGCTATTTGCCCGTAGTACTCAAAAATTTCGGGATTGGAAACCAATAAAACCTTTTTACCTAAGCTTAACCGGCTCATTTCTGCACCGAGATTGGCTAAACTGCCCTTCTCGATCAGAATATTATAGGAGCGATCGGGTAAATTAACGGGAATACAAATAGCCATAGGGTGTGGGGTGATGTTTCAGTGATCAGTAATCAGTAAACAGTGATCAGTAAACAGTAAAAAAGCAGCTCCGAGCTTGTCCCTTAATACTATTCACTGAAAACTCGCACCTGATAACTGATAACTGATAACTGATGACTGATAACTGAGTCGATTATTGGCGCAGCTTAGTCAACTCTAACAGCAGACGAGAGGATAAAAAACAGATAAAGCTCTCTCCCAGAAAGAGACTTAAGCGCCCACTGTCGGCGATCAAGTCTGTGGATAATTGTAGGGGAACTAGGCCGCGTACTAGGGCAAAAGCTGCCACTGTACCATCTTTGAGATGGGGATTATCATCGTTACGGACGACATAACGATAGGTGACACCGAAGAGAAATCCGCTAATTATCGCCCCGGATATCTTGACAAAAGCGCCAATTACTGTGAGCGATTCCCCTAACAATAGTCGATCGACAATTAAAAATAGCAGATAGGGAACCAGGAAAGCCAGCGCCGAGATACTCCCCACCTGTATGGATTCGATTCTTTCCTTGAGCGTAATTTGCACGATCGCCTCTCTAAAACGGAGTCACTGATGAAGTATTATCGAAAATTTGGGTTGAAAACCTCGCCCTTTAGGGCGACTTTATGTTAGCATTAAATTGAGTCGTTGACTTTGGGAACGCAGGAAACAAGCGACACTCCGTAATCCCTAAA
>VYLZ01000601.1_pt1 | contig 11273 bp, 9 predicted proteins | sample 5115361 | NCBI WGS metagenome assembly VYLZ01 (sample SAMN12291805, study PRJNA351875) | freshwater metagenome | isolation source: freshwater lake | place: USA: Michigan, Sixteen Lake | collected 2013-08-07 | reverse complement strand
GCTTCTTCCTGCTGGTGAAACAGGTTCATCTCGCGGCCAAGTTTGCGGTGATCGCGCTTTTCGGCTTCGGCAAGCTGGAAGAGATACTGATCTAGCTCTTCCTGGGTCCGCCACGCCGTGCCGTAGATGCGCTGAAGCTGCGCCTTGGTGGCATCGCCGCGCCAATAGGCCCCCGACACTTTGGTGAGCTTGAAGGCTTGGCCAATTTTACCCGTGGAGGGCAAATGCGGGCCGTAGCAGAGATCTAGCCAATCGTCGCCCTGGCGGTAGATCGAAATATCTTCCGCCGCGTCGATTTCGCCAATCCACTCGGCTTTAAATTTTTCGCCCTTCTCGGTGAAGTAAGCAACCGCCTGATCGCGGCCCCAGACTTCGCGGGTGAACGGCAGGTTGCGCTTTACGATATCGCGCATCCGCGCTTCGATGCCTGCAAGGTCTTCGGTCGAAAACGGCTCGGCCCGGTGGAAATCGTAATAGAAACCCGTCTCGGTTGCCGGGCCGAAGGTTACTTGCGTGCCGGGGAAAAGCTCCTGCACCGCTTGCGCCATGATGTGGCTGCAATCGTGGCGAATAAGCTCCAACGCTTCCGGCGACTTCAGCGTGATGATTTCAATCTTGGTGTCGGTCGTGAGTGTCGTCGTCAGGTCTTTCACTTCGCCGTTGATTTTAAGGGCGAGGGCAGCCTTTGCCAGCCCCGCCCCGATGTCGGCAGCCACCGCCGCGCCCGTGACCGGGCCGGGGAACTCCCGCACACTATTATCGGGAAGGGTAATCCTGATCATGTCACTCACTTCAAATTTTGACGCGCAGGGGGAATCCTGCGACCGCAGACCTTCTGAGAGAGGCGCTTTTCTGTCAAGCCTTGGCGGCGCGGGGTGTGTAGAACTTTCCCGCACGCTGACCGTTTGCATTCATTCGGGAGGGGCGTATTATTCGGCTCGATATTTTCTTGGAGGCCGCACAATGCGACGGATTTTAAGCATCGCCCTGGGGTTAGGGCTTCTCACCGCAAGCGCCGGGGCGCAAAGCCCGAGCGTGCAACTCTTTAAACTCATCACCGTGAAGGATGAGATCACGATTGGCGTTACGGCGACGGAAGCCGCCGCCTTTGGATCCGGCCCCACGCTGGATGCTTTGGCGACGGTACTCAATCGGCAAGGGCAGGTCAGCGTCTGGCAATATGCCGTGCGCAAGGGGTCCGACGGCGCGCTGGAACAAGCGCCGCTGCGCCGGATTGCGATTTTCAAGGCCGATAGTCTGCGCTTAGAGCCGCTCAATCCCGCTCCCTTGAAAGTCGTGGCTCCCCAATAGGCGATAGGACCGCAAGGATCGGGAAGCGGGCACCGATGATCGCGGCCATGATCCGAGCATTCCGCTTCGCTCTTCAGGAGACGCTGCTATGCTCGACATCACCCCAATCCAACCGGACCTGACGTTTGTGACCGACACCCCCACCCCCGATGATGCGCGCTACGCGCAAATCCTGGCGCGCGATGCCAGCCAGGATGGGATTTTCTGGTATGGGGTGATGACCACCGGCGTCTATTGCCGTCCTGGCTGTGCCTCGCGCGGGCCGAAGCGGCAGAATGTGCGCTTCTACGCCAGCACCGCCGCAGCGCAATCCGAAGGTCTGCGCGCCTGCAAACGCTGCCGCCCCGATGCGATTGCCAGCCGGGCGCATCACATCGCCGCGATCACCCGCGCCTGCCGTCTGCTGGAGGCGTCGGAAACTCTGCCGAATTTGGAAGAGCTAGCGGCGGAAGCGCACCTGAGCCCCTTCCACTTCCACCGCCTGTTCAAAGAAATCACTGGCGTCACGCCCAAGCATTACGCCCAAAGCCAACGCCGGGCCCGCGTGCAGACTGCGCTTCAGAGCGAAGGCAGCGTGACCGAGGCGGTTTATGCCGCAGGTTTCGGCTCCTCCGGGCGCTTCTATGAGGCCGCCGAAGGCATGTTGGGGATGAGCCCGACGCGCTACCGCCAAGGCGGCACCGGGCTACAGATTCACTTCGCCGTCGCCCCCTGCTGGCTCGGCCAAGTGCTCGTTGCCGCGACCGAGACGGGGCTGTGCTGCATCCTGCTCGGCGATTCGGCGGAAAGCCTGATCGACGACCTGCGCGCGCGCTTCCCGAAGGCCACCCTCACCGCAGCGTCAGCCGATTTCGCCGAGACCGTGAGCAGCGTGGTTCGTTTCATCGAAACCCCCGCCCTGGGCCTCGCCCTACCGTTGGATATCCAAGGCACCGCCTTCCAACAGCGCGTTTGGCAAGCCCTGCGCGCGATTCCCGCCGGTAAAACCGCAAGCTATGCCGAGATCGCCGACGCCATCGGCCAACCCACCGCCGCCCGCGCCGTCGCCGGAGCCTGCGCCGCCAACCCGCTCGCTATCGCAGTCCCTTGTCATCGAGTCGTGCGCGAAGGCGGTGCGATTTCCGGCTACCGCTGGGGGGTGGAACGGAAGAAGGCGTTGTTGGCGCGGGAGCGCGGGTGAGGCGGGAGCGGGTTAGGGGTTTCACCCCTAACAACCCCAACCAAGGGGCTTGCCCCTTGGTAATCCCATTTATTCACTGATTCGGCCTGAGAGCTAGCCGACTTTTCTCGAACCGAGACCGGATTCCCCAAGGGGCCGCAGCCCCTTGGGCGGGAGCACGAGGGCAGCGCCCTCGAGATGCGCTTGCGCGTCAAACGCGCGGGCAACGCTCACTCCACCGGCGCAATATCGGCGATAATCACGCGCTCGTTGCGCACGCGCCCGTCGCGTTGAACGGTGATATCGACGGGTTTGCCGATGCCGATTTGATCGAGCAGGGCTGCGAGGCTGGCGATTCCGGCGACGGGTTGGCCTGCGACATGGGTGATGACATCGCCCAAGCGCCCACCGCTGCGGTCGATGCCCCTCAGGCCGAGGCGGGCTGCCGGGCTGCCGGGGATCACCGAGGCGACGATGAGGCCGGACACGCCGAAGCGGGCGGCAAGCTCGTCCGGGGCGGCGAGAATGCCTATACCGGGGCGCGGGATGCGCTTATCGCGAATCAGGATAGGGACGATGCGGTTGACGGTATCGACCGGCACGGCAAAGCCGACGCCTGCCGAAGAGCCGGACGCGGAGAGAATAGCCGTGGTCACGCCGATTAACCTTCCGGCGCTATCGAGCAAGGGGCCGCCGGAGTTGCCGGGGTTGATCGCGGCATCGGTCTGGATCGCACCGATTACTTCGCGTCCGGGAGCGGTGGGCAAGCGCCGATCCAGCGCCGAAATAATCCCGGAAGTGAGGGTGCGCGACAGGCCGAAGGGGTTGCCGATGGCATAAACGCTTTGGCCCACCTTCAAATCGGCGGAACTTCCCAGCGGGATCGGGCGCAGCGGCACGCGGCTATCGACCAGCTTCACGACCGCGAGATCATGGTCCGGTGAGACGCCGACCACGCGCGCCTCATGGGCCTCGCCCCGGTCCAGGCGCACGCGCACGCTTTGTGCGCCTTCGACCACGTGATAATTCGTCACCACATGCCCGGCGAGATCCCAAACGAAGCCCGAGCCCGTGCCACCATCGCCATTGGGATCGCCGGTAAAGATATAGGCGACGGAGGGCGCGGCATTCTCGAACAGCGCCACTGTGTGCTGCTCATGCTCCGTGAGCGACCCGCGCGCGTCCACAGGCCGGGGCCGATCCACCACCACCCAAACCGACCGCACAAACCGCTCCCCCATCCACAGGGCAGCGATGAGCAGCAGGCCGAGGAGGAGCAGGCGACCGAAGCGCACTGTTATTCAACGTTCGAGAGGTTAGTCACCAGCACCTTATCCACGCGCCGCCCGTCCATATCCATCACTTCCAAGGTGAAATGGTCGAGCCGAACCTTGTCGGCGGCTTCGGGGATGCGTTTGAGTTGCGACATGATGAAGCCGCCCAAGGTTTGCACATGGGCTTCGTCGGCGCCGGGGAAATCGTGAATGCCGGTGACGGCGATCAGCCACGAGCCATCTTCGCGCTGCACCCAGGCGGGTTCTTCATCGGCGGGGGCGGTGAGGTCGCCGCCGACGAGGGCTTCCAGCAGATCGGCGGGCGTTACCAGCCCTTGTAGGTCGCCATATTCATCGACGATCAGGGCGAGGTCTTCCCCCGACTGGCGGAACTGGTCGAGCACTTTCAGCGCTGGGGCGGTTTCGGGAATGTAGAGCGGCTCGCGCAGGGCCGATTGCAGGTCGAGCCCGCCGCCCGCCAGCGCCTTTTGCAGCAGATCCTTCACCCGCACGATGCCAACGATATTGTCGGGCGCGCCATCGACAACCGGGAAGCGCGAGTAACGGCTGGCTTGCAGCACCACCAGCCATTCTGCCGGGGTTTGGGCGAGGTCCAGCACTTCCAGTTGCGTGCGCGGGGTCATCAGGGCCGACACGCGCCGGTCGCCCAAACGCAAGGTTTGATCGACGATCTGCTGTTCCGCCGCGTCGAAATGGCCCGATGCTGCGCCTTCGCGCATCAGGTGGCGCACTTCTTCGTCGCTCACCGCGTCCGCACCGCTTTCTTTGCCGGGGATCAGGTGCAACACGAGGTTGGTGGCAAGCGACAGCACCCAAATGGCCGGACGCGCAACTTTGCTGGTGATCAGCAGAACGCCCGACAGGGCCGAGGCGATACGTTCGGGGTGCGTGAGCGCTAAGCGTTTCGGCACCAACTCCCCGAAAATCAAACTGGCGAAGGCAATGCCGACCACGACCAAGCCGAAGGCGAGAGTATCGGCAAACGGCGCGACTGCCGGGATTTGCGCCAACGCCAAGGCGGCGTCAGCGGAGAGGGAATCGCCACCGATGGCCCCGGTAATGATCGCAATGAGCGTAATGCCGATTTGCACGGTGGACAGCAGGTCGGTGGGCCGATCCACCAAATGCAGCGCGCGCTGTGCGCCTTTGCTGGTCCGCGCCAACCGTTGCAGCCGGGCCTTGCGGGCGGAAACCACCGCCATCTCACCCATCGCGAACAGGCCGTTCAGCAGAATAAGCACGAAGACGAGCAGAAGTTTCAGAGTCATTGCCGCATCTCCCCTTGGAACGGGGGGCGGTCAAAAACGAGGGTCAGGCGCGCTCGCCTGGGACTGTCGGAGGACATTGGGTCCGGTTCGGTAATTGCACGTAAGCTCTCTTATACCGAAGCGGGCGGCTTTCGGCTAGGCATCACACATATTTCAGCAGGATGACCACGAGCACCAGCAGTAAAACCGTTTCAGCCACCATCAGCCCCACCGCGCGCCCGCCGACTTTGGAGAGGGCTTGCAGCGAGGTTTTCACCCCTAGGGCCGCAATCGACACGGTGATGCACCAGCGCGAGGCATCGCCCATAAACGCGCTCACCGGCGCGGGCACGAACCCGAGGCTGTTGAGCACGACGATGGCGATAAAGCCGAGCAGGAACATCGGCACCAGCGGCGGGGTTTTGGGGGAGCCACCGTCATCGTCCAACGTTTCGCTCGGGGGGATGAAGCGCACCAGCAGCGCAATCCCAACCACCGTGGGCACCAGCAACGCGACGCGCCAAAGTTTGATGATTGTGGCAGTATCCCCGGTGTCGTGACCGACGCTATAGCCTGCCCCCACCACTTGGGCGACGTCATGGATCGTACCGCCCAAGAAAATGCCGGTGTCGGTCGCATCAAAGCCGAACAGCCGCGCCAGCACCGGGTAAAGCACCATCGCCACGGTCGAGAGCGTCGTTACGCCAATAATGGTGAAAGCCGTGTCGCGTTCATGGTTCGGGTAGCGCGGCAGCACAGCCGAAATCGCTGCCGCGGCCGAGGCGCCGCAAATGGCGGTCGCCCCCGCCGATAGAATGCCGAACCGTTGCCGCAAGCCCAGCGCTTTTGCCGCAAGCAACCCGAAGCCGATGGTGATCACCACCGCTGCCGCAATCCCCACCAGCGAGTGCCAACCGAGGGCCGAAATCTGCGCCAGCGTAATCCGCCCGCCCAAGAGGGCCACGCCGAGCCGCAGGATCGAGCGGGACGCAAAGGCAATCCCTTCGGCAAACCGAACATCGCTCGCGAGAAAATTAAACGCCATGCCCAGCAGCAGCGCGTACAGCACCGCCGGGCCGCCTTGGGTGGTGGCAACAAAGCTCGCCGCCAGCGCCAGCGTTAAGCTCAACAGCACGCCGGGGAAAATCGGACGCAAGCGGGGCAAGGAAAACGGCATTATCCGGCTCGGAAAATCACAGAAGCTCAGCGGGGATAGACCCGCTGGTGCCTCAGGTCAAGCTCTGTGACATGGCAGTAAGACTCGCCTTTGGCGATTCTTACTGCTTTTTTTGGAAAGCCCTCAGACGCCGGGCGCGGGCATCCGCCCGATTGGCTTCGCTCCCACAAGGTCGCGGGCCCTCAATGGGCCAGTCGCTGCGCTCCACGCTAATCTGCACTCACCTCTGCCGGCGTCCGCGCCATGAGGGCGAGGGCGTGGACGGGGCCTGCCAGTTCGTCGGCCAGCACTTTGTTGATGCGGCGTTGGCGGTCGATCCGGGACAATCCCTCGAACTGCGACGAAATGACGACGACGCTAAAATGGCTTTCACCGCCTGCGGGGGCGCCTGCGTGCCCGGCGTGTTTAGCGCTATCGTCTTGCACGATTACCTCAGCGGGATCGAAGGCAGCGAGCAGTTTTTGCTGGAGCCGGGCGGCGACGGGGCCGGTGGGCGGGAGTGGATCGTGCGGCATAGGGTAAATCCTCACAGCGTCAAGCGGCATCCTTGGCAGGCAGCCCCGAAGGTTGATGACTTGCGCCGCTTGCCCAGGCTTTCCATACTAGCGCGATGGCCCCCCGTCGTCCTTCTCGGTTTTCGGCCTCGTTTTTCGAGGAGCCCGAAGCACCCCCCACCCGTCGCTGCGATCACCATGAGTGCGCGCAAGCGGGAGACTATCGCGCGCCGCGCTCGCGCATCGATCTCAACAGCTACTATTGGTTCTGCTTGGAGCATGTGCGCGAGTATAACCTCGCCTGGAACTATTACGCCGGGATGAGCCCGGAGGAAATCGAAGCCGAAGTTCGCACCGATTCAACCTGGAACCGCCCGACCTGGCCGTTCGGGCAGTCGAAGCCGGGCTTTACCGGGGCCAAACCCAGCGGCCCGCGCACAGCAGGAGGCCCACGTCCCGGCGGTCGCACCCGCTTTACCGATGGTTTTGGGTTTTTCGATGATGATTCGGCTGATGACGCCGCCGCTGCACGCGGTGCCGCCTCCCCGGAGGAAACCAAAGCGATGGCGATCTTCAACCTGTCGCACCCGATCACCCTGGCGGACGTGAAAACCCGCTACAAGGAGCTAGTGAAGCGCCATCACCCGGATGCGAATGGCGGCGATAAACAGGCCGAAGAGCGGTTCAAGCTGATTACGCAGGCTTATACGGTGCTGCGGGCGTTTGTGACGGAGTAGAATAGGAGCATTTAGCTGGCTTTTCGGTGCCAACGACAATGCTACTATTGGGTTTTATTATCTCCTTGCCGTCGAGAAGCAATTTTCGGCCTCCTACGCTTGATGCAGAAGTTTGTTTCAACCACTGCTGAAATAAAGTTGCATCAACAATATTTTTGAAATTAACCTTCTTATATCCTACAGGCGTTTCGATTTGAATAACCTTACTTGCGTCTCCATCAATGGACAATATGTATAGGTCAGGACTCATTTCTGACTCTGGTACTATGATAACTTCCGGCAACAGAGTATTTTTTGAGACAATTTCGACGTTATGTTTTTTTTCATCGATATATTCCTGATTTCTTGTGACTACTCTATCCGTATAAAACATTCTCACCTTTGCTTTTAAGGCGCAGGGAGTTGGGAAATAATTTAAATGCGTGCTGATTTTTGCTTTGTCTGGGCTTAAATAACGCCCAGAATCATCAGTTAATTTTAAAGAGTCAACCAATTCTTCATAAGTTACTTTAGCGGTGGCAGTAGGTTTTAAGGAAACGCTTAAAACAGTATTGCCCGTCAGATCAATACCCCTAACACCTTCCTGCTTAACGGTAAATTCCTTTGGTCCCGGTATAACGGAAAGAGACTCAAAACGTTCATTAAGATCGTAGGTTTCTCTCAGACTGTTCTCGTTTGATAAGTCAAATCCCAAAGATGTCTCAGGCCCCCCTGCTGCCGAAGGTGCCTTAACAGAGGAATTACCTTTTAAGGTGAATGTATTTTTTTGAAAATGATCAACTTTTGATAGATTTATGGTCTCATATTTTGTCTGGGCAGCAATAAAATCTACAAATTCAAAATTAGTTGGTTCAATTTCTATGCGAATCTCAAGAAATCTGTCAGCCGGTCGATAGCTTTGTCTATTGACGGAAAAGAGAATCTCACGGCGAATCGCTTCTCCGCCGGTTGAAACGCTCCCTGCTCGCGGGTCAATCGGGGCCGCAAGAACTCGTCGGAAGTCTTGCTCGCCATCAATTTTTTTCGCGAGTGCCTCGATATAGGCCCTCGCCGTTTCAGCTTCCAGGCTAGCTAGGCGAAGAGGCGCGCTAGACGGGCTTCTTGTGCTCGCAACCTTTAATTCTGGTTCTTTCCAGTCCTGAAGGCCAGAGGCGACCTCATAACGTTTTTGCGGCTCAATAAATGCGCTGCAACCGGATAAAAGGGCGAAGGATCCCAAAATAAAAAACTTCATGGGGTAACCTCATAAACATGAGCGGGGGCAATGTAAACAGGAGGGCTTGTAAGGATATCAACCTGTACAGAATACAAGCCTGTCAATTCTTTAAGGCCCACATTAATTCTAATTTTACTATTAACTGGGTTGTAAGTTATGGTCGTTCCTGGCGCAGGGGGAGTAGGGGTAACTTGTACTGCTAACACCACCGAATTTTGCACGGCGTGCCAATCATCATCGAGGATGACCGCATATCTTGGCATTGTAGCGTATCCTTAATAAGAACTCCTGCCTAATGATAGGATAAAATAGGAGAGAGTCAAAAAAATTCTCTAAAAAAGTGTATAAAATTTTCTCGAATCGTTATTTTGCGTCTTTAGACTTGAGCGAATCCACCAACAGCACCACCACGCCGACCGAAATCGCCATATCCGCGACGTTGAAGGCGGGCCAACTATATTGCTGGTAATAGAAGAACAGAAAATCGAACACCGCGCCGAAGCGCACCCGGTCGATCACATTGCCCAGCGCGCCGCCGATGACCATGCCGAGCCCGAGAATCAACAGCCCGCCTTTTGCGCGCCACAGCCACACCAGCATGAAGCCGGTGATCACCAGGGCGACCAGCGACAGAATCCACGCGCCGCTGCCGTCGTGGTTGGAGAACAGGCTGAAGCTGACGCCCTTGTTCCACACCGCGACCAGATCGAAAAAGCCAGTGACGGGCACGGCCCGAACGCGGTCTTGCGGGCCGGTGACACCGAACCAGCCCATCAGCCACAGCTTGCTGAGTTGATCGAGCACGATCACCAGGGCCGCCAGCGCCAACCCCTGCTTGACGGCTTTCGGCACGGTCACGCCGCCACCACTTCGGCACAGCGGAAGCAGAGGTCTGGGTGATCGGCGATGGTGCCGACTTCCTTGTAATGGCTGCGGCAGCGCTCGCAACGGGCGTGCTCGGTTTTGGCAAACAGCACGGCGACGCCCTCAACGTCCGTCGAAAGCACCGCTTGCGGCGGCGCGTCGGCGAGCGGGCGCAGGTCGATGCTGGCGGTGATGCAGATTTCGGCGAAATCGAGCCCGGACAGCGCCGCCACATAAATCGGCGCGGCATAAACCTGCGGTGCTGCTTGGGAGGAGGAGCCGATGTCTTTTGCGGCGCGGGCGAGTTCAATCGCCCCGGTCACGGCGCGGCGGATGCTGCGGATGCTCGCCCATTTTTCGCCCAAAGCCGGATTGAGCCACGCGGCGGGCACATCCGGGAACAGTTGCCGGTGAACGCTGTCCGTCTCGCCCTGCGGTCCACCCGCAACGCCGACCGGGCGCAGGCCCCAGGCTTGTTCGGTGGTGAAGGGCATCACCGGGGCGAGCCAAAGCATCAGCTTATGCAGGCATTCGGCCATCACCGTGCGCGCGGCCCGGCGGCGCTGGCTGCTGGCGGCGTCGCAATAAAGCGCATCTTTGCGAATGTCGAAATAGAAAGCCGACAGATCATTGGCGCAGAAGGTGTGCAGTGCCGTGTAGAAGCCGAGGAAATCGTAGCGCGCGAGGCAGCCCCGCAGCTCCTTATCCAGTTCGGCCAAACGGTGCAGCACCCAGCGTTCCAACTCCGGCATTTGGTCGATGGGCAGCTTTTCTGCGTCCTCGAACCCGGCGAGCGCGCCCAGCAGATAGCGCAGGGTGTTGCGGAGGCGGCGGTAATGGTCGGCAGTGTACTGAAGGATCGATTTGCCGATGCGCGTGTCTTCGGAATAGTCCGACAGCATCGCCCACAGCCGCAGAATATCGGCCCCGAACTCGTTCATCACCACCAGCGGATCGACGCCATTGCCCAAGGATTTGGACATTTTGCGGCCCTGCTCGTCGAGCGTGAAACCGTGGGTGAGCACGGCATCATAGGGCGCGCGCCCGCGCGTGCCGCAACTTTCCAGGAGCGAGGTGTGGAACCAGCCGCGATGCTGGTCCGAGCCTTCCAGGTATAGATCGGCGGGCCACTTCAGGTCCGCGCGGGCTTCCAGCACGAAAGCGTGGGTGGAGCCGCTGTCGAACCAAACCTCGACCACATCCGAGACTTGCTCGTAATCATCGGGGTTATAGTCGTTGCCGAGGAAGCGGCTGGCCGGGCTTGCGAACCAGGCGTCGCCGCCTTCCGCCTCAAAGGCCGCTGCGATGCGGTCATTCACCGCTGGATCGCGCAGAGGCTCGCCGGTTTTCTTATCGATGAACAGCGCCATCGGCACGCCCCAGGTGCGTTGCCGCGACACGCACCAGTCGGGCCGCTGGGCAATCATCGCACCGATGCGGTTCTTGCCTTGCGCGGGGAACCATTTGGTATCGTCGATGGCCTTCAGGGCTTTGTCGCGCAAGCCGTCCGTGTCCATCGAGATGAACCATTGCGGCGTGGCGCGATAGATCAGCGGGGCTTTCGAGCGCCAGGAGTGCGGGTAGGAGTGCAGCAGCTTTGCGCTTGCCAGCAGATTGCCCGCCTCGGTCAGCGCGGCGCACACCGGCGCATCGGCCTTGAACACATGGACGCCCGCGAACAACGGCACGCTGTCGTAATATTTCCCGTCACCCGCCACTGTGCGCGGGACTTCCAGGCCGAACTGTTTGCCAAGCTGGAAATCGTCTTCGCCG
>VYLZ01000602.1_pt1 | contig 11306 bp, 8 predicted proteins | sample 5115361 | NCBI WGS metagenome assembly VYLZ01 (sample SAMN12291805, study PRJNA351875) | freshwater metagenome | isolation source: freshwater lake | place: USA: Michigan, Sixteen Lake | collected 2013-08-07 | reverse complement strand
GCGCGGGTTGCGCAACATGAATGAGAAGGCGATCAACGCCGCAAGACTGGTCCATACCCATTCCCGCCACGCTGAATGGCTAAAGCCCCAAGTGAGGAAAAGGAAGGTCAGCCCGCCTACCAAAGCGGCCGTCGCAACGCGATACCGTCCAAACACGCGAATGGCGACCCCCCCTGCCATGATCAATGTCACAGCTGCCAAAAGCGCCCCAATCCCGCCGGTTTCCAGCCAAATATGTAGGGGCGCAGCATGGGGGTGCAATTGAATAATTGGCCACTCAAATCCACCGTACATGATCGGCGTATCAAAGGTGCTACCCGCCCCTAATCCCCAGCCTGTCAACGGCTTTTGAGCGATATAATTAGACGCCGTCTCCCACATTTGGGCGCGCCGACCATAAGATAAAGGCATCTTATCGCCGGGCACTAGCTGAAACGCGACCTGCGCGATTGCGGGGTAAATCAAAGGTGCAGCGGCAATCAGTATTGCTGCACCACCGCTCACCAAGCCCAAAGCTAAGCGCGGAAAGCTCAAAGCAAACAAGGCAGCGACGGTGCCTAAAGCAAGGCCAACAGCGTTGATGTCGGTCCCAAACTGAAAGGACGTAAAGATCGCCACGGCAACCAAAAGAAAGCGGATGCGGGCATCAGACAATTGCTGATAAAGACAAGCATAAGCGACCCAAAAGAGGGTGAGCGTCGCAGACGCAGCGCGGCCCATATCCCCCGCAATCTCTAAAGGCTCTTTCTCTGGAGAAGCGAACCTGTTCATCGCATAGTGATTCAGGGCTTCACTGACCAAAATGCCCAAAGACACAAACACACCTGCAATAATGGCCCGTTGTGCCAAGAGGCGGTCTTCACCTTGGCAGCCATAGACCGCCCAAATGCCTATGGGCGCTAGGACGCAAACCGCAGCGAGGCGTCGAACCGTTTCGGCAGCCAATTCAGGCGCTGGTGACCAAATGGCAGTCGACAACACCCACATCGCAAACAAGGACAGGCACAGCCAAGTTTCGCCGTGCTTCTTCAGGGCACGAACAAAAGCCTTATCAAGAGGCTTGCCCTCTGCCCTTAACCCGTAAATCAACCCCCAAAGACCGGCTATGCCCAAGCTCATCGCGAGGCCCGTAACACCTGTTCCAGCAAAAAGGCCAAAACCAATGCCAAAGGCCCCAGCGATTTTCGCGCTTGGGCTGATCGGTCTGATTTGCTCTAGGCTTGGTTGGCTAACACTCAAGCAAGCGTCTCTTTCAGATCCGGGGCCAAACTCTCTGCTGTCAGGATCGCGACCGCCTCGTCCAACGTCATGATCTCTTGGCCTTGGCTACCAAAGCGACGCAGGGCGACCTTGCCCTCTTCCGCCTCACGTCGTCCCACCACCGCCATGACCGGCACTTTGGCGAGGGAATGCTCCCGCACTTTGTAATTGATCTTCTCATTGCGCAGATCGGTTTCAACGCGAATGCCCGCCCGCTTAAAGCGCGCGGCTACTTCGTGCCCATAATCATCGGCTTCAGACGTGATGGTCGCAACAACCGCTTGGACCGGGGCCAGCCACGTTGGCAAAGCGCCGGAATAGTTTTCGATCATAATGCCGATAAAGCGCTCAAACGTACCAAAAACAGCGCGGTGCAACATCACCGGGCGATGCTTTAAACCGTCTTCACCCGTGTAGACCGCATCCAGCCGTTCGGGCAGCACATAGTCCAGCTGGAACGTGCCGCACTGCCACGTGCGACCAATGGCGTCGGTGAGGTGGAATTCCAGCTTTGGACCGTAAAAAGCACCGTCACCTTCCGCGATGACAAAGTCCACGCCAACACTGGTCAAGGCATCGGCCAAGGCTTTTTCGGCCTTATCCCACGTCTCGTCCGTGCCGGCCCGCTTTTCTGGTCGCGTCGCTAAGCGGTAATGGATATTCGTCAATCCACAGGCCGTGTAGGCGCGGTTGAACAGGTTCAAGAATCGCTTGGTCTCCTCACCTATTTGATCTTCGCGGCAGAAGATGTGCGCATCGTCCTGCGTCATCTGGCGCACCCGCATTAGGCCATGCAGGGCACCATTGGCTTCATTGCGGTGACAGCAGCCAAACTCAGCCATTCGGATCGGTAGATCGCGATAGCTACGTTGGTCAGACTTGAAAATCTGAATATGCGCCGGGCAATTCATCGGCTTGAGGGCCAACAAATCTGCTTCGCCAGAGAAGATTGGCGCACCTTCCTCAACTGACGGCGCTTCATCGGGCACGACGAACATGTTTTCGCGGAACTTCTCCCAATGGCCCGATTGCTCCCAGAATTTTGACGCCAAAAGCTGCGGCGTCTTCACTTCGACATAGCCATCGGCGTCAAGCTGGCGACGGATAAAGGCCTCCAGCGTGCGCCAGATCATATAGCCTTTGGGGTGCCAGAAGACCGAGCCTTGCGCCTCTTCTTGGAAGTGGAACAGATCGAGTGCCTTACCAATTTTGCGATGGTCGCGCTTTTCAGCCTCTTCCAGCCGCATCAAATGATCGGCCAATTGCTTATCATCAGCCCAAGCGGTGCCATAAATCCGCTGCAACTGCGGGTTCTTAGGGTCACCACGCCAATAAGCGCCAGCCAGCTTCATCAGCTTAAAGGCTTTGCCCAACCGACCGGTCGACGGCAAATGCGGCCCACGGCACAAGTCCTTCCAGCTATCGCCTTGGCGGTAGACGGTGATGACTTCGCCCGGTGGGATGATGTCGTCGATGATATTGGCCTTAAACGTCTCCCCAATCGCATTAAAATGCGCGATCGCGGCATCGCGGTCCATCTCCTCGCGCACGATTGGAAGGTCAGCATCGACAATCTCGCGCATGCGCTTCTCGATGGCTTCGAAGTCATCGGTTGAGAATTTTTCTTCGCGGAAGAAGTCGTAATAGAAGCCATCTTCAACCGTTGGCCCAATCGTCACCTGCGTGCCGGGGAATAGGTCTTGCACGGCTTGGGCCAGTACGTGGGCCGTATCGTGTCGCAGGACTTCGAGGCCATCGGCGCTATCGCGCGTGACCAATTCAAACTTACCACCATGATCCAGCGGGCGGCTTAAGTCCCACCATTGGCCATCGACCTTTGCGGCGACAACTTTCTTGGCGAGGGATTTAGAAATGCCTTCGGCAATGGCCAAAGGCGTAACCTGCGGCTCATAGTTGCGGACGGCACCATCGGGGAATTCTAAGTTGATCATTTTGTTTACTGCCAGAGTGGAATTTTAAAGAGTAGCTTGCGTAGGCTTGCTTTGACCGTTCAACGTGCCATCTGCCCCATTCGGTTCGGCAAGACGTGCACCTAATTTCCAATCGCCATAGCGCCAAGGCGTAAAGGCGGGGACTTCCTCGCAGGTGAGGGGTGCAGGATCATAGCCGGACCCGCCACCGGGGCGACACCGACAGACCCGAGCGAACCCCATCCAAGATCCCCGCCATGCGCCAAATTGGCGAACACAGTCTGCCGCATAATCCGAACAGCTTGGCAAATAACGACATTGTTGGCCGATCAGCGGCGACAAGGTGACCTTGTAGACGCGCTGCGCGGCCAGAAGCACCCGTGCCGGTACAGAAAGGGTCGTTGGTGTTGCCATGATTTTGTCAGCTGCGTCGTCAATCTGCTTGGAAGCCAGATGCGCTTCACCCAGTCTCAAACCTCAGAAAAGAGAAGTCTATGTCGAACAGTCAGGCAGGGTGAAATCTTGCCGCAGCGAAGCGCCCTGCCGCGCCTCGCCGGCTTTAGTCAGTAGTCAAATGGGCAACCAGAATGGCAAACATCATAAGGCCCTATACCCCGACATGGGGTGGCTTGTCACCTCCCCTCCCTTCAGATTTCACCCAAGCTGGCCTGCTTGGCCAATGCGCGCTCGCTGGCTTCAACCGCGGCATCGAACGCTAAAAGCGCAGAGGTGTGGCGCGGGGGATATTCTTTGACAGCTTCGAGGTAACGTAATTCCCAGAAACGCCCGGTGGGGGCAGGCCCTTCGCCTTGGGGGTAGTGCCCATAATATGGCGCATCAAAATGCTGGCGCTCGCTTGCCCCAAAGCACAAGCTTTCGGCTCAATCCCCGCCGCGATAACCTGACCATCCTGCAGACAAACATCCACTTCGATCTCAGAACCGCACAGTCGAGAAACCCGATGCGACCGCCCATCAGGGCTTTCCAGCAATCCCACATGGGGAATGTCGGCCGCCAGTTCGAGAACGCGCGATGAATAAAGGTCCTGGCTCATGGCTCTAACATAGGGATTTGTTGGGGCGTTGGAAGGGTGCGATGGCGGCTTTGCGCCGGGGGTGGTTGTTTGGGGTGGGTCGAGCGTTGCTTGAAAGCGGACATTTGCCAATACGTAGGGTGCGGTCCGACAGGACTGCACCATTTTCGTTCGCTGAGGTCCCGGGTTTGAATTGTTTCCGCTTCGGAACGCCTTTGCGGCAGGCTATGCCTCCGCAAAGGCTTAAGTCGAGTTTGAGAGCGCAAGATATGGCGTCAAGGGGCGCGCCTCTGGCGCGTCGGCGAAGCCGATTGCACCCCTTGACGCCTCATCTTGCACAATAAGAATTGTCGAGCGGCTTCAAGGCAAGCGAAGTGTGGCCTGAAGCCGTTCCAAGTGGATTGGCGTAGCGCCAGCACTGGCGAATTTAGGTTTTACTTGACGAAGATCACACGATCTTCTCACTAAAGATGTTTGACCTGCAGTCACCGCTCACGAATACAACCAGCCAAAAAATCAAAGGCTTCATGAAAAATTTGGTGCCAGCTCTCGTCAAGTTTTAGGTCTATTGGATGCCAGAAGAACGCAAAATTATGGCCTTGGTCGTCTGTAGTGGCATGTGACCATGTATCGAGAAGCCCAGCTGAATGCCAAACATAGAAGTGCCAAGTCGTCCGGTCGTGACCGATTGGCGCACTACCGAGTAGCTCCAAGGGCTTTGGGCACACCAAGCCACTTTCTTCAAAAAGTTCGCGCTTTGCGGCATCTGAAGGTGTCTCACCTTTTTCAATCGTGCCTTTCACAAATTGGAATCCCGCCAAGGGATGGCTGAAGGCAAGGACCTCCAACCCTTGGTCTGTGGTTCTGGTAACGATTGGGCAGGCTTTTTCGACGTTCAACATGAGGCAATAAAGGCTCTTGGCTCATTTGATGTCTTTGTCGCATATCACACACATTCCAGCCAACCTTGAATTAATGCGACCGGTTTCAGAGACCCAATGTTAATCTAAATGAATTAGAACGGGTATGGAATTATTGCGAGTTTACCGCCTTGATACGTCCATATGCGCTGCACAAACACTTTGCCAATGCCCGTCGGGAAGCCCCCGTCATCGTCTTGATGATTGTGATCGCGGGCAGTGCATTTGCCTTAACGTCCAATCATATCTGGCCACTGCTTTGGGCGGTCGGGTTTTTGGGGTTGTTTGCGGTCGATACTTGGTTTGGCAGCTGGTTGGTGCGAAGTGGGCGCGATCATTTACGCACCAAAGCCGCGGCAATCCAGTTAGGTGCAATCTGCGCCCTAACTGTTTGTGGCTTCATGATCGCCCCAATTGCGATGATTGCAACAGGTGACTTGGCCTTGGCGATTGCTGCAACGACTATGCTGGCCGCCTCAGCAACCCGTGCCACGGGCATTTTGTCGGTGTCGCGACTTTCTGGCAGCATGACTTTGTTCCCGTTTTTGGCGCTGCCGCTGTTGAGCTTGTGGCACCCCTATGTTGGGCACAGGGCTCACCCAGAGTTTAGCCATTATGTCGCCTGCCTCGCGGCTATCTGCGGACTAGCCTATGTCATTATGGCGTGGCGCACGCGCGATCTCATTGAACGCAAGCTGGAACGCGCCCGCAGAGAAGCTTTGGTCCAAGGCCGAGCTGCAGCGCGCGATGCCATGATCTCAAAACTAATCTTCAAACATAACAGCATGCGGGCGGCGCTGTTTGATACGAAGGCCCGCTTTCTGGCGGTCAATGAGGCATGGCTTGGCGCAGTACAGCTGAGCGAGCAGGATGTTTTGGGCAAGACCATGGCCGAAGCTATGCCTTCTGCCAAACAAGACTGGCAACAAGCAATCGCCTTGGCCCTGACGGGTGTCAGCAGCCAACAAGCAGGCGACCATCGGGTTCGGGCGGACGGGGTAGAAGTCTATCTCGATTGGGAAGTCCACCCTTGGTACACGCCAGACGGCAAGATTGGCGGAGCGATTGGCTATGCCCAAGACGTCACCGAAGTTTTCCTCGCGCGCGCAGATGAAAAGGCCAAGCAACAGCGTTTGACCGTTATGATTGCTCGCGCGCAAGAGGCTTTAGACGAGAAGCGCAAACTCTTGGAAGAAATCTGTGGACCAGAGGTGCTGAGTCTAAAGCCCAGCCAGCCCTCTTGGCATGAGAAACTCGAGATTTTGAAAGAGCCGCTCGATATGTCGGGGGATCAAGACCCCAAAAATCAAAGTGCAGGGCAATTGTTGGCAGGCTTTGAGCGCGTGTTGAGCGACATCGACCAACGCGACAACTTGCTGGCGACCGCCGTGCAACAATTGAGCGAAGCGCGCCTGAACGCAGAGATTGCCAGCCAAGCGAAGTCGCAATTGATGGCCAATGTCAGCCATGAATTGCGCACCCCGCTTCACGCCATTTTGGGCTATACTGAGATGCTGATTGAAGATGCCGAACAGGACGGCAGACAAGATGCTGCCCGTGATGCGCGCAAGGTTCAGGATTCAGCACATAATCTCTTGAAATTGATCAACGAAATCCTTGATCTTGCAAAGATCGAAGCGGGCAAAATGGAAATCACCCACGAACCGGTAAACTTGGTCGAGCTGGCTAATGAAGTCCTGCAGAGCTTGGACCCTTTAGCAAGAAATCGTGGCAATCAAATGATCTTGGCAACTCCGGACGACCCGATCGTCGTTCTAACCGATGGGTTCCGCCTGCGCCAATGCTTGATGAACCTGATCTCCAATGCGATCAAATTCACCCAAGATGGGCAAGTCGCTGTCACGTTTGAGAAACAGCGCACAGCAACAGGGCGTGCGCATTACGAAATCAAAGTGGCGGACACGGGCATTGGGATGAGCGCGGAAGCTCAATCCCGATTGTTTGAGCCGTTCCAGCAAGGTGATGGCTCTGTGACGCGGGTTTATGGCGGAACCGGCCTTGGCCTCGCCCTTACCCGTGAGATGATGCAACTCCTCGGTGGGACTGTTGGTGTCGAAAGCGTTGTCGGACTTGGATCAAGCTTTACCTTGTCGCTGCCCGCCAAAGGCCTGAAGGCCAAGGATGTAGACGTGCAGATTGTAGCAGACGAGGCTGCGCCTTTGATCCTCGTGATCGATGATGATGAGGTCAGCAATACGTTAGCGCTGCGGGCGGCCCAAGGGCTGGGCCTGAATAGCGCGATGGCGTCTACAGGCAGTTCGGCCCTCGCCTATCTCGCCAATCGTGCCGTTGATCTGGTCATCTTGAACCTCGAGCTGCCAGACATGGACGGTTATGCCTGTCTTGCCGCTCTGCGCGCCAATTCAGCGCTGAATGACACACCAATTGTTGTGATTGCGGCCGATGATGATCAGCGCAAGTCGATCGCCCTTGGCGCACAAGAGCATTTCATGAAGCCAATTTTAGGCTCAATATTGGGTGCTGCGATTGCGCGGCTCATCCGTCCGAAGAGCGAAATGCTCAATGGTGAAACCATTGAGTTGCCGCGCTATCGCCACTGGAAAGCCAAAGCATGACCTATAGGACACAGTTTTGCCTATTCAAATGCATGCAAATCATGAAATTGCTGAACGGCAAGTAACGGGGGCTGTTATGCAAAGAATTTTGCTGGCCGAGGATCATGACGACAATCGCGAAATGCTGATGCGTCGTCTTACACGGGCTGGATTTGAAGTGCGCGGGGCCAGCGACGGTCAAGACGCCCTAACCCAAGCTTTGGCGTGGAAGCCAGACCTTGTGTTGATGGATGTATCGATGCCGATTATGTCTGGCCTCGATGCCACTCGCCTGATCCGCGAGAAGTTGGGCGCAACCATCAAGGTTATTGCTTTGACCGCCCATGCGATGAACGAGTCGCGCGAAGCCTGCTTTGAAGCTGGCTGTGATGCCTTTGCCACCAAGCCGGTAGATTGGCCGAACTTGATGGAAGAAATGAACCGCCAGTTTCAGGGGAGGCCAACGGCATGACCGAAGTCCTCCAAGATCAATTTGCCAATACCAACATTCTAATTGTCGACGACGTGCAGGATAATATCGATGTGCTGGCTCGGCGACTACGCAACCGTCAAGCCACTGTCTATGAGGCCAGTGACGCCACAGAAGCGTTGGATATTTTGAGCGTTTCGCCTATCGACATCCTATTATTGGACGTAATGATGCCGGGTCTAAGTGGGCTGGATGTCATCAAGAAGATCCGCTCCAAACGGTCTGCCGCCGCTTTGCCCATCATTATGGTGTCTGCCCGCACGGACCAAGCCATCATGGTGGAGTGTCTACAGGCAGGTGCCAATGATTATGTGACCAAACCCGTGGATTTTGAGCTCGTTAGCGCCCGTATTGCGACCCAATTGAGCATCCGAGATACTTATCGTGCCGCGGTTCGGGATCGGTCGAAACATATCGGCCTAGCGGAGGAAAGCCGCGTTCGGCTGGCGGTAGCCGAAGCCAAGATCGCAAGCCTAACGGGTAAGAGTTAGGCTGGGAAAACCCCCTTAGCCTTTATAGTCGTGCCACAGACCTGTGCCGTCTAAGAGCTGCAGCCCGCCTTCAGTTTCCCGCACATAAGTGGGGTCGAGTGGGGCTTTAAATGCCCCACCGGGTACATCCAAAACATAGGTAGGCTGGGCGAGGCCCGTCAACGTGCGGCGCAACCCCGCCATGAGGTCTTGGCCTTCTGAAACTGGCAATCGAAAATGACCAGTGCCGGGGGCAAGGTCTGGGTGGTGCAGATAATAGGGCTTTACCCCAAGGGCGACAAAGCCGCGCATGAGGTCCTGCAGCACGTCCAAACGATCATTCACCCCCCGGAGCAAGACGGACTGACTAACCAGACTAATCCCCGCCTCCCGCATCCGAACAATGGCGGCTTTGGCTTCTGGGGTGAATTCACGCGCATGATTGGCATGAATGGCGACCCAGCTTGCGACGCCCTCTGCCCGTAGCGCGCTTACAAAGTCATCGGTGACACGCTCAGGTGCGACCACGGGCACACGCGTATGCCACCGCACGACTTTCACATGATCAATAGCGGCCAAGGCTTGCACCAAGTCGCGCGCGCGACGGGCTGACAGCATAAAGGGGTCGCCGCCCGTCAGTATGACCTCAAAAATCTGAGGCCGCGCGCGGATGTAATCCAAAGCTTGATCTAGGCTTTCGCCCACCAAAGCCTCGCCACCAGGTCCCACCATCTCGCGGCGGAAGCAGAAGCGGCAATAGACGGGACAAACCGACAGAACTTTCAGAAGAACGCGGTCTTCATAGCGGTGGACGAGGCCCGGCACGGGCGAAAAGGCTCCATCGTCAATCGGGTCAGCGCTTTCCTCTGGACTTTGCTGCAACTCCAACGCGGAAGGAACAAATTGCGCCCGGATCGGGTCTTGCGGGTCGGCCCTGTCGATCAGGTCTAGCATCGTCGGCGTCACCGCCACGGCATAGCGTTTCGCCACCGCTTCTAATCCGGTTGCCTCTGCTGGAGTTATGAGACCATGGGCCAAAAGATCGACAATTTTGGTACTCGATGCTTCTGCCTGAACTGGCTGCGGCCGTGCTTTAATCCTTGCCTGTGGAGCCAAAGCCGCCTGTTCCCCGTGCCGTTTCGTCGAGTTCTTCAAACTCCATCCAGCCAATTTGCGTGATGGGGGCGACGACCATTTGCGCAATGCGATCGCCGCGATGGATGCGGAAGCCCTCCCACCCATGATTGATCAGGATCACACCGACTTCCCCCCGATAATCAGCATCAATCGTGCCGGGGCTGTTGAGGCAGGTAATGCCATTCTTAAGTGCAAGCCCTGAGCGGGGTCGAACTTGAGCTTCGTAGCCAGCCGGCAAAGCAATGCACAGACCGGTCGGGATCAGGGCCCGCCGACCGGGCAACAAGTCGATATGGCTGCCTTCCGCCAAAGCGGCGCGCAAATCCATGCCCGCTGATTGGCCGGTCTCATAGGTCGGCAGCGGCAAGTCACCAAAATGAGAGAGCTTTTTGACGGCAACCAAGGGACGAATTGCTTCTGCAGCCTCAGAAGGCGTTGTGGGCGCGCGGGTCGAGAACGGCTTTAACATCCTTGGTCCTTCATGGGGCACTTGCCTTCGGCAAGCCGGTCAAAACACTTAAGTGGCAGAAGCACCACCAATCTTAGCTCAATCCAGTAGCCAGATTCGGTTGGACACTGGGCTCAAATCCATAATGCTTCAACCACCGAACATCGGCAGCAAACATGTCGCGCAAGTCCGGGATGCCATATTTCAGCATCGCCAAACGGTCGATCCCCATGCCGAAGGCAAAGCCTTGATACTGATCTGGATCAATGCCGCAGGCGCGCAGCACATTGGGGTGCACCATGCCGCAGCCCAAGATCTCGAGCCAATCTGTGCCCGTACCGATTTTCAACGCACCGCCGGAACGGTCACAGCGGACATCCATCTCCGCCGACGGCTCGGTGAACGGGAAATGGTGTGGGCGGAAGCGCACATCCACATCGTCGATCTCAAAGAAGGCGCGCATGAAATCCATCAGCACGCCCTTGAGATGACCCATATGCACCCCGTCTTCGATGACGAGGCCTTCAATCTGATGGAACATCGGCGTGTGGGTCTGGTCTGAGTCGCAACGGTAGGTCCGGCCCGGCGCCACGATCCGGATCGGCGGCTTCTGGGTCAGCATGGTGCGCACTTGCACGGGGCTGGTATGGGTGCGCAACAACATGCGAGAGCCATCTTCTTTTTCTTCAAAGAAGAAGGTGTCATGCATATCGCGCGCGGGATGCTTGGGCGGGAAATTCAGTGCGGTGAAATTGTGAAAGTCATCTTCCACATCCGGCCCTTCAGCGATGGAAAAGCCCATATCGGCAAAGATGGTTTGAACTTCTTCAAACACCTGCATGATCGGATGGATCTTGCCGCGCCGCTCAGGTCGCGCAGGCAAGGTCACATCTATCCGCTCTGCCAAGAGGCGCGCGTCGAGGGCGGCTTGGGCCAGGGCCTCTTTCTTCTCGGCAATCGCGTCGCTGAGACTTTGCTTCAAGCCATTGACCAAGGGGCCAAAGGTCTGACGCTCGTCCGGGCTCATCCCGCCCATGCCTT
>VYLZ01000201.1_pt1 | contig 11335 bp, 10 predicted proteins | sample 5115361 | NCBI WGS metagenome assembly VYLZ01 (sample SAMN12291805, study PRJNA351875) | freshwater metagenome | isolation source: freshwater lake | place: USA: Michigan, Sixteen Lake | collected 2013-08-07 | reverse complement strand
CTTCGCGCCGAAGGCGCCGCTGACCATAACATGCTCTTCCATGTAGACGCCTACAGCGACACCGCCCTGGGCGGCGGCGCTGACCCGTTCGCGGCTGGCGAAGCGGTGGTCATCGCTCATGACGATGCGCCAGCCCCCCAGGTCGAAGGCGATGAACTTGGCGGGCGGTGGCAGGGGCTCGGCCCTGAGGGTCTTGCCGTCGGCGGACAGGCCTAGGCGCTCCAGGGGATCCGGCCCCTGGCTGGCGATGAATGAAAGGGAGAGTCCCACGGAATATCCTTCCTGCTTCTGGCCCGACCCAGGGTCAGTAGCTGCCAGGGCGGGTTGGGAGATGGGTGCTGAAAATCACGGAAACGAAGGGACGGCCTTTTCATCCAGCCGTCCAGACCAAAGGTACGCGGACAGGAAGCCGGGCCGCGAAGGCGAATTCATGACGACGGCGGGGCGGCAAGGGGGCGCTCCGGTTTGGCGGCGCGACCTCGGCCTCTAGAAAGGCCCAGTCGGGCGCCAGGGTCTCGGCCTCGGTCCGGTGCCTCGAGCGGTGGAAAACGTTTGGGCCGGTTGGAACGTCCCGCCAAGGCCGGCCGACAGGCCGCGATCTGCATCAGTCGTCCGGTCTGAGGTAGGTGCAGGCCTCGTGCCAGGTGGCGTACCCAAGCGCGCCGTCGTCCATGAGGAGTAGGCTTGTTGAAGACCCTTCCTCCTCGTTCCAGGGGAAGGTGATTTCGAGGTGGATCCGGTCCGCATCGTGGGTCAGCAAGAGCTTATCGAGATAGGGCCAAGACTCGCCGGACCGGATGAACTCGCTTCCCCGGATGAGGAGTTCATCGCTCGGATCCATTTCGTCGACCCATCGCCCCTGCAGAGCCTCGGGGAAGTCGGCCTGCCGACGCTCTTTGATCTCGTCGGCAGAACTCAGCTTGGCCTCTTCGCGCATGCTCTCGACCCAAGCCGCATAGGCATCGGAGTCCTCTGGCGACGGCCTTTGATCATCAGCAGTCATCTCGGTCACTTTCTCGGAGGTGGCGGGGCGCCCGGTAGGGGCGAGGTTTGAATGACCCTCAGGGTGGAAGGGGTCTCGAGGGCTGTCCTGAAGGCAGGAACGACTTCCGGCTCGGCAATGTGCCATTCAACGGTCCTGCCCCGGGCGGCGCGGTTCTGCCGTTGGGACTGGTTGTGGATTCCCTTCCACAGGAACTGGGCGAAATTCGACTTTCGGGCCCGTCGATCCAGGCCCGCATAGCCGGGCCCCTTCGCCTCCAGAAGTTGCCGGCGGGGGTCCCATACGGCGCACCCATCGAACCTCACCGCCTTCTCCTCTGGATTGCGCACGACATAGTCGAGGCCGGGCGCCCCGGTGATCTGGTCCTCATAGTCCTGCGTCCAGGCCTTGTATCTCGAAAACGTCGGATCCCGCTCCCAGCCGCCGTTGACGTGGCAGGTGGGGTCGATCTCGCGCTGGCCCGCCGCCACCTGTTCCGCCCTGGGAATGGCGCCGTCCCTCCACTGGTCCACCGAGCGGACTTGGGCGGGGGGCTCGGGCTTGTCCTCGCCCGTCATCCGCAGCTGTTGTTCGGCGAAGAGCCGCTCGACCTCGTCGGTGCTCCGGACGAGTCGCCCATCCCCGAGCTCGAACCAACCCCCCGCCCTGGGTGTCACCAGATTAAGGGGGCTTGGAAGGTCGGTGATATAGGCGGGGCCCGGATCGGGTTCGGAATCGGCGTGTGCGTATCGAAAAAGCCTCCGCCGCGGGCATCCGGCGGCGCCTGGCCGACGGGGATCGGCATGGCGACCCGCATGCCGGAGGGCGTCGCTTGGACCGGCGGCTGATAGGCGAACTGGATGACGTTCGACCCGGGTCCCGCGGTCGGGTTCCGGGCCCCGGGGGCGTCTTCTTCCCAAAACCCTGCCGACGGCGTCCCCTCGCGGGCGTCGAAAAAGGCGTCGTAACGCGCCTGCCGCGCCGCCTCCCGATCCGCCCGGACCTGAGCCGGTGAACGCCGGAACCATCGAGCCAGGTCGTCGCCCTCGAGCTGGGAAGGATCGGTTTGATATCGCCGCATGCAGGCCTCCGCGTTGGGAAGGGACCCTACCCCTCAGGCGGAGGCTTGGCAAGAACAAAACAAGAACACCTCCCCGGGCCCATTGCAGCTTTGGCGGGCGTCTGGCTTGATGTCGCCGCCCGGAGGGCATGATCAGGCCCTCAGCGCTGAGGCGGCCGCCCCACATCGACGTCCGCAATCCGCAGCGCTGGCGCATCCTTTCGGCCGTCCTCTTCGACACGGTCGCCGTCTACGAGGCCTCCTGGTTGCCAAGAGGATCAGCGCCATGTGCGTAACCGCCGCGGCCTCACCTGCGATGTCCGCCCTGCCCCCTGTTCGCACCAACCTCATCCAACTGTGACTGAACTGACATATGAACGCGCTAACGCCCGCCCCAGAGAAAAAAGCGAGGTTGAAATGTTGCGTCGATCGGTTCGTGGGCTGGCTCTGTGCACGGTGTGCACATCTGCATTGCTTCCTTTTTCTGGCGCAAATGCCCAGGTCGCTGGAGGCCAAGCGCCCGCTGCGAGCTATATTGAGGAACTGATCGTCACCGCACAGAAGCGCGAACAGCGGACCCTCGACGTCCCGATCGCCTTGACCGCCTATACCGGCGCCTTCCTGGACGAGATCGGTGTCCAGGAGTTCGAAGAGCTTTCCCTCTTTGTCCCGGGTTTCGAGGTCCAGAACCAGTCGCCCAACAATCCCGGCTTTGTGATGCGCGGGATCACATCCGATGACGGCGGCGCCACGGTCGAGCCCCGCGTGTCGGTCTTCCAGGACGGCGTTTCAGTCTCCAAGTCACGCGGCTCGTATATCGAGCTGTTCGACAACGCCCGCATCGAAGTCGCCAAGGGGCCGCAATCGACCCTGTTCGGGCGCAGCGCCCTGATCGGCGCCGTCAACATCGTCCAGAACAAGGCTGACCCTGGCGGCTTTGCCGCGGCGGCGAAGCTCGAGGCCGGGAACTTCAACTATAGCGGCCTCGAAGCGATGGTGAACGTGCCGCTGAGCTCCACCCTCGCCGTTCGCTTTGCAGGCCGTGTCAAGAAGCGTGACGGCTTCGTCGAAAATGTCCTGGGCGGCCGCGACTTCGGCTCCACCGACACCAACGCCTATCGCGCCGTCATCAAGTGGCGGCCAAGCGATAACCTCGATGCGGATCTGATCTTCAACTTCGAAGAGAACAATCCGTCGGGGACCTCCTTCAAGTCGCTGACCTATCTTCCGACCGACCCTCTGACCGGCAAGGTCCTGGGCGACCTGGGGCGGAATTCCGGCGCGGCCCTTGCGAGCAGTGACGGTTTTGCCGGCGGTCGCGACCTTGGCCTGGAGCGGACCACCTGGGGCGTCACCGGCCTCGTGGACTACCGGATCAGCGACACGCTTCGGCTGTCCTCGATCAGCGCGTTCCGGCGCTTCAAATCCCTGGAAGTGTTTGATCCGGACGGCTTCTCCCTGCCGCTCTTCGTCTTTGCGGAGGACGCGCGCGGCGACCAGTACAGCCAGGAATTCAGGATCAACTACGACGGCGGCGAGCGCCTGAGCGCCTTTGCCGGCGTCGGGTACTTCTACGAAGATGGATCCCAGGCCGTTCCGCTTCAGTACAACGAGCGCGTGTTCGCCGCCCGCAACGCGCCCCTGGCCGGCCTGCTGGGGTTCACGCCGCCGAACGTGCCTTCGATCAACACCATCAACTCGGCGGCCGCCGTCAGCACGCTGAAGCTGGTCCACCGCGAGACCTTCGAGAACTATGGGCGCACCACGTCGTATGATGTGTTCGCCGATGCGACCTACAAGGTCACCGACCAGTTCGAGGTCTCCGCCGGCATCCGCTACAGCAACGATGACAAGCGCTCCGGGTACCGCGGCACGCTGGATAATGGCGGGTCCATCCTGACCAGCGGATCGGCGGCCAACGCCGCCAATCCAGCCACCGCGCGCGGTATCTTCCTGCAGACCACGCCGGGCGGGCTCCCCCAGTACAAGTCGTTCTCCGACTCCGGGGTGACCTACCGGGTAGTGGGCCGCTACGCCGTGTCGGACGACATCAGCCTGTTCGCCACCTATTCGCGCGGTCGGCGTCCGGAGGTTCTGTCGCCGGCGGCGCCGCTGGCGCCGCAGGGAAATGTCCGCTTCACAGCGGTCGCCGCCGAGATCGTCGACTCTTATGAGGCGGGCGCCAAGACCCAATGGTTTGACCGCAGTCTCTCGCTTGAAGGGTCCGTCTATCGCTTCACCTATACGAACTTCCAGACGAGCATCCAGACCTCCCCGGGTGTCTTCCAGACGATCAGCGCCGGCGACGCCTCGTCCACCGGCTTCGAAGGCCAGTTCAACTGGAAACCCACTGGCCAGCTGTCGGTCTTCGGCACCTATGGCTACAATAATGGTCGGTTCGACAATGGTCGCTTCAAGGGCAACAGCTTCCGCCTCTCGCCTGACCATACGGTCTCATTTGGCCTAAACTTCACCGTGCCTGTTTGGGAAGGCGATCTGAGCTTCCTGCCGACCTATACTTGGCAATCCAGGGTCTTCTTCGACAACGACAACGACATCCCGGCGCTGCAGAGCACCGGGGACCTGATCCAGGATGAGGTGCAGGGGGCCTATGGTCTTCTGAACCTGCGCGTGTCCTACCAGCCGACCGATGCGAACTGGCGGGTTGAGGCATCTGCCTCTAACCTGTTGGATCAGGAATACATCAAGGACGCCGGTAACACCGGCGGCGCCTTCGGGATTCCGACCTTCATCGCGGGCGAGCCCCGCTACTTCGGCGCCTCGTTCTCCATCAGGTACTAGGACGGCGCGTCGCGAACAGCCCTCCCTGGGATCGGCCCCGGTCCAGCCGGGTGATCCCAGGGGGTTTGGGCGCGCAGCGGCCTTCCTGGCTCCGGTCTCGCTGCGTCGCCTCCAGTCCTGGAGGCTGCGCAGGCCGCCTGTTCATCAGGCCTTGGCCAGGCTCCAGCCCAGGTCTTCCCCGGCGTGGAAGGGCACGAGGTCAGCCGCCGCCAGCTTCAGCACCCCGGGGACCGGGGCCGGGCGGCGCTCGAGGGTCACGGACCCGGCGTTGAGGGGCAGGCCGTAGAAGCGCGGACCGCTTTCGGAGGCGAAGGCCTCCAGCCGGTCAAGGGCGCCCTCCTCCTCGAAGACGGTGGCGTAGCTTTCGAGGGCGTAGGGGGCGTTGAAGATGCCCGCGCAGCCACATGAGGACTCCTTGTCGCCGATGGCGTGGGGGGCGGAGTCCGTGCCCAGGAAGAATTTGGCGGACCCCGACGTCGCCGCCCTGCGAAGGGCGAGGCGGTGTGGCTCTCGCTTGGCCACCGGCAGGCAGTAGAGGTGCGGCCGGATCCCGCCCTCGAACATGGCGTTGCGGTTGATCGCCAGATGGTGCGGGGTGATGGTCGCCGCGATGTTGGGGCCGGAGCCTTCGACGAAGGCGACGGCGTCGGCCGTGGTGATGTGTTCAAACACCACCTTCAGGTCCGGGAGGTCCGCGATGAGGCCGGTCAGGACCCGATCGATGAAGACCGCCTCCCGGTCGAAGATATCGACCTCGTGGTCGGTGACCTCGCCATGGATCAGCAGGGGCATGCCGATCCTCTGCATGGCTTCGAGCACGCGGTGAATGTGGCGCACGTCCGTGACGCCGGCCGCCGAGTTGGTGGTCGCATGCGCCGGATAGAGCTTGCAGGCGGTGAAGACGCCCTCGGTGAAGCCACGCTCCACCTCGTCCGGGTCCATCCCGTCGGTGAGGTAGCAGGTCATCAGGGGCGTGAAGTCCAGGCCGGGCTCGACCGCTGCAAGGATGCGCTCGCGATAGGCCCGTGCGGCGGCGACGGTCGTCACCGGCGGCTTCAGGTTGGGCATGACGATGGCGCGCCCGAACTGCCGGGCTGTATAGTTGACCACCGAAGCCAGCATGGCGTCGTCGCGCAGGTGGACGTGCCAATCGCCCGGACGCCGCAGGGTCAGACGCTCGAGGGCGGCCCCGGTACGGCCGGGAAGGGTGGCGGTCTCAAACGACATGGACGGGACTCTCCGAAGCATTCCCCCAACCGCCATGATGAACCAGAGGCCCGCCCGGTCCCAGCGGAATTGAAGATGTTTGGCGCTGTATTCCCCTCCTGAGGCGCAAGGCCATGGATCGTTTCCGCCGACGCCGCTAAGACGGGCCTTCCACGCAGCATCGGAGACCGGATGGCCCGCGCGAAACGCTTTTTGCCCTTGCTCCTGCTGCTTGCGGGCGCGGTCGCCATCTTCGCCAGCGGCGCTGGCCAGTATCTCAACCTGGATGCGCTCCAGGCGCATGAGGCCGCGCTCAGGGCCTTCGTGGCCGAGCAACTGCCCCTGGCGCTCCTGGCCTTCATCGCGGTCTACGCCCTCGCCACCGCTGTCAGCCTGCCCGGCGGGACCATCCTGACGCTTGCGGGCGGCCTTTTGTTCGGGACCTGGATCGGAGGTGCAGCGACCGTGGTCGGCGCCACCCTCGGAGCGATCCTGGTCTTCTATGCTGTGAAGACCTCCCTCGGGCAGACCCTGCGGGACCGGGCCGAGGCCTCCGGCGGCCGGCTCAAGGCGGTGATCGACGGCGTGCAGCAAGGCGCCTTCGGCTATATCCTGACCCTTCGGCTCATCCCGCTGGCGCCCTTCTGGCTGGTCAACGTGGCCGCCGCCCTGGCCCACGCCCCCCTGCGGGCCTACGCCCTGGCCACCTTCCTCGGCATCATGCCGGCGACCTTCATCTACAGCGGCATCGGCGCCGGGATCGGCGAGATCCTCTCCCGGGGCGGGACCCCTGACCTCGGGGTCATCTTCTCGCCTAAGGTCTTCCTGCCCCTGGTGGCCCTTGGCCTCCTGACCCTGGGCGCCACCGTCTACCAGCGCCTTCGCGCCCGCTCGGGGAAGACCCTGTGACCCAGACAATCAAGGCGGACATCGCCATCATCGGCGCCGGTTCCGGCGGCCTCTCCGTGGCCGCAGGCGCCGCCCAGCTGGGCCTCAAGGTCGTCCTCTTCGAGAAGGGCGAGATGGGAGGCGATTGCCTCAACTACGGCTGTGTACCGTCCAAGGCCCTGATCGCCGCAGCCTCCGCCGCCCAGGCGGCGCGCGCAGGCGGGGCCCTGGGCGTCACGTCCGGCACGGTCAATGTCGACTTCGAACGGGTCATGGCCCACGTCCATGAGACCATCCGCACCATCGCTCCGGTCGACAGCCAGGAGCGCTTCGAAGGCCTCGGTGTCCAGGTGGTGCGGGAGGCCGCCCGCTTCGTCGACGCCCGGACCGTCGCCAGCGACAGCGTCCGGGTCGCGGCGCGCAAGTTCGTCATCGCTACCGGCTCCCGGGCCTCTATTCCCCCGATCCCGGGCCTCGCCGACACCCCGCACCTGACCAATGAGACCGTCTTCGAGCTCACCGCCTTGCCGGAGCGCCTCATCGTCCTCGGCGGGGGGCCCATCGGGGTGGAGCTCGGCCAGGCCTTCCGCCGGCTGGGGTCCGAGGTCGTCATCGTCGAGGCTGAGGACATCCTGGGCCGCGAGGACCCGGAGGCCGCCGGGGTGGTCCGTCAGCAACTCCTCGCCGACGGGGTGGAGCTCCTTTCGGGCGCGCGCGCACTCCGGGTCGAGCCGGGCCCCGTCATCGTCGTTCAGTCGGGGGAGCAGGAGGTCCGGGTGTCCGGCTCGCACCTCCTGGTCTCGGTAGGGCGGACACCCTCCCTGGAGGGGCTGAACCTAGAGGCTGCGGGGATCGCCTACGACCGGCAGGGCGTTCGCACCGACCGCTCGCTCCTGACCACCAATCGCCGGGTCTTCGCCATCGGCGACGCCGCCGGGCGGGGACAGTTCACCCACCTCGCCGGCGCCCACGCCTCCCTGGTGGTGCGCCGGGCCCTCTTCGCCCTGCCGGTCAACGCCGACGCCCTGCAGGTTCCCCGGGTGACCTACTGCGATCCCGAGGTGGCGGCGATCGGCCTCAGCGAGGCTGAGGCGCGCCGGCGCCATGGCGCCGATGTCCGGGTTCAGGTCTTCGAGTTCGCCGAGAACGACCGGGCCCAGGCCGAGGGCGATGTCCGCGGTTTCGGCAAGCTGGTGACCACGGCGCGGGGCAAGATCCTGGGCGCCACCCTGGTGGGTCGGCACGCCGGGGATCACATCCACCTCTGGTCCCTGGCCCTCGCCTCCGGGCTGAAGCTCAGCCAGATGACCGGGATGATCGCGCCCTATCCCACACGCGGGGAGATCAATAGGCGGCTGGCTGGCCAGTTCTACACCCCGGCCCTGTTCTCCGACCGGACCCGCAAGCTGGTGTCAGTCCTCAAGCACTTCGCCTGAGGCGGCCCGCAGGCCGTCAACGAAGCCCAGGTCGAGCCGCCGCTTCAGCATGAGAGCGCCGCGCCCCAGGCTCCAGAACGGGCCTCTCAGGGCCAGTCCCGTCCCGTCGCTAAGGTCGAGGATGGAGAGCCAGCGCGACTGGGGCGCGTAGGTCGAAAGGCGCGCGCCCGTCCCCAGCGCCGCCAGGTTGTGGGCAAGGATCGGGGCGGCCCTCACCCCGAACACCCCGGCCGGAGGGCGCGGCGAGCCGGTGATCACCGCGCAGTCCCCGACAGCAAAGACCCTGGGGTCCTCCGTCGACTGGAGCGTGGGTCCGACCGCCAGGCGACCGTCCTCGGAGAGGGGCAGGCCAAGGTCGGCGATCACGTCAGGCGCCCGCAGGCCCGTGGCCAGGACCAGGAGGTCGCAGGGCAGGGATCTCCCATCGGAGAGCATAACCTCCCCCGGACGGCGGACGGCGGCCTCGCCCGACGTCTGGAGGATCCCGCGGCGTTGGAGCGCCGCCGAGAGCCTTTCCAGGGCCCGCCCGGGCGCCCATTCCGGCATCGACCGCCGGAGGATCACCACCCGGGGCGACAGGCCGGCCCGCTCCACCCGTCCGGCAAGGGCGGCGGCGACTTCGAACCCCGTGGGCCCGCCGCCGGCCACCAGGATGGACGGCGAGACCCCGTCTGCAAGGTGCTCGTCCAGTCGCGTACGAAGGCCGGCAAGGCCCGAAAGCGGCTTCACCGGCCAGGTCTCGCCCTCACCCGGAAGATCGGTCCCTGCGCCCGTGACGCTGCCGATGTTGAAGGAGACGGCGTCGTAAGCGAGGTCCCGCCCATCGGAAAGATGCAGGCGCCGGGCGCCCCGGTCGACCGCAGTGACCTCCGCCGGCAGGTGTGGGACCCCGAAGCGGGCGGCGAGGGCGGCGACGTCCAGGAGGGCTCTTCCGGGCGGGAGGGCGCCGGAGAGCACGGCGGTCGCAAGGCCCGAATAGTGGAAGGTCGGTGACGCGATGAGAAACGGCTCAACCCCGGCCGCACGCAGGGCGCCGGCGTGCCTCAGCACCCCGAGGTGGGCGTGTCCCGCCCCGGCCAGGACGACCCGGACGCGTGCGCGGATCATCCGTTGTGCGGCTAGCTGGCCTCCGCCCGGACCTTCAGCCCCGCGAGGAAGGCCTCGATCCGCTCGGCGTTGGCGCCGATGTCGCTCAGGCCGACCCGCGAGGTGGAGCGGACGTCCACGACAGAGCCTCCGTTCGCCCCCGGCCGGATGCGGATGGCGACGTCGTCCTTGAAGCCGAACCAGAAGGTTTCCGCCGTCGCCTCGATGACGCCTCCGGCCGGGTCCGAGGTCACAAGGGTCCAGCCCTGGGCCTTCGCCTCGGCCTCGGCCGCTGCGGCGACCCTGGCCGGGTCGGCGGACAGGGCCAGGGGACGAACGGCGGGATAGGCCTCATGCCCGACCTGCCCGAGGGTCTTGGCGGCCAGGGCGGCGAAGTCCGGGCCCTGGTAGGCGGAAAGGCTACCCATGGGAGCGTCCATGGCGCTCACAGGATTGGCCCCCACAGCCTCCCGGGCGGCCATGACCGCCGGGGAGAAGACCGGTGGGTCGGCGATGTCGGTGGAGATGTCATGGATCGGCGGAATGCGCGCGGACCGAGACTGGACCTGGCCCACATAGGCTAGGGCGAGGACGGGGACCAGCAGGCCGGCCAGAGCCATCCTCCAGCCGGTGCGCGGCTTTCGGAAAAGGGTGGCCCCTGTCGCGACGAGGCCGAGCAGCAGGGTGAGCCCGAGCAACGGCGCCCCCAGCTGGGCGATCATGGTTACGAGCCCGGTCTGCCAGGACCAGAGGCCGAACTTCACGCCCAGCGCAGCCGTCATGAAGTAGAAGGGCAGGAGGAGGGACACGATCAGCGAGGCGCGGGCCAGCTTGAGTCTCATGTGGGAACCTTCAGGTCTGCGCGCCCCCGGCGGGCGGCGTTCTCGGAGTCATCGAAACACACGCCGGGCGATCACGCTACGCTGGATCACTGTGAGAAGGCACAGGCCTGCAAAGACGACGGCGATCTGCGGGAAGGCGGCGGGCCAAAGGCACATCAGGACGAAGGCCAGCAGGGTCTCGGCGCCTTCGGCCAGCCCCGTACTGTAGAAGAAGCTCTTGGGCCCATGGGCCCGGGATTCCAGGCCCTGCTTGGCCGCCAGCGTCGCATAGGCCAGGAAACTGACCGCCGTCAGGGTGAAGGACGCGACCAGCAGGAGGGCGAAAGGCAGGTTCCCCGGCGCGGCGAAACCGAAGCCCAAGGGCACGGCGAGGTAGAAGACATAGTCGCAGACGATGTCCAGGTAGCCCCCGAAGTCGGTGGCTCCACGGGCGCGGGCGATGGCGCCGTCCAGGCCGTCCAGCAGGCGGCTGGCGAGAACCAGGACCAGGCCCACAAGGGGTTGTCCGAGGCCGATCGCAAGGCCCGCTAGGGCACCGCAGGCGGCGCCCGCCGCCGACACCTGGTTGGCGCTGACGCCCCGGCGGGCGAGGGCTGCGCCTATCCGGTCCAGGGCGGGATTGATCAGCGGGCGAAGGCGGGCGTCGAACATTTCGGTCAGGCGATGCGGGTGACGAGGCCGATCACCGCCCCGGTCATGGCCGAGGCCATGTTCCCGGCGACCCACGACTTCATGCCGAGCGCCGCCGCCTCCGCCCGCCGGGACGGCGCCAGGGTCCCGATGGTCGAGACCAGGAGGCCGACGCTGGCCAGGTTGGCCACGCCGCACAGGGCGTAGGTCACGATGAGCTGGCTGCGGGGGTCGAGGCTCCCGGCAGGCAGGGCGGCTAGGTCCATGTAGGCGACGTACTCGTTGAGGATGGTCTTGGTCCCCATCAGGGCGCCCGCCTTAGGCGCCTGGTCCCAGGGAACGCCCAGGGCCCACATCAGGGGCGCGAAGACCCAGCCGAAGATCCGCCTCAGGGTCAGGGGCT
>VYLZ01000646.1_pt1 | contig 11342 bp, 12 predicted proteins | sample 5115361 | NCBI WGS metagenome assembly VYLZ01 (sample SAMN12291805, study PRJNA351875) | freshwater metagenome | isolation source: freshwater lake | place: USA: Michigan, Sixteen Lake | collected 2013-08-07 | reverse complement strand
AGCTTCGATCAGGCGATTCCTGCGAATTTCGGACCTGTTCTCACTTACTGAGGATGCCATGGCAAAATTGCGCAAGCTGGTAAAAACCTTGGAAGCGGCAGGCTGGGCCGAAGTCACCCGTCGCGACGGGTTCGGTCAGTGGCAGCACGCCGGTACAGGCCGGCGCGTTACCCTGCCGCTCGGCAAAGCCACGCTACCGCCTGCGGTGGCCGATGGTTTGTTGGTGTACTGCGGCTTGCCCACGAAGGAAGCATAACCTATGGCGCGTTATCCTGCTTGGTTGCACCGTCCTGCCGAACCCGGCGACGCTTTAGTGGTGAGCTTTCCCGATTTGCCCGGCTGCCTTGCCATCGGCGAAACGGAAGAAGAAGCCTTAACCCAGGCCGAGGCGGCGCTAACGCTTCACCTGGAAGGCTTCACGCAAGACGGCGTCGCCCCGCCGCCGCCGCAAGCCCTGGGCGCGCATCTCTCGACCGCTCCGGCGCACGCCGCCCTGCTGCTGATCACCGCCCGCCCGCCGAAAGCACCTGCGGTGCGCGTGAACATTACTGTCGATAAGAACCTTCTGGTCGATATCGATGCCGCCGCCGCCGACAGCGGCCACACCCGCTCGGGCTTTTTGGCGGAAGCCGCGCGCCGGATGATGCGGGGGTAGGCCTTCAGGCCGCCTCCCGGCGAATCGGCAACCAGCGCCCATAAGTCCAACAGCGTAGAAGCCATTCGGCGGGGCCATATCGGAAAACCGTCAGCCATAGGCTGCCAAGCCCGGTCAGCCCCGCTGCAAGGATCACAGAGAGAAGCGCGAGTGCCCCGTATCCGAGTTCGGCATAGAGACCCAAGCCGTTGAAGATCAAAACGGCGCAGAGAGATTGCCCAAGATAGTGGCTGAGTGAAACGCGCCCTGCTGCCTCCAGGATCCAGGCAAAGCCTCCATCGAGCCGCGCAATCCATCCCGCATACAGGATCGCCAGACACGGTCCACCCAGGGCCAGAAATGGCATCCCAAACCAGCGATCACTTGGCTCTGTCGCAACGGCAGCCAAAACATACGTACCATTTCCGAAAGCCGCGCCTACCCAAAGCCCCCATCGATACCGGTGAATCAGACTGAGAATGCCGTCGGGGGCCGCGAGCAAACCGCGCCGCCCGGCAATAAGACCCCAGCAAAAGGCCGCAAACGCCATCGGCCAATTGTAGAGAATAATAAAGGGCACGATTTCCGGCCAATCCCGCCAGCGCTGGCCAAGAATTTCAGCAAGCGACCCCCGGTAAGCCGCAATGGTTGCTGCCTTCGCGTCCGCACTCAGCGGTGGCAGGGTCTGCATAAGGTAATCAAGCGCGGTAAACGCCGGAACGGCGACCAAAAGCGCCAGCAGAGCGCACCGATGCAACAGCCTGTCTGACGCCTCACGTAAACACCATAATCCCAGACCCAGAATCGCATACGTCGTTAAAATATCGCCTGGGAATAACAGAAGCCCGTGAAGAAGACCAAGAATAAACAGCCCCAATAAGCGCCGTAAAAATGAACGCCGGGCCTCCTCGGGTGTTCGGCCTGCGGTTTGCACGGATAAACCAAAGCCGAATAAGAAAGAAAATAGAATGAAAAATTTGGCATCAATAAGAAGAGCCGAGATTAGAAGGGCCACCGTGTCCGCAAACTCCAACGCCTCGATCGAAATACCGTCAAGGGGAAGGGCGAGAATTGGCAGATTGACCAAGCAGATGCCAAAAAGGGCGAAACCGCGCAGCCGGTCGGCATAAGCGCGACGCGATGGAAGGACTGGATTCATCGTCAAGTATTCCCGAGAAAATGGGGGGCAAGCAGAATGCGAACGCGGGTTGCGATGCTCATATCGTCGAGGGTTGGATCAGCAATCCTCAGTCCAGCTGCGCCATCGAGGACGAGCATGACCAAATCCGCCAGGGGACCGGGCGGCAGATGCGCTGCGATCACGCCACGGGTCTGCCCATTCGCGATTGCCGTTGACCAAGCGCCCTTCAGCGTCAAGGTGTAGTCGGCCAGGGCCGTTGCAATCTCGGGATCGCGCGTTGCTTCGGCACTGATTTCAAGGGCGAGCGTTGCATACTCCAAGTTCGCCGCCAGCAGCGCCGCGTCGATACAGCGCTCGAAAAGGGCACCGAAATAGTCCGGCGTCTCGATTTCCGCTAAGGGCGCGAGTGTCGCCAGGGCTTCCTGCTGAGCCTCGTGAACCAGAGCCGCAATCAAGGCGGCTTTTCCAGGGTAATAGTAATAGAGCCGCCCCGGACTGATACCCGCCTCCGCGCAGATAGCGGCAATACCGGCTCCGTGAAAGCCACTGCGACGGATACAGATTTCGGCCGCTCGCCGGATCTTCGCCTGCTGGGCGGCAAAGGCTTCGAGATTGCGTGGACGCGACACGGTTGGTTCCTTTCCTAGTGAGAAATTAATAATTAGAGCGTTCATTTTATTTAAGAGATTTTGCCGACACCGTCAAGCGCCCCCGCTAAACGCCAGAACCGATGGGAGTACGTGACTTCGGCGCAATGCTGCCTTAGGCTGTTTCAAATTCTTCTATTCTGTTGGCTCAATGTCCTCTTCTCTCGTTTCCCGTGCTAAGACCGTTGCTTTCTCGGGAATCGAGGTGATCGACGTCGATGTCGAAGTGGCGATGACCGGCGGGCTGGTCGCCTTCACCATCGTCGGCCTGCCCGATAAAGCCGTGGCCGAAAGCCGGGAACGGGTGCGCTCGGCGCTTGCCGCCTTGGGCCTTGCGCTTCCCGCCAAACGCATCACCGTGAACCTTGCGCCCGCCGATGTGCTGAAAGAGGGCAGTCACTTCGATTTGCCGATTGCGGTTGCCCTGCTGGTGTCGATGGGAATTCTGCCTGCCGATGAGGTGGCGCAATATCTGATGCTGGGGGAATTGGGGCTCGATGGGCGGCTGGCCCCGGTGTCGGGCGTCCTGGCAGCGGCCTTTGGCGCGGCAGAGCGCGATTTGGGCATTCTCTGCCCCGCACCCTGTGGTGGGGAGGCCGCCTGGGCCTCCGAAACCCTGCCGGTGTTGGCCCCTGCGACCCTGATGGACCTAATCAACCATATGAAAGGCAGCGCCTTGCTGCCGCGCCCGCGCGCCGAGCTTGCCGAAGACTCCCGCCGCCCGCTCGATCTTGCCGACGTGAAGGGCCAGGAAAGCGCCAAGCGCGCGCTCGAAATCGCCGCCGCTGGGGGCCATAATCTGCTGATGATCGGCCCGCCCGGCTCAGGTAAATCCATGCTCGCGCAACGCTTGCCCGGCCTTCTGCCGCCGCTGTCACCGCGTGAAGCCTTAAGCGTCGCCATGATCCAATCGGTCGCGGGGCAGCTCACCGGCGGCAAGCTCAGCCGCTATCGCCCGTTTCGCGACCCGCACCATTCCGCCTCCCTGCCCGCCTTAGTGGGCGGCGGTGCGCGGGCCAAACCGGGGGAAATCAGCCTCGCCCATCACGGGGTGCTGTTTCTTGACGAGTTGCCGGAGTTCAACCGCACGACGCTGGAGTCTCTGCGCCAGCCGCTCGAAACCGGGCGGGTCACCGTGTCCCGCGCCAATGCCCATATCACCTACCCCGCGCGGGTGCAGTTGATTGCGGCGATGAACCCGTGCCGCTGCGGCTATCTGACCGATCCGGCGCGCACCTGTGGCCGAGCCCCGCGCTGCGCCGTCGACTATCAGGCCAAAATTTCAGGACCATTGCTAGATCGTATCGATCTCCATGTGGAGGTCGCCGCCGTCTCCGCTCAAGATTTGGCCGGGCCGCCCGCTAAAGAAAACAGCGCGACAGTCGTCCAGCGCGTCGCCGCCGCCCGCGCCCGGCAAGAGGTGCGCTATACGGGCACCGGCATCGCCACCAATGCGGAGGTCGATGGCGATCTTCTCACCGTGGTGGCCCGCCCCGATAGCGCCGGGCAAACGCTGCTGACCGAAGCCGCTGACCGGCTGAAACTGTCAGCACGGGGCTATCACCGCGTGTTGCGCGTCGCCCGGACTCTGGCGGATTTGGGCGGGCGGGAGAGTGTGAGCCGGATGGATATTGCCGAAGCGCTCGCCTATCGCGGGCGGATTGGCGTCAGTTAGGGCAAATCCCGAGCAGGTGGTACACCTGCGACGAGGCATTTGCTTAATAAAACAAAAGTTTAGAGCGTTTGTCGTGAGCCAAAGCGAACGAAAAACGCTCTAAGGCACCGCGTCGGTTTGCGTGAGGGTGAGCCTAAGGGCCGCCCCTGCAATCGTGAGAGACCGCGCGGCGCGCAGTTGGGCTGAACTATCGTGCAGCGCCGCGAGCACCTCTTTCCAAACCCGGTCGCTCTCTTGGCGCAAAAGCTCCGGTTCGGGCGAGATCGAGGCCAGCGCCAGCCCGAGCAAGCCAAGCTGCAACTGCGCCGTATCGCGCGCCACCGGGCCAAGATCGGCGAGCGGTGTGCCAAGGTCGGTCGTGACCTGCACGCGATAGAGCCGGTCGTCATCGCTTTCCGAAAACAGCGCCAGCGCCGGGCCGCGCCCGATTTGGATGGCTTGGCCGAGCGGGCCGGTTTCGGCGGTCCACTCGGTGATCAACCCCTGCTCGGTCAAGCTCTGTTGAAGTCGCGCCGCGCTCTGCCCTAAGGCGTGCGGGCCGAAGCGGGTGGGGGGCTCCGGCGGCGGGCCGGGATCAGGGGGTGGTTCGGGCAGTGGCAGGCTCGCGCTCGGGGCGGGTTCGGGCAAAGGCGGCGGCGGTTCTGGTATCACCATGGGAAGCGGCGGCGGGGCTTCTACCGGCAGTGGCAGGCTCACGGCCACCACCGGGCGCGCGGGGGCCCACAGGTCGCGGGTGAGCGCCGCCAGCACGATTCCCCCAGCCAGCGTGAAACTGCCGTAGATCATCACCACCAGCGCGCGGGTTGCGGGCGGCGGCACGGGAACCCAGCGCGGGGAGAGTAAACCCAGCCCCAACCCCGCAATTGCCGCCACCCAAAGACCGAAAAGAATGAAAATCATCGCAGTCAGTTTGACCTGTCGCACAACCTCTGCCAAGAAACTGGGGCCAGTGTAACAAACTCGGGGAGATTCTGCGTGGCGGGCGAACATATTTTGATCGTCGAAGACGATGAGGCGGTCCGTTCGCTGCTGGCGGCCCTGATGCGGAAGGCGGGGTACACCGTGACGATTGCGGTGGATTGGACGCAAACCGAAGCGCTGTTGCCGAAAACCCGCATTGATCTGATCTTGCTCGACCTCACCTTGCCCGACGCGCGCGGCGTGATGCTGGTGCGCGAATTGCGCGCGGTGTACGCCGGTCCCGTCATCATCGTCTCCGAACGGGGCGCGCCGGATGACCGCGCGTCAGGCCTGGAACTCGGCGCGGAAGACTACCTACCAAAGCCAGTTTTTCCGCGCGAACTGCTCGCCCGCGTGCGGAATGTACTGGACCGCCGCCGCACCGCTGAGCCCGAGGCCGGGGCGGGCGAACTCTACCGCTTCTCCCACTGCACGCTCGATACCGCCGCCCGCGTCGTCACCGGACCGGATGGGCTCGCGGTCGATCTCACCCCGGCGGAATTCGATTTACTGCAAGCCCTGGTGCGGCGGCCCGCGCGCGTCCATACCCGTGAGGAACTGATGGAAGCCATCGGCACCGGCGAAGGGGAAACCAGCGCCCGCAGTATCGATATTCTCGTGAGCCGCCTGCGGAAAAAGCTCGGCGAGGACGCGGGAAACCTTATTGAAACCGCGCGCGGCCACGGCTACCGCTTTTCGGGCCGCGTCACCAGCGGCAGCTAGAGTAAGCGCGCGGGCGACAGATCGGCCGGATCAACGCCGTGGGCGAGAAGATCCGGCGGAACCGGCTCGCCCTTGATGAGAGCCGCCGACAAGCGCGCCAGAGCGCTGGCGGTTTGAATCCCGTACCCGCCTTGGCCGACCAGCCAGAAGAAGCCGGGCACTTTTTCATCGAACCCTGCGACCGGAACCCCATCGCCGACAAAACTGCGCAGGCCCGCCCATTTATGGCGGATGCGGGTTATTGTGAGTTTTGTTGCGGTTTCGATCCGATCCACGCAAATCGCTATATCCAGTTCATCCGGCTGCGCGTCTTGCGGTTCAACCGGGGTTGCGTCAGCCGGGGAGGCGAGCAGCAAGCCTGCATCGGGTTTGATGTACCAAAGCTCGGCAATATCGTTCAGCATTGGCCAGGCCGCGGGGTCGCTGGGCGCGTCGATCAAAATGGCGGTGCGTCGTTTCGGAACCAATCCAAGCGGCGCAACCCCGGCGATCTCCGCAATCTTATCGCCCCAGGCCCCCGCGGCATTCACGATCACATCGGCAGAAAACACCCCTGCGGTGGTGCTGACCTGCCAGCCCGTGCCAGCCCGCTCAAGCGCCGTCACCGCCGCCTCGCAGAGCAACCGCCCGCCGCGCGCTTTGACCCCGCGTAAGTAGGCTTGCAGCAGCGCGTCCACATCCATCGACTGCGCCCCCGGTTCCGCGACGGCCACAACCAGCCGATCCCCGCGTAAGATAGGCACCTGGGCTTCGGCTTCGCTCGGTGTGAGCAGATGGGTTGCGCCTGCCGCTAAGGTTTCGGGAATCAAGTCCGCTTGGGTGGCGTCGGCAACCAGAATCACCCCACGCTCCGCTAGTATCGGAACCGAAACAAAGCCAGCAGGTGGGGCTTCATAGAAGGATCGCGAGGCGCGGGTGAGGGCGCGCACCGGCGCAGGGCCGTAGGTTTCGGTGAACATCGCCGCCGACCGGCCCGTGGTGTGATAGCCGGGGTGGGTTTCGCGCTCGAGCAACAGCACGTCCGCCGTCTCGGCCAGTTCATAGGCCAGCGACGCCCCGGCCATTCCTGCCCCGATGATCACAACTTTGAGACGCGCGCTTTCCATATCGTTCATTCCCTTGTCAGCGCCCTATCCTGCGGAGATTTTTGGCAGGGCTGCAACCCCCTTGTCCTTGCGAACGAACTGCTGAACAGTGTCAACCAAACTTCGGGAGGAACGCCACTATGTCGAAAGACTTCACGCTCTATTACGCGCCGGGGGCCTGTTCAATCGTTGCCCACGCGGTTCTGAACCACCTTGGGTTGCCCCATACATTGGCCTCCGTCGCCTTGGCCGATGGCCAGCAACGCACACCCGATTATCTGGCTCTTAACCCGAAAGGCCGCGTTCCGATGCTGGTGGGCGGAACCCTGCCGGCAGGCGAAGTGCTAACCGAAACCCCCGCGATCTGCCGCTATCTCTGCGCGCAAAAGCCGGAAGCCGGTCTGTGGCCGACGCATCCGCTGGCCGAAGCGCGGCTGATGGAATGGCTGAATTACCTGTCTGGGCATTTTCATGCCTTCGCGTGGGCCCTTTTCGCCCGCCCGGCCCGCTTCAGCGCTGACGAAAGCCATTATGAAGCGCTCGGCAAGCAGGCACGCGTTCATATCGAAGACGTGGTTGCCCTGATCGAACACCGCCTGAGCGATGGCCGCGCTTTCGCCGTTCCCACCGTGGGGCCGAACACGCTAAGCCAACTGACCCCGGCGGATTTCTATCTGCTGATTATCTACCGCTGGATTTTTGTCCGGCTGGGCTGGCCCTTACGGGAAAAAGCACCGAACTGGACGGCGCTGGTCGATAAGCTGCTGGCGTTGCCTGCGGTTCAAACGACGCTGGCAGCGGAAAAGCTGGACTATTGGCCGAAAGCGGCTTGATTTTTTGGCGCGCATCCGAGCATAATTCAATTATTGGTAGTGTGCGCGCCAGAAATTAACCTAGAGGCAGTTTATGAGTGACAATGTTCTAGATTTTATCGCACGCGATGAAAATTCGATAACAAGATTACTCGTTGCGCTATGCCGACTGAAGCCCGTCCGTGACGCTTTTGTGAAGGTTCTGACGCACGGGGACGTGTCAGGCGACTCTGTTGAAGCTGACGATATAAACGATCAACTTCATACTGAGTATGGAAAACCTGATATTGAGGTCCGCTCTACCGATTTTTACGCTCTTATTGAAGTAAAAACATCATTATATACGCCATTGCAACCAAGTCAGCCTAACAGATATTTAGAGCATATTTTGAAAAAAGAAGGTAACTATAAAGATTTTTTCTTGATATTTTTACTGCCAAATTTATATATTACGGACAAAATTAACGCAGAGCATCGAAAATTTATTGAACTCCATAAAGGAAAAAATATAAAATTAAATATTGTCTATTGGGATCGCTTGATTGCGGAATTTCACCGAGCTGGGTTAGTAAAATCTATACCATACGTAAGAGATTTTTGCGAAACCTTAGAGAACTACTTTAACCCGCCGCGAATTTCGTTCAGTTCAGAACAGTTAAGGAGCCAGGATATGTTTAGCCGTGAGTCTGCCGAGGCAATTTCGAATGTCTTTGCATTAATTCATAACCTTAAGGAAAAATTTGAGAAAAATGGTTTCGAGATAGAAGCCTCATTTAAACGTAATTGGTGGAAAAATGAGGAGTACGGATTTTATATTAAAATCGACGAAGAAAAAGATCAGCATCTATGGTTTGGATTATGGATGCCATTTTGGCAAAAAACTGGCGCAGTTCTTTGTATGAGCATTAACCAAGACTGCTCTCCTGAATTTATTTCCATATTTAAAAAGACGCTTATTCATACGCAGGATTTTGAAAAGTGCTGTGTCTTCACAATTGAACGCGGACGTCTAGAAAACAACCCATCTGAGAATATTTATAACTTGATAACTCAAATTCTGGACGAAAATAACAAAATAACAGCTTTACGGTGATTGCGTGACCAAAACCGCTTCAACCAGGGCCGACTTGCCCCGCAACGGCAGCGGCCCAAGCCGTTGATAGGTAAAGTCGGACGGCCACCCGTCCGGCCCCTTCAGGCGGTCGAGCGCCACAGCCGAGGCAATGAAGAAGCCTTGATGTTCGCGCGCCACACCCTCCAGACGGGCGGTAGCGTTCAACACGTCGCCATGAAAGGCGATATCGCGCTTGGCGTCGCCGATTTCCCCCACGACGACTTCGCCATAATGCAAGGCTGCGCGAATTGCCGGGGCTTCGCGGTATTCGGTGAGGTAGGCCGGAGCCAAGTCGGCCAACGCCTGCTTGAGGGCGAACACGCACTCGAGCGGTCGCACCGCCCCCTTGCGCCCGCCCGTCCCCGCCGCCTCGGTCCAGGTCACCACCATTTGATCGCCGACATATTGATAGATTTCGCCCTGATGGTCCGAAATCGGGTCGGACGCCGCCTGAAACACCCCATTCAGGAAGCGTTGATAGGCGAGCGCGCCAAGCTGTTCGGCCAAATGGGTAGAGCCGATCAAATCGATGAACAGAAAGAAGCGATTTTCGAGACGTGGGCGATGATAATAGCCCAGGACGAAGCGCAGCAGCGTGCCACGCCCCAAGATTTGATTGATCTGCATCGTTTGGATAAAAACGATGACAAAAAAGATAGAAAAAATTACTGAAATAATTGTTATTGGATGAGACAGATCTACCGAATCGACTTCTGCAATCAAGCCAATAGCAGTAGCAGCATGTTCACCCAAACGAAAATATTCAATTCCAACTACTAACGCAATGTAAAGCGGGGCTTTTATCGCCAACGTAAGGCTGAAAGCAGCCCGGCGCAACATTCTGCCCCAAGCGGTGCGCGGGAAGAATAACTCACACCAACCAATGACAGCGGAAATCAAACCACCGTGGATGATGCCAATAAACGGGCCGATCAAAAGCGTGGTGACTAGGGTTTGCTGATATGTCTGGCCGATAACCGCCCCAAAGAGCGCCCCTACCAACGCCCCTACTGCGACGACTTTTAAAAACCGCTCAACACGCCGCCAATCCGCTTCCCGCATGGCGTTTCCCCTGTTCGTTAGGCGTCTTCGGTTGCCTCGATTCCCAGCAGCGACTGCGCGAATTTCTCGGCCTCGAAGGGCCGCAGATCTTCAGCCTTTTCCCCCACGCCGATGGCGTGGACAGGCAGACCGAATTTTTCCGCCAGCGCCACCAGCACGCCGCCCTTAGCGGTGCCGTCGAGTTTGGTCAGCACCAGACCGCTCACCTGTACCAGATTGCGGAACACGTCCACCTGGCTGTGGGCGTTCTGGCCCACCGTGGCATCGAGCACCAGCACCACATCGTGCGGCGCGGTGGGTTCGATCTTTTGCATCACGCGCAGCATTTTGGCGAGTTCGTCCATCAACTGCGCTTTATTGTGCAGACGACCGGCGGTATCGATCAGCAGCAGATCGGCCCCTGCCGCGCGGGCTTCGGCAATGGCGTCATAGGCGAGGGCTGCGGCATCGGCCCCTTCTGGGCGAGAAATGACCGGGCAACCCGTCCGCTGACCCCAAATCTTCAACTGTTCGACGGCGGCGGCGCGGAAGGTGTCGCCCGCCGCCAGCATCACGTTCAGGCCCTGCTCGCGGTAGAATTGCGCCAACTTGCCAATCGTCGTGGTTTTGCCCGAGCCGTTGACGCCGACAACCAGCACAACATGGGGCGCGCGGCTGGGGTCGATGGTGAGCGGCTTTGCGACCGGCACCAAAATCCGCGCGATTTCCTCCGCGAAAACCTCGCGCACCTCTTGGTCGCTGACGTCTTTACCAAAACGGGTTTTCCGCAGGTGTTTGATGAGGTCGGCCGCCGTTTTAACGCCCAAATCGGCGGCAATCAGCAGCTCTTCCAGCTCCTCCAGAACCGCATCATCCAGCTTGCGCTTGGTGAAGATCGCCGAGATACCCTCGGTGAGCTTGGAAGACGACCGGGAGAGGCCGCGCGTGAGGCGCTTCAGCCAACTTACTTTTTCTTCCGTCACGCCGCTTCCCCGCGCATCTGTTCGCCGTCGCGCGCCAACAAGCGGGCCTGCACCCGCGCGCCGGGGGTGCCGGAAACGCCGATGACCGGCACGAAGTGGCGCGTGCGCCCCAAATTCACGTCTTCCAGGAGAATTTCTTCCACCCGCCCCGCTTGGCCATCGAGGTAGCGACTTAACGCCGCCTCGCCCACCGCGCGCAGTTCTGCCGCGCGGGCCTTGATCACCGGGCCGGTCAGTTGCGGCATCTTCGCCGCCGGGGTGCCGGGGCGCGGCGAGTAGGGAAAAACGTGCAAATAGGTTAGATGCGCTTCCGTAACGATCTTGAGCGAGTCTTGGAAATGCTCGTCCGTTTCGGTCGGGAAACCCGCGATCAAATCGGCCCCGAACACGGTATCCGGGCGCAGGCGCAGGGCCTTTTCCGCCACCGCAATCGCATCGGCGCGCAAATGGCGGCGCTTCATGCGCTTCAAGATCAGATCGGCCCCGGCCTGAACCGACAGGTGCAAATGCGGCATTAGCCGTTCTTC
>VYLZ01000794.1_pt1 | contig 11433 bp, 11 predicted proteins | sample 5115361 | NCBI WGS metagenome assembly VYLZ01 (sample SAMN12291805, study PRJNA351875) | freshwater metagenome | isolation source: freshwater lake | place: USA: Michigan, Sixteen Lake | collected 2013-08-07 | reverse complement strand
GAAGCAAATATTAAAGAAGTTTGGATTGTCAATCTCAAGGAAGAATGTTTAGAAGTTTATCGCCATCCTCTGCATGGTAGTTATCAAGCTATTCAGAAATATTATCGAGGTGAAAGTATTTTTATTGAATCCTTTCCAGAAATAGAGTTAACTTTAATTGAAATACTCGGTAATATTTGTTAAATTAAATTCTACAGCGTCTCTCATAAAGAGAAAGTATAACCTAATTTGGTATCGACGACCGACGACCGACTCCCCAAAACGAAAAATTCGTACCTCACCATAGAATTACTGAATAGCTGATAGCTGATAGCTGAGGGTTTATAACTTGCGTTCGTAACTTAACAATGTATTTTGTAATAACATTGCCACCGTCATCGGACCGACACCCCCGGGGACAGGAGTAAGATAACTAGCCACTTCTAAAACCCCAGCATAGTCCACATCGCCCACCAAACGGTCAGCGACGCGATTAATCCCCACATCCACCACCACTGCACCGGGTTTTACCATCTCTTTAGTGATTAAATTGGCTTTACCGACAGCAGGTACTAAAATATCGGCACTTCTGGTTATTTCTGCCAGATTTTCTGTGCGCGAGTGAGCAATAGTTACCGTAGCGTTTTCCTCCAATAACATTAAAGCTAAAGGTTTCCCCACTAGAATACTGCGACCCAGCACCACCGCGTGCTTACCGGCTATGGGAATATTATATTCTTTCAGCAGTGCCATGACCCCCGCAGGAGTACAACTGCGGATACAGTCCTCACCCCGCACTAAACCGCCTAAATTGAGAGGATGTAAGCCATCAGCATCTTTTTTCGGGTCAATTTGGTAGAGAAGGGAAACCGCATCTAAATGCTTAGGTAAGGGTAATTGAATTAAAATCCCGTCCACCCGCTCATCTTGATTGAGACGGACAATTTCCGCTAAAATTTCTAGTTCACTTGTATCGGTGGGAAAATGACGACCAAAAGAGGCCATGCCGATTTTAGTACAAGCTTTCTCCTTATTGCGGACATAAACGGCACTAGCGGGATTATCCCCCACCATCAACACCGCTAACCCCGGAGGTCGTCCCATTTGAGATTTTAGCCTCTGGATGCGCTCTCCTAGACCAAGTTGGATTTTTTGAGCTAAGGCTTTCCCGTCGAGAATTTGGCAAGTAGTTACGGACATTCTATGATAATACCGAGAACAAAAATCTTTCGGATCTATTCTATGGTCAAAAAGATTGGCTAATCGCACTCGTTAAGGTTAAAGCAAGAATGTCTATCCAGACTCGTATAGCGGGCATCGGCAGTTTATTATTATTGCTAGGGTTATTCGGTTGTAGTACCCTTGCTGACCTCGGTATTGCCGTTCCCTACATCGGTGATCCTCCCCTAACAGCGATCGAGCAATTACAGGAAAAACCAAAAGGCACTTTAGTTTATCTTAGGGGAACCGTGAGCAATTATGCCCCTTTTTTAACTGGAGGAGCCTATCTTTTGCAGGATGGTTCCGGCAAGATTTGGATTCGCACCAATAGCAATAAATTACCCCGTCAAGGCGAAGAAATCGTCATTAAGGGCAAAATTGACTTTGAGGCTATTCCCCAGGGTTCCCAAAGCGTTAACGAATTGTATGTGCTGGAATTAGAACAGATGGATGGAGTAGCAGTTAATTCGGTTCCCACTCCTTCCCCGTCCCCAGAAATTAAACCTTCCCCCACCTCAGAAGTTAAACCCCCAGAAAATAATTCTCCCCCAGTCTCCACTAAACCCCTGGAAAATCCCCGACAGGTGACAATTCCGGGCGCTGCTGAAACAAAACACCCCCAGAAACTCCCGTCGTTACCCCCGTTAAACCCAATCCACCCGTGCAACCCGTCGCAGAAGCGATTCCCCCCAAACCCCCCGCAGTGGTTAAACCCGTCCGGGACCCCCTCGATGCTTTCTTTTTACCCCATAAACAAAGGGAGAAAAACAGTAAACAGTAATCAGTAATCAGTAATCAGTAATCAGTAATCAGTAAACAGTAATCAGTAATCAGTAAACAGATGGAGAGTAAAGTTTATGACAAAGCTTATAAATTTAGGATTGTTAAAGGCTATAAATATTTGTGTGAAACTAAACAAGAATATATTTTGTCAAAACAGCTATTAAGGAGTGGCACTTCAATCGGGGCTAACATTGCCGAGGCTAATGGAGCTATTTCTAAAGCTGATTTTCGATACAATGTCAATAGCTTATAAGGAGTGTCTAGAAACAAAGTATTGGCTGTCTCTATTGAAAGACACGAATTACATAGAGGAAAGAGCCTTTCAAAGTATCAATGATGACGCAGAGGAAATTGGTAAAATGCTTTGGGCTATTCTAAAAACCTGCCAAGAAAATACCAAAACCCGATAACCGATAACTGATAACTGATAACTGATAACTGATAACTGATAACTGATAACTGATGATATTCGTTGCTTTGGCGATTTTAGAACAGGACGGTCGATTTTTAATGCAGTTGCGCGACGACATCCCGACGATTCTCTATCCGGGGGTGTGGGGTTTATTTGGTGGTCACTTAGAAGCGGGTGAAAATCCAGAAATAGGGTTAAAACGAGAGTTAAAAGAAGAAATTAACTACGAAGCCCCTAGTTTAGGCTATTTTCGCTCTTATAACGATGATAATCTCTCCCGTTATCTTTATCATGTACCCCTGACCGTGGAATTAGAAAAATTAGTGCAAACGGAAGGGCAAGATTTGGCATTATTACCCCCGGCTGCCATCCTTCAAGGGGAATACTATTCCGAGAAGATTAATCAGACTCGTCCTTTAGGAAAAATTCATCGACAGATATTACTCGATTTTATAGAAGTAGAATTATAGTGGATATTAGAGCCAGACAAGGAACTCCCTAATCTCTAGGGAAGTCGTAGTTAACACTGCTCCTCACCTCCCTCAAAGGCAAAATGCTCCCGCTTTTTGAATGGCTTTATTGAAACGTCAATCTTATTTTGGCTTTGTCTTTATGAACCAGTCGCGTCCCTCGTTCGTTTCCGTGCAGAAACTCCTATCTGGAGGTGCGATCGCTACCCTAGCAGTTAGTTCCCTGATGGTCCTTACCCCCGCAGCCAAAGGGGAAAAACCCTTAGAAGATAACCCGAAAGCAGTCATCGACCAGGTTTGGCAAATTGTTAATAATGAATTTGTAGATCGTAGTTTTCATCAAATTGATTGGCAAAAAAAACGTCAAGAATTGTTAAGCAGAAATTATACTCATCCTCAACAAGCTTACACGGCAATTCGGGAAGCTTTAAAGGATTTGGGCGATACTTATACCCGTTTTTTAACTCCTAGTGAATTTTCTGTCCTCACCAGTCAAACTTCCGGAGAATTATCGGGAATTGGGGTACGTTTAGCCCTCGATAAACGCACTAGCGATCTGGTCGTTGTCGATACGGTGAAAAAATCCCCCGCCAAGGAAGCGGGAATTAAAACAGGCGATCGCCTGATCAGAATTAATGGCAAACCCACCGCTTTAATGACCTTAGAACAAGCAATGGAAGCCCTACAGGGAGAAGTGGGTACTAGCGTTAGTTTACAGCTTGCCCGTCCCGATCAAGAGGTATTTGAAGTGACTTTGACCCGGGTAGATATCGAAATCCCCTCGGTTAGCTATACCCTTAAACAGGAAGGTGGGGTGAAAGTTGGTTATATCAAACTGGATGAATTTAGTTCCCACGCAGCCGAACAAATGAAACAGGCGATCGAGGAATTAAGTCAACAACAGATATCCGGCTATGTTCTCGATCTGCGGGGCAACCCCGGCGGGTTACTATTTGCTAGTGTCGATATAGCTCGCATGTGGATGAAACAGGGCAAAATCGTTAGCACCATCGATCGACGAGGCGGTGATCGTCAATTTACTGCCAATAACACCGCTATTACCGATTTACCCCTAGTAGTCTTGGTTAATAAAGGTTCAGCGAGTGCCAGCGAAATCCTCGCTGGGGCGCTGAAAGAAAATGGCCGGGCGACTTTAGTGGGTACATCGACCTATGGCAAGAGTACCGTCCAATCGGTACACACCCTCTCCGATGGTTCCGGTTTAGCGGTGACAATTGCCCGTTATTATCCCCCCAACGGCGAAAATATCTACAAAAAAGGCATTAAACCCGATGTGCAGATCGAGTTAACCCAGGAACAACAGCTGCGCTTCCGCGATGATCCTTCTTTATTGGGAACTAAGGATGATCCCCAGTATCAACAGGCGATCTCGCTGCTACAATCCCATAGTGTTAAACGTCCTGGCACTGGCAATCTCAATAACCCTTTGAGTAGTCGCGCTGAATAATTGTCCTAAGTAGGGTTTGCGGCAAAAAGTCTTTTAGTGGGGACAGGGTGTGGGGTCATAATTCCCGACGACCTTCTAAAGCTCTCGCTAAGGTTACTTCATCAGCGTATTCCAGATCGCCGCCCATGGGCAACCCGAAAGCGATCCGGGTAACTTTGGTGAAGGGTTTCAGTAAACCCCCGATATACAAAGTCGTGGTTTCTCCCTCGACACTGGGACTGATAGCTAAGATAACTTCCTGAATTTTTTTTTGGCTGACTCTGGTGACTAAAGACTGTATATTTAATTGATCCGGTCCAATCCCATCCATGGGTGAGAAAACACCGCCTAAAACGTGGTATTTGCCCGAATATTCCCGTGTTTTCTCCAAAGCAATCACATCTCTGGAGTCAGCTACCACACAGATAGTCCCCGTTTCTCGGTTAGGATTGCGGCAAATTTCACAAATCGGTTCGGCCGAAAGATGAAAACAAACCTGACATAATCCTACTTGTTTTTTAGCATCCACGATCGCCTGGGCCAATTCGATCGCGTCTTGCTCCGGTCGTTTGAGAATATACAGGGCCAGACGTTGGGCGCTTTTTGGTCCTACCCCGGGTAATTTTTGACCCCGGGTAATTTTTGTAACTGCTCGATCAAACGAGCTAAAGGCGGTGTATAAATAGCAGTTAATCCTCTTATCAGTTATCAGTTATCAGTTATCAGTTATCAGTTATCAGTTATCAGTTATCAGATTTGAGTTTTCAAGTGAGCAGTGTTAAATAGAAGTTTCCTACTGTCTTTTCACTGTTTACTGATTACTGCTCACTGATTACTGTTTACTGGTCACTGTTCACTGCTCACTGTTTACTAACTAAGACCTTTTTGGTAAACGGACATCGATAACACTGGTGTTGAAATTATAATTATCTCCTTCCAACTCGATTAAAGTGCCAATTTTCACCTTTTGACCGCCAACAACCGCACCGGTATCGGTAACTTCCGCTTGACCACTGAGAGTCATGATCATATCTTGAGAATAGTTTTCCGTGCGGGGATCGGGTAGGACTTTCACACTACCATCCGGCTGCGGAACTAAGACATTTCTCGATAAAGGTTTAACATTTTTTATATCCACTTGACCGGCCGGTTGATTACGAATAACAATATTAGTTTTCTTCTCGGTATTGAATTGATTAATCAAGGCGTTGGGATTGAGAACACTTAAACCCCGGACAATAACATCCACTTCTATGGGTTCTTTGGTAACTTGAGCGATCGTACTTTTACCACTCGTCCCCGGCACAACAAAAATACCGATAATTGTCAATAAAATTACTAAAGCCGCTCCGATATCAAGCAAGCTAAATTTACCGAATAAACGTCCTTTTGAGTCTAATAAATTCATAAGCGGTTCACTATAAAATTTTGGGGAGATGGGGGGTTGGGGTGGTCACTGCGTGCGCGTTGCGGGGGGTGATGGGGTGATGGGGTGATGGGGGGACCACTTCGTGCGCGTTGCGGGGGGTGATGGGGGGATGGGGAGACCACTTCGTGCGCGTTGCGGGGGGAGAATAAATAAAAATAATCTCCTGCCTCCTGCCTTCTGCCTCCTGCCTTCTGCCTTCTGCCTCCTAACTCCTGACTCCTGCCTCCTGAGGGCTAATAGATTCTATCACGATCGGAATCTTGGTCGCGGACGGGAAGTCTGACTTAAGATAGAAGATCGGAGTCTCACACGGAGCGATCGATAGACAATGGCGGGTAAAACTCAACTTAAGAAACAAGAAAAGCAATTATCTCCAGTCGATCTGACCCCTTCTGACGGTAACAACCTCGAAAAAGTTGCCCCCGTTAAACATTGGTCGATCGAAGATAGCGAAAATCTCTATCGCATCCAAGGCTGGGGAGAACCCTATTTCTCGATCAATGCCGCAGGAAATATTACCGTCTCACCCCAAGGAGAAAGGGGCGGTTCTTTGGACTTATACGAGTTAGTTTCGGCGATTAAGCGGCGTAATATCGGTTTACCCCTGTTAATTCGGTTTAGTGATATTTTGGAAGACCGGATCGAGCGCCTGAATGCCTGTTTTAACCGAGCGATCGCCCGTTATAATTATCCCAACGTCTATCGCGGTGTCTATCCGATCAAGTGCAATCAACACCGTCACATCGTCGAGTCTTTAGTGCGTTTTGGTAAACCCTATCAATTTGGGCTGGAGGCTGGTTCAAAACCTGAGCTAATGATTGCTTTAGCTACCCTAGAACCTGCCTTAAACGGTAAAAATGACAAAACACAACCATTGCTAATTTGTAACGGCTATAAGGACAAAGAATACCTGGAAACTGCCCTGTTGACCACTCGTCTCGGTCATCGGCCTTTGATTGTCATCGAACAATTGGAAGAATTATATTTAACCCTGCGCGTCAGTCGTCAGTTAGGAATTGCCCCTCATTTGGGAGTGCGTGCGAAACTGGGGACAAAAGGGGTGGGTCGTTGGGGATGTTCCACGGGAGACCGGGCCAAATTCGGTTTAACCGTCCCGGAAATCTTAACGGTGGTGACGGAATTAGAACAAGCGGGGATGTTAGATTGTCTGCAACTGCTGCACTATCATATCGGGTCGCAAATCTCCGCTATTAGCGTCATTAAGGATGCCATTCGCGAAGCTAGTCAGATTTATGTGGAATTAGCGAAATTAGGGGCAAATATGACCTATCTCGATGTGGGGGGTGGTTTAGGGGTTGATTACGATGGCTCAAAAACTAACTTCTATGCCTCGAAAAACTACAATATGCAGAATTATGCCAATGATATCGTGGCCGAGGTCAAGGAAGCTTGTGAGGATGCCCAGATTTCACCCCCAATTCTCATCAGTGAAAGTGGACGGGCGATCGCTTCTCATCAATCGGTGTTAGTCTTTGATATCTTGGGAAGTAGTGAGGTTCCCCAAAACCCTCCCGATCCCTGCAATGGGAAAGAACACCTCATCCTCCGTAATCTCTGGGAAACCTACACGGGTATCGATGAGCGCAATTATCAGGAAGCTTATCACGATGCGGGACAGTTCAAAGAGGAGGCGATTAGTCTGTTTAATTTCGGTTATCTCAGTCTCAAAGAACGATCTAGAGCCGAACAATTGTACTGGGCTTGTTGTCACAAAATTCTGCAAGTGGCCCGACAACAGGATTATGTTCCCGATGACTTGGAAGACTTAGAGCAAATTATGGCCTCAATTTATTATGCCAATCTCTCGGTTTTTCAGTCAGTTCCCGATAGTTGGGCGATCGATCAACTATTTCCGATTATGCCGATCCATCGTCTCGATCGAGAACCTACCCAAAGAGGAATTCTCGCCGATTTAACCTGTGATAGTGACGGGAAAATTGCCCAGTTTATCGATTTGCGCGGGGACGTAAAATCAGTTTTAGAATTGCATCCTTTGGAGTACAAAAACGGTAAACATTCTCCAGAACCCTATTATCTAGGAATGTTTCTGGTGGGTGCTTATCAAGAGATTATGGGTAATTTACATAATCTTTTTGGCGATACTAACGTGGTACATATTCAGATGAGTCCCAAGGGATACGATATCGAGTATCTAGTCAAAGGAGATACGATCACGGAAGTATTAAGTTATGTACAATATTCTGCGGAAGACCTGTTAGAAAGAATTCGTCTTCGTTGTGAACAAGCTTTACAGGAAAATCGCATGACTGTGGAAGAATCCCAATTACTACTACAGGATTATGAACGCAGTTTGCGACGTTATACCTATCTAGTGGGTGGGGATTGATGATTGCTCTTGCCGATCGAGTAATCGATCGAGGATGATAGAAAATAGACAAAATAGATAGGCAGTAAGGGGAAGCAGTGGAAAAGGGAACGCTGGTAGAATTTCGCGTCCAAGGAGAAAGGCGCTTAGGGGTGATCGATCGCCCAGAAGGTAAAAAAGATTGGATCGTCATCGATCAAGGGGGAAACCCGCATAAACTGCGTCCCCAACGCTTCGATTACATTGTCAAAGCAGGTCCGTCCAACCATAAGGAGATTGGCAATTTTCTGCGAGAAGTCCAACCCTATCTAGATGCTAGTGGTTTAGAAGTGGCCTGGGAATTATTAGCCGGGGAAAATCAGTTAGTCACTCCCGAAACCATGGCCGAGATCCTCTTTTCCGATCGCAGTCCCCAGTTTTGCTATGCGGCCCATTGTCTCTTGAGTGATGATAAAGTTTATTTTAAAAATAAAGGGGATGGTTACGAGGCCCGCTCGGAAAATCAGGTAGAGGAAATCAAACACCAGCTAGAGGTGGAACAACAGCGTCAACGGGAAAAAAGCCAATTTCTCCAACGTCTCCAGCAAGCCTTGGCCAGTGGAACGGTAGAATGGTCAGAAAGCGCTCGAATTCGTCTGGAATCTCTAGAAAAATTTATCCTCCAACCCGAACAAAAATACCCAGCAGCCATGGAAATACTCTCCCTGCTGGGCCGTTCCCAAACCCCCGAGGCTGCTTTTGAATTGTTAGTCGATTTGAAATGGTGGAGTAGTCACGAAAACCTTTTCCTGCGACGCAGTTCCTACCCCGTTCAATTCTCGAAAAAGGTACTTGATGTGGCGCGTCTTAATTTACTCAATCCCCCTGCGGATGCGGATGTCAACAATCGTCTCGATTTAACTCACCAAAAAATTTACACCATCGACGATGAAAGTACCGAGGAAATCGATGACGGATTATCGGTAGAAATGCTCGCAGATGGTGGTCATCGTCTCTGGATCCATATTGCCGATCCTAGCCGTTTAGTGCTTCCTGATGATGAATTAGACCTAGAAGCGCGTCGTCGCAGTACCAGTCTTTATCTTCCCACGGGAATGGTTCCCATGTTTCCCCTAGAATTGGCCGCAGGTCCGATGAGTTTGGTACAGGGTAAACTTTGTCCTGCGTTGAGTTTTGGGGTAATCCTCGATGAAACAGGGGCGATCGCCGATTATCGTATCCATCCTAGTACAATTAAACCCACCTATCGCCTCACCTACGAAGATGTGGACGAAATGTTACATCTGGACCTGCAGCATGAACCGGAAGTGAGGATTCTCAACCGTTGGGCCAAACAACGCCACGCATGGCGTAAATCTCAGGGATCGATTAACATCCAAATGCCAGAATCATCCATTAAGGTGAAGGCTAACGACGAAATTATCGTAGAATTGCAGGAAGTTTCCCCATCTCGGCAATTAGTGGCGGAAATGATGATTTTAGCCGGAGAAATCGCCGGTCGCTACTGTCAGGAACACGAGATACCCGTGCCTTTCCGCGGACAACCACAACCGGAATTACCCCCCGATGAGGAGTTAATTTTACTACCTGCGGGCCCGGTGCGTTCCTGTGCCTTGCGTCGCTGTATGCCGCGCAGTGAGATGACGACGATTCCTAACCGTCATGCTAGTCTGGGATTGAATACCTATTCCCAAGTAACTTCGCCAATTCGCCGTTATACTGACCTTTTGACCCATTTTCAACTAAAAGCCCATCTCCGGGGCGATCAACTGCCTTTTACGCGGGATAGAATGCAGGAAATTCTCTATAGTGTCGCTAGTTCGGCCCAAGAGGCCACCTCGGTGGAACGACAAACTAATCGTTATTGGAGTTTGGAATTTTTGCGACGACAGGGAGATCAAGTCTGGCAAGCTTTGGTGTTGCGCTGGCTGCGGGAAGAGGAAAATTTAGGCTTGATTTTATTGGAGGAATTGGGGTTAGAATTACCCCATCGTTTTGAGCGATCGGTATCTTTAGGCGATCGCTTTCAAGTGCAAGTTAGTCGCTCTGATCCCCACCGCGATGAGATCCGTTTTCGCGAATTATCGGGTTTTGTCTCTTCCCAAGCAAGTTAATCTCTGGCGGAGTCAGTATTCAGGAGTCGGGAGATAGGGTGATAGGGATTTACGGGGTTTAGGGAAATTTCAGCCAAATGCTCCACTACCCCACTACCCCACACCCCTCTGATAGATCAAATCAACCTACGGGCGCAAATCTGTTGTAAAATGTTATTATCTAGCAGTTAAAAGAGCCAAAAACTTCTGCATAATCCCAACGTATGACCATAACAATACGATTTGATTTGCCTATTAATATTTCGGAATCTCTCCATTCACAAGCAGAAGAACAGGCTAAGATAGCATATATCATGACTTTGTTAAAACATGGAGAAATTAGTAGTGGGATAGCCGGCAGGTTATTGGGAGTCTCTCGTTTAGAAGTTCTCGAACTTATGGGTCAATATGGGGTTGCCATCTTCCCCGACCAAAATCGAGAAGAGTTAGAACAAGAAATTACAGAAACCCTGCAATTATTAGAAGATTCTCCTGCGTGATTATTGTCTCTAATACCACTCCGTTAAGTGAGTTAGCTAAAGTTGGTCAACTTAACTTACTCCAAAAACTCTTTGGTGATACCAGCGTTAACCTTCATCTCTCAAACAATATCTTCCCGAAGCAATCTTCCTGTGGAACAGGCTTCTGGTTTCTGTTTGATCTTCAGGTAGAATTAATAAGAAAATTGGTGCGTTACGGCCGATTGTTGATTTTAGTTTTTTGTCCAAATTAGCAGTCGCAAACACGCACCCTAAAATCTACAGACTAAAGATTATTTTCGATTACAATGTCGGCATGGAATAACCCGTAAAATAATCCGTAGGTTGGGCTAAACGAAGTGCAACCCAACACAAAACATGAAGAATAATAGGGGGATGATGTTGGGTTTCCGTTGTCAATCCAACCTTGCAAGATTGGCGTACTGCTAGGCAGAGCCTTCGGCATCGCACTGGGTGTTAAGCTAAACGGCGCTTAACCTGCATGATCCAATAGCTATAACCCTTTTGGAGTCTATATCGGTGATCCGAAGTAAAAGCCGTTTAGCTTATCACTACTTGGGACAGGGGAATATGTCGCTGTTTTGACCTTATTCAAAGGCATCAGCAACATAATCTTCAACAGAGTCATAGACATCAGAAACATAATCTTCAACAGAGTCATAGTAGGATTCCACAGAGGTAGCAAAGGCTTCTCCACCGTTTTGCCAGATTCCCCCACTATCGTTATATAAATGGTTCCATAGTTCTGAACT
>VYLZ01000488.1_pt1 | contig 11451 bp, 9 predicted proteins | sample 5115361 | NCBI WGS metagenome assembly VYLZ01 (sample SAMN12291805, study PRJNA351875) | freshwater metagenome | isolation source: freshwater lake | place: USA: Michigan, Sixteen Lake | collected 2013-08-07 | reverse complement strand
TGGTTTTACCGGAACAGTAGCCACCGCCTCCTCAACACCAGCCATCACCATTGGTACTTCATTGACTGGATTATTGAAAGGAAACGGTACGGCCTTGAGCGCGGCAACTGCCGGAACGGATTACCAAGCACCGATAACACTAACCACCACCGGCACGAGTGGCGCGGCAACGTTGGTGGGCAATACGCTCAATGTTCCCAATTATGCTGGCACTTCTTACACCGCGGGCACTGGACTGACCTTGACTACCAATACCTTCTCGGTAAACACCTCTCAAAATATTTCAACACTTTCAAACCTCACGACTAACGGTCTGATCAAAACAAGTGGCGGCACCGGGGCGTTGAGCATTGCTACAGCGGGAACGGATTACTTGACACCGACTGGAAATGGCTCAGGGCTCACCAGTTTAAATGCATCCAACATTTCATCCGGCACGTTGCCTGTGGCGCAAGTTCCCAACCTAGATGCCTCCAAAATTACAACGGGCACGTTTGGAAGTGCTCAAATTACAGACGGCACGATTGCCGATGCTGATGTGAACGCCACTGCCGCTATTGCCGGAAGCAAAATCAATCCCAACTTTGGCACGCAAAATATTGTCACCACAGGAACACTTACAAGTGGAACTGCCGGAGCATTTGCCATTGACGCCACCGGGAACATCACCAAGATCAGAAACGTAACTACTTCGTTCCCCGCTGCCAATGCGGCTGGTGTGCTCACCAACGATGGCACAGGTACTTTAACATGGGCAACTGGGAGTGGCTGGGGATTGACAGGCACGGCAGGCACGGTAGATGGCACTAACTTTATTGGAACCACAGATGCTGTTCCCTTCACTATCCGTGCGGGCGGTCAAAATGTTATGAGATTTATTCCTAACGCCACAAGCCCCGTTGTTATCGGTGGGAACTTTAATATTATTACCACTGGTGTAATTGGAAGTGGGATTTTTTCAGGTGGCAATACTATAAGTCCAAATAAAATAACAGATAACTACAGCTTTATTGGCGGTGGGGAAGGCAACCAGGTAGGAAACAATAATGGGAATTTTACCGATGCTACGTTGGCTGTGGTTGTTGGAGGTAACGCGAATAAAGCGAATGGCGGAGGCAGTGTGGTTGTTGGAGGATCGGTAAATAATTCAACTGGTGATGGAGCTTTCATAGGTGGAGGTTTTAATAATACAGCTTTAGGAATTAACAGTGTTATTGTTGGTGGAGCTAAGAACGTTGTTGGTGCCTCGGCAGAAAGTGCGTTTATAGGCAGCGGTATGGGTAATTATGTTGGCGGTTATGACGGGGTTGTAATAGGAGGCAACAATAACCAGGCAACAGGTGATTATAGTTCTGTTACCGGTGGGAACGGAAATATAGCTTCCGCCTATTCAAGCTCGATAAATGGAGGTGAAAATAATATAGCTTCAGGCGAACGTTCGGCAGTTGCTGGAGGTGTTGGCTTGGTTGCTCGTTCTTATGGCGAAGTGGCAATTGGTAGTCACAACCTCGATTATACTCCAGTTGGTGGGGCTAACACTTTTAATAACTCTGATCGGATATTCTCGGTGGGCAATGGCACCAGCCCTTCTAGCAGAAGCAACGCCCTTACCGTCTTGAAAAATGGCAACGTTGGTATTGGCAACATTGCACCCACAGAAAAACTTGACATAACAGGCAACCTTAAATTCTCCGGTGCTTTAATGCCCAACAACTTGCCCGGTGCCGCTGGTCAAGTGCTTACTTCTGCCGGGGCAGGCTTGCCACCCACTTGGGGAAGCGGCAGCGGCTGGGGATTAACGGGCAACGCAGGCACAAACCCCGCTACCAATTTTATTGGAACAACCGATGCACAGCCATTGCGCTTTGCAACAGGCGTGGGTGGAGTGGAAAGGATGAGGATTGATGCCACTGGCAACATTGGTATTGGCACCACTACACCTATCTCAAAACTAAATGTAAGCCTCGGGCAATGGGATTTGGTAAACTCAGAGGGAGATTTCTCGATTGGAGATGGTACCCATCGTTTAAAAATGGGTGTGTCTGGTGGGGGTGGTGGAGCGGGGGATGCTTACATCGCTTCCCAAGGCGGAACCAATAGACTATTCTTAGGCAATAGCAATTCGTTGGCCAATTCACAAACATTGACGCTAGCCGGAGGCAATGTGGGCATTGGAACTGCTACACCCACTCAAAAATTAGATGTAAACGGTAATGTAAATGTTAGTGCAACAGGTGCATTAAGCTTCGGGGGAATTAACGCACTCAACACTAATCCGGGTAGTGGTATTTGGGGCAACATACGAGTGATTAGAAATGAGTCTACTACTATTCAAGATGGAATGTACATTGGCTTTGGAAATACAGGTGGAGCTGCGGGGCACCTGAGGTTCTTTGCTGGCGGTACAACCCAACGAATGTTTATTAATGCTAGCAACGGCTATGTTGGCATTGGTACAAGCGGCCCAGCTGCTCCTTTAGACATTGCATCTACAAATAACATATTTCTATTCCCCACAGGCAGTACGTCTTTCAATAGTTTTAATGGAGGCACATTAAGTTGCTGCGGAAATCCAACGCCCAGCGTGGCGGTGCGCGCCACGGGTGCTTTCTTGAGTATCGGCACTGGCGAGGGTGCCGGTTTCTATGTGCAGTCGGATGAACGTATCAAAAGAAAGGTTGGTGTAAGTGACTCGCGCAATGACTTGTCTACTTTGATGAAGTTGAAGATCACAGATTATAAATACACTGACAGTTTAAATTCTGGTAATGTGCAGGTAAAGGGTGTGTTTGCTCAGGAGGTAGAAAAGGTTTACCCTCAGGCGATATCAAAACAAACCAACTGGATACCAAATATTTATGCACTTGCCGAGGAGGTAGCGTTTGATGACGCGAAACAAACGTTAACCGTAACCATGGCCAAACCTCACAGCTTGGTGCTGGGCGATAAAGTGAAACTGATTTCAAGCACGATTGGGGAAAAACCAAGCAACGTATTAGCGGTAAATGGCAACACATTTACTGTGGGTGACTGGACTGAAAAAAGCGAGAAGATTTTCGTGTTTGGAAAAGAAGTGAATGACTTCCGCATTGTGGATTACGATCGATTGTTTACACTTAATCTTTCAGCAACACAGGAGCTTGTTAAAATGCTGGATGAACAAAAGAAGATGATCGATGAGTTGAAAGCCAAAGAAGAAGAAAGCAAGAAAAAAATTGCCGTGCTTGAAGCAAGCCTCAGCAAAGTGGCAGCCGGAGAAACCGAGCTTACCAACTTAAAATCTGAGATTGAAAAAATCAAAGCAGCACTAGGCATGAGTGCAGAGGCAACGGTGAAAAAAGCAGAAGAAAAAACCGAAGTAAGGAAAGAGAAATAGTTTATTCGTGCAGGCGTCAGACGGCTATAAGCTTTCGCAAAAAGCCTTCAGACGCCTTACCAAAAGCCGCTCCGTTGGCGCGCGTTTCCGAACGCGTGCCCTCTCCTTTGGTGCCGTCAGGTCTTCCGACCTGACGTTTTTTTTGTTCTAGCAATCCGTCATAGTACAAATTAGTTGGCGCGCGTTTCCGAACGCGTGCCCTCTCCTATTCATTTACAACAGATTACCTGCCCTACTTGGCCAATGCAGGCGTCAGACGGCTATGTTTTGGTGCCGTCAGGTCTTCCGACCTGACGTTTTTTTTGTTCTAGCAATCCGTCATAGTACAAATTAGTTGGCGCTCAGGACCGGCAGCGCGTTGCAAACGAGCGCCAACGAGGCTAGAAAATCTCATTTTGAAATGGTAATTTTATGCTGTGCCTACAATTTTAAACATTAATGGGATTCGCTTTTTCTTTTATGCCAATGAACATTTGCCAAAGCATGTTCACTTAGAAAAGGGGAAGCCACTGCTAAATTTAATCTGTTTCCAGTGGAGTTAGTAAAATCAAAACGATTGAAAGCTCATGAGATCAACGAGATTCGTAAATTAGTATCCGAAAACAGACAATTATTTAACGATAAATGGGATGAGTATTTTAACAATTAGTAAATCCAGCAATGCAGTAGAGGTCTGGTTTTTAAACCAGCAAATGATCGTGCGACTAGATGACGGTCGGGAGATTTCCGTACCGCTCAACTGGTTTCCCAAATTAAGAGATGCCACCGAACAAGAAAGAAACAATTGGCGATTGATTGGTGGAGGAGAAGGTATTCGTTGGCATGATATTGATGAAGACATCTTGGTAGAAGGGCTATTGTAGAAATCTTTCTATTCGCGCACACTTGGAGTTTTTAGAACTGAATCTAAACTTGGCGCAAGAGCAAGCTGTTTTGGTGGCGTCAGGTCTTCCGACCTGACGTTGTGGTGCCGTCAGGTCTTCCGACCTGACGTTTTTTTTGTTCTAGCAATCCGTCATAGCACCAATTAGCTGGCGCGCGTTTCCGAACGCGTGCCCTCTCCTGTTCATTTACTAAAGATTACAAGCCCTACTTGGCCAATGCAGGCGTCAGACGGCTATAAGCTTTCGCAAAAAGCCGTCAGACGCCTTACAAAAAGCCATCAGGGTATTCCGATCGGGCGGTTTTTTTTGTTAACGTCATCGCAAACCAAATTCTGAGCGTATAGCTCCACCAACTTATTGGCAGCATCAAAACCAAGAGAACCCGCGCACCTCATGGATAAAGATAAAAGAGCGAAGAATCCCCCGTCACCAAGCACGACCCAGACAGAAGGCACAGAATACCGAATACAGGCTTCGCAAGAGGGGATCCTTCGCTCGTTTTGGTAACACTCATAAGTGCGTGTGCCAAACGAAGGCAACGCAACTTGAGCCTGTTGCACCATTAATCCGCTCAGGATTGAAAACCAAATTCTGAGCGTATAGCTCCACCAATTCATTAGCAGTAGCAAAATAAAAAGAACCTGACAGCCTCATAGACAAACATGAACAAGCGAAGAATCCCCCATCACGAAGCACGACCCAGACAGAAGGCACGAGATACCGATTACAGGCTCGCAAGAGGGGATCCTTCGCTCGTTTTGGTAACACTCATAAGTGCGTGCGCCAAACGAAGGCAACGCAACTTGAGCCTGTTGCGCCACTAATCCGCTCAGGATTGAAAACCAAATTCTGAGCGTATAGCTCCACCAACTTATTGGCAGCATCAAAACCAAGAGAACCCGCGCACCTCATGGATAAAGATAAGAGAGCGAAGAATCCCCCGTCACTAAGCACGACCCAGACAGAAGGCACAGAATACCGAATACAGGCTTCGCAAGAAGGGATCCTTCGCCCGTTTTTGGTAACACTCATAAGTGCTGCTCCAAACGAAGGCAACGCAACTTGAGCCTGTTGCGCCACTAATCCGCTCAGGATTGAAAAGCAAATTCTGAGCGTTTGGCCCCACCAACTTGTTAGCAGCATCAAAACCAAGAGAACCCGTGCACCTCATGGATAAAGATAAAAGAGCGAAGAATCCCCCGTCACTAAGCACGACCCAGACAGAAGGCACAGGATACCGAGTACCGGCTTCGCAAGAGGGGATCCTTCGCCCGTTTTGGTAACACTCATAAGTGCGTGTGCCAAACGAAGGCAACGCAACTTGAGCCTGTTGCGCCATTAATCCGTTCAGGATTTGGCCTATTTTTGCACATGGAGCATGAACGAATCCTCGACCCAAATGACTACCCCTCCTCCAATAGCCTTCGTTTACATCCTTACCAATCAATATCATACAGTGTTGTACGTTGGCATGACTACTGATTTATCAACTCGACTTTGGGAGCACAAAAGAAAAATCAACCCAAAGAGCTTTACGGCTCGCTACAACGTTGAGAAACCCGTTTATTTCGAAGGGTTTCAAAGCGTAGAAGAAGCGCTTGAAAGGGAACGTTACATCAAAGGCAAAACACGGAAGTGGAAGGAGGAGCTTATCAAGTTGCGCAATGTGGATTGGATAGACTTAACCAATGAAATTTTTGCGATGAGAAAATAGTACCTACTTTTTGCAACGAACAAGAATAGCGATATCGTGCCGTCATTGCGAGTGTCTGAGACGGAATATGAAATGGAACGAAGCATATCGCCATTGCGAACACCTGCGCAGGAAAGTGAGATGGCGTGAAGCGCGGCTGTTCAGCTAGGCATGAGATCCATCAGGCCTTTCTATTTGTTTACAGAAACAAACTTTTTTTAGCTGAGATTACTATGTAGATTTGTTAACAAAGCTAATGCATGATACGGTTTGAGTGGGATGTTGCAAAGGCAAGAACAAATTTAGCAAAGCACAATGTCTCTTTCGAAGAGTCGTGTATGGTATTTGCTGATGTAAATTCTTTAACAATCGATGACCCGCAGCATTCTCAATCTGAAAAGAGAAGCATAACGCTTGGATTGGCAAGTACCAGCAGATTATTGGTAGTTGTTCATACTGAAAGGAATGGGAAAATCAGAATAATAAGTGCGAGAAGAGCGTCAAAAAAAGAGAAAGAGCAATATGAAAAAAAATAGTAATCATAAATTAAAAGCCGAATACGACTTTAGTAAAGGAGTGCGTGGAAAATACGCTAAGAAGTTTCGAACCCACACCAATGTGATTGTTCTGGAGCCGGATGTATTGAAGAATTTTCCGGATTCTGAAACTGTTAACGAAACGTTGCGCACCCTAATTAAGCTAGCTAATCGAAAGAAAGTAGCCGCCTGATATACAAAAAGCTATTCAAAGCAACCACTCATCTTCCTTGTTCTGCAAAATGGCCGAAAAATCAGGGCGCGGTGGAATGTCTAAAAAAGGATACGTAACTTTTGAAAGATAAAGCCCTTGCGGATGTGCGGGCTCAAAAATCGCTGGCGTTTCTTTATTGATCAGGTAACTTTCAAATTCATCTACACTCAACTTGCCCTGCCCAATCACGAGTAACTTGCCCACAATGATGCGAATCATCTTCCCCAAAAAACGATCGGCTGAAATCTGAAAACGAAACCGATCTCCCGAGGCATCGGCAACAAAGGAAGCCGCGGTCACTTTGCATACCGTAGTGCGATAGTCATTAGGCCGCTTGCAAAACGCCCGGTAGTCATCGTAGCGAGTCAACAACGTCACCGCTTGTTTCATCTTACCTACATTCAAATTTTTTTCCAGGTAGAGCGAGCTGAGCTGACTTAAAAACGGATCTTTATAAGTGTGAATAAAATAATCGTACCTCCGCAGTGTAGCATCAAACCGCGCATGTTGATTCTCTTCCACCGGAATGATTTCAAACACAGCAATATCAGGCGGCAATAGCTTATTGATACGAAACACTAAATCATAATCCCAACGAGTCGTTATATCCGCATGAAAAAAAAACTGGCTGGCGTGTACTTGTGCATCCGTGCGGCCGCAGCCCATCACGGTGATTGGCTCTTTGAATATTTGGCTCAGCGTGGTTTCAAAAACCTGCTGCACATTCTGTTCATCAGGCTGCCGTTGCCAGCCCCTGTAGAGAAACCCATTGAAACCGATATGAAAAAAATACCTCACTTGGTCATCTTACCAACTCCTTTAACGCAATCTCAAAAGAAGCCTGCGCTATTTTTGTCTTGGCAGCGTTCACCTTCTTGGTCTTTTCCAACGCCTGCCTGATCACTTTCGAAATATCTCCAAAAACAGCCGCGTCATCCATCGCCACTTCGCTCTCCATGAAGTAGGCAAACACACGTGCCATTCCACAGTTAGCAATAAAGTCCGGAAGGATCGAAAATTTCTCATCGGCATAAAGCCCAGTAGCACCAAAGAAAATTTCAGGATCGGCAAATGGTACATTAGCACCACAGGAAAACACTTCTACAGCCGCGAAGCCGCTGCGGGTATAAACACCTCAAACTCTAAATCCCAGATCATTTTATTCACCGTTTCAAAGCTGAGTAATTGATCGGTGACCAGTTGATTTCCTTTCCGGTCGATCACTAACTGACAAATCTCTTCATGTGTAAATCCTTTTTGGTTGATCAGTCCGCCTTCGCGCGTAAGGATGCCCACAATTTTTGCGCCTTGCTGAGATAAATAAAATCCTGCTGCCGCGCCCACGTTGCCCCATCCCTGCACCACCACTCTTTTATCTTTCACATGGCCACCCTTTCATAATAATGTCGCACCGCTTCTGCTACACCATACCCTGTGCACATATCTGCCACCGTATATTTTTTTGCCAGCGATGGCGTGTACTTTTCATCTTCAATCACCTTTACCACTCCTTGCCGTAACTGACCAATGCGATTTACTTTCTGCGGCTCAGTTGGTTTATAATGCCCTGTAAAGACGCCTTCTTGCGGATGCCAGATGCCTACATCTTCTGTGTGGGGTATTACTTCATGAATCTCGTCCACATTCATATCGCCACCTGTGCCATAATAGTATTTTAGCAAAGGCATCACAGCCGTGTACCACCGATGCAACACTCCCGCTTTGCGCGGATCGTTGGGGTTGAAGTTGATTCCCGATTTCGCACCTCCAATGGGTGGACCGCTTACCGTGAACTTTACTTCCATCGTTTTAGCCAGCGATTCTACTTCACGCTTGTCAAGACCCATGCGCATCCTCGTGCCTCCTCCGGCCGCGCCACCGCGCAACGAATTGATGACTACCCAGCCTTCGGCTTCTGTCTCAGAATCTTTCCATTCAAATACAATCTCGGGGCGTTTGTTTTCAAACTTTTGAAGCAGCTCTTTCATCGTAGGGTAACTAGTTGGAGCGCAAATATAAGGTATCGGATTGCACGCGACATAAACGCTATGCTAAAGGCAGTTTCGCGCGAACATCAAATGGCGATTGGCTAGCTTTGTAAAAACGAAAAGCATCTTGAATTTAGTTATCGACTTTGGCAACACGCGGATAAAAACAGCCCGCTTTGAGCAAGAAAGCTTGTTGAAAAAAAACATTTTTAACAATGCAGAAGAGCTCCAGGCGGCATTTGCCAATACAGTATTTGAAAATATATTAGTCAGCACGGTAAATAAAACGGCAGAAGAAGCAGTGAAAAGACTCCAAGTGTCCGGCAAGAAGTGGGTCCTGCATCATCAGCTCCCCTTGCCTATCCAAATTTTATACGCCACCCCTGAGACACTAGGTGTTGATCGCATAGCGGCAGCGTGTGGAGCGCTCTCCATTTTTCCGGGCAAGAATTGCCTGGTCATTGATGCCGGCACCTGTATCAACTATGAGTTCATTGATGAGAAGGCCAACTATCACGGTGGAGCCATTTCACCCGGCAAAGAAATGCGATTTAAAGCCATGCATACGTTTACCGCGCGTCTGCCGTTAGTAACATGGAATGATCAAGTGGGGTTGATCGGAAACAGTACTGAAAGCTGCCTGCAAAGTGGTGTCTTAAACGGCATCATCGGTGAAATTAATGGTATGATTGAACAGTACGCCAACAAATTTCCGGAATTGAAGGTCATTCTTTGTGGGGGTGACGCTCCATTTTTTGAAAACCAACTGAAACGCACCATATTTGCAGCCCCCGATTTGGTTTTGATGGGCTTGAACAGGATTTTACGCTACAATGCTTGATAAAAAAGGAATTTTCCTTGTCGTTTTACTGGTAAGTCTCTTCCAATTAGCCAATGGCCAGGTTGCGAATAGCCCTTTTTCGTCCTTTGGAATAGGGGATTTGTACGGCAACTCTTTGGCTCAAAATCAAGGCATGGGCGGAATTGGCATTAGTAACCCTAGCTCGTGGTATGTCAATAATCAAAATCCGGCTCTGTTGATCAATAATTATGCCACTACTTTTCACGGAGGCATGATGATCGAAAACAGAACCATCAAAGACGGTACTTCTTCGCTACAAAACACCAATGGCAACCTCAACTATTTGGTTATGGCGTTCCCCATCAAACCAGGGCGCTGGACAACCTCAATAGGGCTAACCCCATACTCGGGCGTGAATTACAAGTTAACTGTGATCAGGCCGGTAGAAGGAAGTCTAACAAGTACTGATACAAGAACGGAAAGTGGCACTGGGGGAATTAACCAGCTTTCCTGGGCAAATGGAATAAAAATCAACAAATATGCAGCCGTGGGTGTGCGTGCCAACTACCTGTTTAGCTCCATCATTACTCAACAGCAAGCAAGGCTGCCACAAACGCTCTACACGCCATTCTTAGAAGAGCGAAATTTTGTTAGCGATTTTAGCTTCTCGACTGGTCTATATTTGCATAAAGATTCCATTTCGAAAAAAAATTACCAACTCAACTTTGGCGTGATTTACGATCTGCAAACCACCGTGGGAACGCGTAGAACAGTTAGATTTGACAACCGTTCTGCTATCAATGGAAGTATAATTGACTCTGTTACTCTAGTGAATAATGAACCCAGCTCAATTGTATTGCCACAAACATTCGGAATTGGAGTTTCTTTTGGACGCCCCACCCGCTGGATGGTGGGTGCGGATGTCTCCTATCTTGATTATCAACAATTCAAAGGATTTCCTGGGCAAGAGATCGATACACGAACAGGAGTAAAATCGGCCTTTGGCCTTGAAATAATGCCAGACCAAACAGGTGTTAGCAGCTACTTGAGGCGAATGACCTATCGGGCAGGATTAAGCTACGATCAGTATCCTTATTTGGTGGCCGGTAACCAAGTAAACGATTTTGGTGTTAATTTTGGCGTTTCGTTGCCAGTAGCTCGAATTTCGACTATTGATTTTTCGGTCAAAATTGGCAGCAGAGGCAGTATTGTAAAGAACACAATTGAAGAGAACTATTTTAAAATTTATCTTGGCATGACTTTTAATGATAATTGGTTCATTAAGAGAAAATTTGATTAACTCTAAAAACGATGATGAACATGAATTTGAATTTCAAAAAAGCAGGTTTTGCGTTGGCCTTGGTGGCGATTATTTCAGTGAGCGCTTGGTCACAGTGCAAGGAATTAAAATGGCCTGAAAACAAGGGAAAAGCCGAAGAGTGCGTAGCTATTTTTGGTGATGCAGTAAAGCAACAAAACTTTCGCGCTGCCACTTCCTCCATCCAATGGATGCTAGCCAATGCCCCTAACTGGAATACCAAATTATATGTGGACGCTGCAACAGCTTATGATGGCCTAGCGAGTAAAGAAGCAGATGCCGCCAAAAAGAAAGTTTTGATAGACTCTTTGATGTTGATTTACGACATGCGTATCCAAAATTGCGGGGACGAAGTGAACGTATTGAATCGCAAGGCTGCTTCGAGCGCAAAGTACAATATCAATAACAAAGAAAAATCGGCTGAGTTGTTGACGATGTTTGACCGTGTGTACGAAATCAGCGGCAATAATGTCAACGATAACAACCTCGAGGCATATATGTCTGTGATCTTCGCCAACTTTATCACACAAAAGCCTTTGCCTCCTGCGCAAAAAACACTTACTGAAGATTTGATCTTGGCTCGTTATGACAAATTGATTGGTGTAATCGAAGCTAAAATCAAAAAAGCTGAATCTGAGAA
>VYLZ01000722.1_pt1 | contig 11487 bp, 6 predicted proteins | sample 5115361 | NCBI WGS metagenome assembly VYLZ01 (sample SAMN12291805, study PRJNA351875) | freshwater metagenome | isolation source: freshwater lake | place: USA: Michigan, Sixteen Lake | collected 2013-08-07 | reverse complement strand
AATAAAACTACACAAAAAAAAGATCATCGTTGTGGGTGAAATTGACTAATTTACCCGTCTTAATCAGGATTACCTTCTAGGTGTGGCAAGGGTTTCCACCATTGCTGCCCAAAAGAGCACAAAATAACCCATTATGAAATTCTATCAAATCGCCGTAACCATTGCAACATCGTTGTTAAATAAAAATATTTCTCAATTAATTATTAAGAATTTATAAATATTGCGGAATGTTAATTTTAATATTCTCAAGCTTGTGGAGTCAATAGATAATTTTTGCTTATCTTTGACAAAAAATAGAACTCCTGCAAAATCGAACATCTACAATTGGGTTAGGATTCAGTATTAAGGAGATTTATTTTTATTTATTCTTCCCAATTCCCCAATTCTTATGAGAGATTCCCTATCGAGCCATCTAAGAGTACAACAACATTGCCTCAATCAAGTTAAATTAGCCGTGAAAAAGCAGGGCTTTAGCAGTCAACGATCCTTAGCTAAAGAAGCTGAATTTAGTCTGGCTATTGTCAGTAACTTCCTGACCGGGAAACCAGTAGAACAAGCCACTTTTGCCCAAATTTGTCGTCGATTATGCCTCGACTGGCAAGAAATCGCCGCCCTGAATTTTCAGCTAACAGCACCCCCTCAAGACAAAATTCCGGTTAATTCTCCATCCAAGAGCGAAAAATTGGACATATTACCCCCCTATCCCAATGGGGCAGTTCCCCTTGGTTCCCCATTTTATTTAGAACGTCTTCCCCTGGAAGAACAGATAAGGCAGGAAATAAAGAAACCGGGGGCTTTAGTGCGGATAAAAGCCCCGAAAGAAATGGGCAAGACTTCCCTACTTTTGAGAATGCTCGATTTTGCCAAACAGCAAGGCTACCGCACGGTGAGTTTGAACTTAGAACAGGTAGACCAAGCGATTTTAGGTGATTTAAACCAATTTTTGCGCTGGTTGTGTGCCAATGCTGCCCGTCAACTACAGTTAAAACCACAATTAGATGAGTATTGGGATGAGGATTTAGGCAGCAAGATTAGCTGTACGGTCTACATTCAAGACTATCTGCTTGAATCGATTACCGCCCCCATTGTCCTCGCTCTCGATGAACTTAATCAGATTTTTGAACATCCCCAAGTGGCCAAGGATTTTTTACCGCTGCTGCGTTCTTGGTACGAAGAAGCCAAAACCCTACCTATCTGGCAAAAACTCCGTCTTATCGTCGTCCATTCCACAGAAATTTACGTCCCCCTGCAACTCAATCAATCCCCCTTTAACGTGGGATTCCCCGCACAGCTAAGTCATTTTAGTCTTGAGGAGGTATTGCAATTAGCCCAACGTTATCAACTCACCTGGGAAAATCAGGAAAAAGTCAAACAATTGATGGAGCTAGTAGGAGGACACCCAGCTTTGGTACAAACCGCCCTCTACTATCTCAGTCGGGAGGAAATAACTATGACGCAAATACTAACCAGTGCCACCTCCGTCACGGGGATTTATGCCCATCACCTGCGGCGCCATTGGGCGGTATTAGAACAACAGCCTGAACTAGAAAAGCCCTCGATAGAGTGATGAGCGCGGTGGAACCCGTACAATTAGACCCAATTCTCGCTTACAAACTCAGCAGTATGGGACTACTCAAACAATCAGGAGATAAAGTAGTACCAGGCTATGAATTGTATCGACGCTATTTTTTAGAGGTGAAATCCTCTATCAGTTATCAGTAAAAAGTAAACAGTAATCAGTGAAAGGCAGGGTGTGGGGAAGTGGGGAAGTGGGGGAATGGGGAAGTGGGGGAATGGGGAAGTGGGGAAGTGGGGAAATTGAACTAAAACCCCAAAACCCCAAAACCCCAACACCTGAATCCTATCTCCTGTCTCCTGCCTCCTAAATACTGGCTCCCGACTCCTATCTCCTGACGACCGACGACCAGCTACTAACCCCACCAACAAACTTTTTCAGCAAACCCTACTTATGAATATGTCAATCAAAGATACTGTCCAAAATACTGTCAACATTGGTAATTTTAGTCGCTCGCAACTCGGTCAACCGGATGAGAACAATTTATATAAGGCAGTCGCCACAATTACTGAGGGACATTGGCCGGAAAATCTTTCGGGATACGTTTTTATCGTCTGTCCTTTTCATAGAAAAAATGACCGTCATTTGTTCTCTGGCGAAGGTGTAATTATTAAATGGGACTTGCAGGGGAAAAATAATCAAGTTAACGTTTACAGCAAAAAACTGAAAACTTGGGATAGTTTCTGGCGAAAAATTTTACCGATATTTAATATTATTAAAGCCAATTTTCCCGCCGTGATCAGCATTTTGGGTTCTTCGGAAATAGCGAATACCGCTATGGTTAAACTAGAAAAAGTTTCCGAAGATGAACAACTAGAAGAAACCCGATTAATTCTCACTGCCGATGCGGGACGTTACTGGGAAGTAGATCCCGTTTCCCTTGATACTATCACTCCGATTGGTTATTTTGACCAACATCTTGTTTCCGTGCCTTTGTCTTTTTTCCCCGTCCTAGAAAATACCGCTCATCCCTTCTACGACAAAAAAACCCAAGAATTTATCACCTGTGAATTAAAGCTAAAACTTGTATCGGGAGGTATGTTAAAAGATTTAGATAACTCGGTGTATATTGTGCTTTGGGATCAACAAAAACAACTTAAACCCTGGAAACTACAGGGAACTATCCTTGATGGTAGTCCCCATTCGGTTATCGTCACCGAAGATTATATCATGATTCCCGATATGCCTTTTCAGATGGGAGTAGCCAAACTATTAGGTATCAGAATCAAGCCAGAAGAAACCTATCCGAAAACTCAAATTTATCTGGTTAAACGTCAAGACCTCAAGGAAGAAGAAACCACCGTTCCCTCGCAATTAATTACCTTCAATGGCGACAGTTATCACTTCCTTTGTAATTACCATAGTATCAACGGTCAAATTCAGCTTGTGGCCATCCAAAACGCCACTATTAGTTTAACCGAAGCGATCGAAAAAGACGATATCCAACATTTTACTGGTCAGAGTTATCCCCCCGAATACCACGGCATTCCCTGGATGTTTCCCTTTGACCCCGGAGTGCTACGCAAAGTGGTTATCGAAGATGCCAGGGTGATAAGCGAACAAGCTTTCATCCATCCGGGTTGGTTCTTTACCTGTCTCTACACCGCCGACCCACGGGAATTGGAACAGGGATACAGCGCCATTTATCAGGTTTATGCTGGTTATGTGCGCGAATTAATCTGTCGTCGTCAGTATATGGATTTTCGCGACCAAAGTAATCGCATCCTCAGCGATGCCGAACTTCCCAGTCATGACTTGCCCTCGGTATTAGCCAAGGTTCCCCTCGATAAGGATTGGAATCAGTTAACTGAACAGATTAGACAAGAAAAAAATGCCACTAATACTCATGTATCACATTTAGGTCGGGAACTACTGGATTTTTATGTTTGTCCCGATGGCTATATTTTAGATAGCATTCAGTTTATTCCCCAAGAACAGGGCTATCTATTTACGACGGTTTTAACCCCGACCAGAGTATTAGAAGCTTGGTTATTTAACCCTGACAATCTCAAGGACGGACCGATTGCTAAACTGAGCTTACCGGAAGATGTTCACTTTGGTTTTACCTTGCATTCCGAGTATTTCGAGCAAGTGCTGCCTTCTCCCCGTCCTTCCGTCTCACAGGTAAATCGAGTTCTTTCGGCCTTGCGGAGTCTTGTCTTGGTTCCCGTAGAATTTTTCTTGGGGAGACCCGCAGCCATTTACAATCGCCAAGCAAAAAATTGACACTCCCGCGCCTGGCGGGGATTCTTAAGAGACGTAAATCCTTAAAGGGTTAGCCAAAAACCCGCTAGACACTCGCTCAAAATTGAGTCTGTGCTTACTTTTAACCAAAATATTGGCACTACCATTAATATCGGCTGAAACAAGATGTCTGTTCTTTGTTTGATACAATCCCCGCTTAACCCTTCTACCAGAAAAATTCTGTTTGATGGGGTTATCGGCATTGTAAATAGGAATCTCATCTTGACCGTAAAAACTAGCTTTAGACGAATAAGACTCCTCTTGTTCACAATACTCAATTCCGTATCGAGAACACAAAGCTTTGAGCTTTTGTCTAAGTTGCCAAAAAGGTATCTGAACAAAGTTTTGATTGTTGGAACGTCCAATATTAATCTCTTGTTTAATACTTGGATTATACCCAACTACCAACTTGCCTATTTGGTGGTTCAAGCAATGGTTAATTATTATTCGAGCGGATTTATTCAAATAATCTCGAATAGAATCATTACGCCATTGATTAAGCTGTGCTTGTTGATTAGTCAACTCTTTAATGCCTTGCTTATCTTTGGCAGATTGAAGTTCAGCATTACGCTTGTTGTACCACTGATTAATGCTTTTAAGTCTTTTTCCATCAATCAAAAATTGATGCCCCTCAGTGTCAAAACAAGCTGCCAAGTTATCAACCCCCAAGTCAATAGCTATTGCTTTTTCGGAGTCCACAGATGTTTCTATTGCTTCATCCTCATAAATGTACTCGATTTCAAACCATCGAGCCGAGTATTTGGGATGTATTCGTACCTCCTTAATATTCTTGTCTTTCAGTCTTTCTGGGAGTTGGATTTTAACTTCGCCATATTCTTTTTTAAACTCTCTAGACATGGGAATTGCCAACATTCCATCTTTGAGTTTAATTCGAGGAATAATCAAAGGGAAATATCCCTCTTTAGACAAGTATTGGGGCAGTTGTGGTCTTTGGTCACATCTCCCTATACTAATTGCCTTAAGCAGTCCCAAGAAAGACCGCATACTTCTATCTACTACCTTCATCGTTTGCTGAGCAATATCGGTATTCAAAAGCCGATAGTTTTCATTAGATTTGCAAATATGGTAGTTAGATTCTTAGGTCAAACGTTTTCTTTCAGCAAAGAAATATTGCCGACATTCGTACAACGCCACATTAAAAAGATTCTTACTCAAACGACACAAAGCAGTCAGGGCATTAAATTCCTGCTGATTAAGTTGTCTAAGTTGGTTCTTTTGAGTGGCGTACATAGTTAAGATTGTTTCGCTGTATCTCTAGCATATAGCGAAACATCTTAAATGCCAAGCCGTCCTAAAAGGACGGGGTTTCAAACCCAATTTTTCGATGATTCTTCTCAACGGATACGACATTCTTGCCCAAATCTACGAAAGTGTTAACTCAGAAGTCTATCGGGCCATTCGCACCGCCGATAATCAACCCGTTATCCTCAAAATCCTCAAGCAAGAATATCCCACCGCCCAAGAACTAACCCACTACAAACAGGAGTATAAAACCATCTGCGGCCTGAACTTCGAGGGGGCGATTAAAGCCTATGGTTTAGAAACCTACCGCAGAACTCCCGTGATTATTTTGGAAGATTTCGGGGGTATATCCTTAAAAAAATGGCTAGAGGGCAAACCCCTGGCCTTAAGGGACTTTTTAAGCCTTGCACCCCGAATAGTGGCTAATTTAGAGAAAATTCACAACGCCAAGGTTATTCACAAAGATATTAATCCTGCCAATATAGTTCTTAACCCCGAAACCGGACAAATTAAAATCATCGATTTTGGCATTGCCAGCGTCCTGCGGCGGGAAAATCCGGGGCTAAAAAATCCCAACGTCCTGGAGGGGACTTTAGCCTATATTTCTCCCGAACAAACCGGACGGATGAATCGCAGTCTCGATTACCGCACGGATTTTTATTCCTTGGGCGTTAGCTTCTACGAACTGCTCACCGGACAATTACCTTTTCCAGCTAACGATGCTTTGGAATTAGTTCACTGTCATCTGGCTAAACAACCTTTGGAGATTAATAGTCTCGTCAGGGAGAAAATTCCCCCGGTGGTGGAGGCAATCATCAGGAAACTGATGGCTAAAACCCCCGAGGAACGATACCAAAGTGCCTATGGTATTCGGGCAGATTTAGAAGAATGTTTAAGACAACTAGAAAAAACGGCTAAAATTGAGGATTTTGTCATCGCTAGGCAAGATCTAGCCAATCAGTTCCAAATTCCCCAAAAACTCTACGGTAGGGAGGCAGAAATCGCCACTCTCCTCACTGCTTTTCAACGGGTAGCCACGGTGGATAAAAACTCCTCTCACACCGAACTGATGCTAGTTACGGGTTATTCTGGTATAGGTAAAACCACCTTGGTTGGGGAAATTTATCAGCCAATTACTGAAAAACGCGGCTTTTTTATCTCTGGTAAATTTGACCAGTTTCAGCGCAACACTCCCTACGCTGCTGTGGTTAGCGCTTTGACTCATCTGGTCAAGCAACTTTTGGGGGAAAGTCAACCACAACTGGAACTATGGCGACAAAAACTCCTAAAGTCTTTGGGGACGAATGCACGGGTTATTATTGATGTGATTCCTGAACTAGAATTAATTATCGGTCCGCAACCAGAGGTGTTACAATTAGGAGCGATCGCTACTCAAAATCGCTTTAATTTAGTCTTTAAAAATTTTATTCGGGTCTTTTGTTCCCCGGAACATCCCTTAGTCATCTTTCTCGATGATTTGCAATGGGCAGACTTAGCTAGTCTTCAGTTGATAGAATTAATTATGCTCGATGACGATATCGACTATTTATTTTTAATTGGCTCCTATCGCAGTAATGAAATTAATTCCACCCATCCCCTAACCGCTACTCTCGATAAATTAGAGCAGGGGGGCATAATTATCAATCAAGTTATTTTAAAACCTCTGGGACTTGAACAGGTCAATCAGTTAATTGCCGAGACATTAAATCATTCACCAGAATATGTGCAATCTTTGGCCGCTTTAGTCTGGCAAAAAACCCACGGTAATCCTTTTTTTGTCAATGAATTTCTCAAAACTATCTACTGGGAAAATTTGCTATTTTTCCAACCAGGGCAGGAAACAACCACTAAAATCGACAATAATAGGGGCTATTGGCAATGGCATCTCGGTCAAATTCAAAGGATTGGCAGTACCGATAATCTGATTCAATTTATGATGGGCAAAATGCAGAAATTGCCCCCCGAAACCCAGGAGGTTTTAAGTTTAGCGGCCTGCCTTGGAGCAGAGTTTAATTTATATAGTCTGGCAATAATCTCTGAAAAATCACCTTCAGAACTTTTACCAATTTTAAATTATAGTAGCGAAGCTGGTTTGATTATTCCCCTCTCAGAATTAGATGAACAATTACTGATTCAAGAATATAAATTTGCTCATGATCGCATTCAACAAGGAGCTTACGCTCTCATCGAAGACAGCAAAAAATCTTTAATTCATCTAAAAATTGGTCGCCTACTTTGGGAGCATAGTTCTGTCAACGAATTATCGGAAAAGATTTTTAAAATAGTTGATCATCTCAATCTTGGTTATCAACTAATTAGCGAGGAAAAAGAACGAGAGTTAGTGGCTAACTTGAATTTACTAGCAGCCCAAAAAGCCAAAGCTGCTAATGCCCAAACTGGAGCCTTAAAATATATTAAAATCGCTCAAAAACTTCTCAAAAAATCAAGCTGGAAAAATAACTATCAACTGACTTTAAATATTTATTCTGAAGCCACAGAAATCGCCTATTTAAGTGGGGATTTTGAGCAAATGCAGTGCTGGGCTAATCTCGTATTAAAACAGGCAAAAACCACCCTAGATAAAGTAAAAGTTTATGAAGTCATTATCGAAGCTTATCACAGCCAAAATCAAGAACTAAAAGCGGTACAAATTGGTTTATCTGTCCTCAAAAGCTTAGATTTCGAGATTCCCGAATCCTTACAATCATCAGATATTCAAAAAGAACTAACTGAAACTCGACAAAGATTAGCAGGTAAAAATATTGAGAATTTAAGTAATTTACCGCCGATAAATGAGGAAGAAAAATTAGCAATAATGAAAATAGCAAGTGCCATATTTTCTCCTGTTTATATTGCCGCTCCTCATCTCTTACCCATCCTAGTATCAAAACAGGTTAACTTATCAATTCAGTACGGCAATAGTTATCTAGCGGCTTTTACTTATGTTAATTATGGCTTAATTCTTTGTGGTCTTTTAGAAGATTGGGAAACGGGTTATCAATTTGGAAAATTGGCTTTAAACATTGCCGATAAGAACCGATTAAAAATTCCCTGTCTTTGTTAAAATCTTCCTATCAAACCGGTTTAGAAATGGGCGATCTCTACTACGGAACAACCTGCGCCTATCTTTACTGTTTTCATTCCGCATTTATCGGACAGGAATTAACCGAATTAGCCCAAGAAATAGCTAACTATGATCTGGCTTTTGTTAAACTCAAACAAGAAAACCCTCGCAACTATCTAAAAATCTATGGTCAAACAGTTTTAAATCTGCTGAGGCACTCGGAAAATCCCGGTCATTTAGAAGGACAATACTATCAAGAAACTCTTATGTTACCGTACCATCTAGAGGCTAATGATCTCTTCGGTCTCTGTTCTTTATTTGTTAATAAATTATACCTTTGTTATCTATTTGGACAGTACGAACAAGCCATTGAAAATGCTAACCAAGCCCAAAAATATCTGGTAGGAGCTACCGCCACTTTCTTGATTTCTCTGCATAATGTCTATGATTCCCTCGCCCATTTAGCTATTTATAATCATCTGGACAATGACCAAAAACAGCAAGTATTAGAACGAGTGACGAATAATCAGAAAAAGCTGCGGGAATGGGCTAATCAAGCCCCCTCTAACTATCTCCATAAATTTTATTTAGTGCAAGCGGAAAAGGAGCGGGTACAGCAATCCTATCTAGCTAACGAACTAGCGGCGAAATTCTATCTCGATTGGGGTAAAGTAAAAATTGCCAAAACCTACATCAATGAAGCTGCTTATCTCTATTCTCTTTGGGGAGCAACAGCTAAAGTCAAAGATATAGAAAGCAGTTATTCTCAGTTAATGGTCAGTAATTATGGTTACAATTACCAGACCGAAACTAGGAGAACTCCCACCAGAAAAAATTCAGTTAGTCATGCGGGAGAACTGTTAGATTTAGCCACGATTATGAAGGCCTTCCAAGCCATTTCTAGCGAGATAGTTTTAGATAAATTACTCGCCACCCTGATGAAAATTCTCATCGAAAATGCTGGGGCGCAGCTGGGCTATCTTATCCTAGAAAGTGGCGGACAACTATTGATCGAAGCCTCCGGTTCGGTGCAGGAAGATGGGGTGACAGTCTTTAAATCTAATGCCATCGAAGAACATCTTCCCGTCTCAATTATTAACTATGTAGCCCGGAGCGGTCAAACCGTTCTTAATGACGATGCTGCCCATGAGGGCAATTTTAGCAATGATTCCTATATTAAAACCCATCAAACCAAATCCCTGCTCTGTTCGCCCCTCCTCGACCAAGGACAACTGCGGGGAATTGTCTATCTAGAAAATAATCTCACCGTCGGGGCTTTTACCCAAGAAAGATTGGAAGTGCTGCAACTGCTCTCCAGCCAAGCGGCGATCGCAATTACTAACGCCAAACTCTACGCCGAAATCAAAGCCAAACAGAGACAACTAGCGCAATTTTTAGAAGCGATGCCAGTGGGGGTATTCGTCCTTGATGCTGGCAGTCAACCCTATTATGCCAATCAAACCGCCCAAGAGATTTTAGGAAAAGAGATAGTTAATATCACCACGGCTAATCAGTTGGGGGAAACCTATCAGTTATATCAAGCTGGAACCGATCGATTGTATCCCACAGAATACCATCCGATTGTCCGAGCTTTAAGGGGGGAAAAAAACACGATGGATGATCTAGAAATTCACCAAGGAGAGAAGATTATTCCCCTAGAAGTGTATGCCACGCCCGTTTTTGACGAAAAAGGAGAAATTATCTATGCGATCACCGCTTTTACCGATATTACCGAACGAAAACAGGCGGAAGCGGAACGGATTCGCTTTACCGAAGAATTAGCCGAGTATAGCCGCACCCTAGAACAGAAAGTGCAGGAGCGCACCCTAGAACTCAGCCAAACCCTAGAAATTCTCAAGGCCACCCAAGCAGAATTACTGTTTGAAAATGAACTGCTCAGAAGTAGCGAAGAATCTAGCACCTTTGACTACCAAGTGGGGGGCAGTTTACCCATGGATGCCCCCACCTACGTGGTCCGCGCCGCCGACCGTTATCTCTATAAAGCCCTCAAACGCGGCGATTTTTGCTATGTCCTCAATCCCCGTCAAATGGGCAAGTCTAGTTTAATGGTACGCATGATCGACCACCTCCAACACGAGGGGGTCTGTTGCGCTCCCATTGATTTAACCCGCATCGGCAGCGAAAATGTCACTCCCGACCAATGGTACAAGGGGATAGCCTTCGAGTTAGGGCGACGTTTTGGACTGCTCAAAAGGGTCAATCTCAAAGCTTGGTGGCAAGAACGGGAAGATGTCTCGGCAGTACAGCGCTTGGGCGAATTTATCGAAGAAGTGTTATTGCTGGAAGTGGGGATAGTGGACGGTTCTCCCCCGAAACCGATCGCGATTTTTATCGATGAAATTGATAGCGTTTTGGGCTTAAATTTCGCGGTTAATGACTTTTTTGCCCTGATTCGTTCCTGCTATAACCAGCGTGGTTTTAACCCGCTCTATCGGCGTTTGACCTTCGCTTTCTTCGGTGTTGTCACCCCCTCCGATTTAATTACCGACCACCAAATCACTCCTTTTAATATCGGTCATTCGATTCAATTGGAGGGTTTTAAGGAACACGAAGCCCAGCCTTTACTGCGCGGATTGGCCGAGAAAGTTAGTAACCCGCAAACTGTCTTAAAAGAAGTCTTTGCTTGGACAAACGGTCAACCTTTTCTAACGCAAAAACTCTGTCAGTTAATTCGCACCGCTGCCGCACCGATTCCCCCCAATGGTGAGGCCCCCTGGATTGAGGACTTGGTACAGAAGAAGATCATTGACAATTGGGAAGCTCAGGATGAACCGGAACATCTGCGGACTATTCGCGATCGGCTTCTCAACAGTCATCGCTCCCAGTTGCTCCTGAGACTCTATGAACGGATTTTAAGGGAAAAAGAGGTGATTGCCGAGGATAGCCCTCCAGAAAAAGAGTTACTTTTATCGGGGTTAGTGATCAAAGACGAAGGCCGGCTGCGGGTCCATAATCCCATCTATCAAGCAATCTTTCACCTCCATTGGCTGGCCCTGGCAAAATCAACCTAAGACTAAATCCTGTTTAAAAGGTACAGGATAGTGGGAAGTTGTGGAACAATACCCAACTGGGTTTTTAAAGTTGGATTGGGAGTTAATCATGGTATTAAAAACAGATTTGCTATTACACCAAATCCAGTTCTTAAAGACTGATTATCTAGGGTTTGCGGCAAAAAGTTTTTCCTGGGGGCAGGGTGTGGGGTGTAGGGTAGGGCTGTTTCATTCTCCCATCAGAATATCAAAAGTAAAAGCGATCACTGTCTTTGTAAAATGAAAAGTGACCGGCAACTTTTAAAATATATGTTGAGCTTAATAGAAAA
>VYLZ01000198.1_pt1 | contig 11498 bp, 10 predicted proteins | sample 5115361 | NCBI WGS metagenome assembly VYLZ01 (sample SAMN12291805, study PRJNA351875) | freshwater metagenome | isolation source: freshwater lake | place: USA: Michigan, Sixteen Lake | collected 2013-08-07 | reverse complement strand
CATTCCTCCTCACCCATGGGCGAGGAGGAATGATGGACCAATCGGCACGGATTTTAGTCGCAGGCGCGCGCGGCCTCGTTGGTGGGGCGATTGTGCGGCAGTTACGCGGCAAGGGCTTTACCAACCTGCTCACGCCGAGCCGGGCCGAGGTTGATCTGACCGACCGGGCGGCGCTCGATGCCTATCTTGCCGCCCATAAGCCACAGTTCGTGTTCGATGCCGCTGCTAAAGTCGGCGGGATTCAGGCGAATAATCAGTTTCCTGGCGATTTTATTCGCGAGAACCTGTTGATCCAGACGAATCTAATCGATGCCGCCTACCGTGCGGGTGTCGAGAAATTCGTCTTTCTCGGCTCCTCCTGCATTTACCCGAAGTTCGCGCCGCAGCCGATGAAGGAAGAGCATCTGCTCACCGGCATTCTGGAGCCGACGAATTCGGCCTATGCGATGGCCAAAATCGCCGGGATCGAGATGATCAACGCTTACCGCCGCCAGTTCGGCTTCAAAGGCATTTCCTTGATGCCGACGAATCTTTACGGGCCGGGCGATAATTACGATTTGAATAATAGCCACGTGTTACCTGCCCTGATCCGCAAGTTCCACGAAGCCAAGCTGTCGGGTGCGGCGGAAGTGGTGGTGTGGGGCACCGGCACGCCGCGCCGGGAGTTCCTGCATTGCGATGATCTCGCCGATGCCGCGATCTTCCTGATGCACACCTATGATAGCCCCGAGATTATCAATGTCGGCGTTGGCGACGATATTCCGATTGGCGAGCTGGCCTTGCTGGTGAAAGAGATCACTGGGTTCCAGGGCAAACTGGTGCAAGACACCAGCAAGCCGGACGGCACGCCACGTAAGCTGCTCGACGTGTCGCGCCTCACGGGATTGGGCTGGAAGCCAAAACTCTCGCTCCGCGACGGGATCACGCAAACCTACGCCGCCTATCAAGCGACGCTTCAGGCGGCGGCATGAGGGCTGCCGCCGTGCTGGCGCTGTATCGTGGGATCGGCTGGGGGTTAAAGCCGCTGCTGCCCGCCTTCTTAGGACGACGGCTGAAGCGCGGTAAGGAGCATCCCCAGCGCTGGCGTGAGCGGTTGGGGGAGCCGGGTTTGGCGCGTCCGCCAGGGCCGCTGGTGTGGTTTCACGGCGCGAGTGTGGGCGAGTCCCTCGCGCTCTTGCCGTTGATCACGGCTTTGCGGGCTGACCGGCCCGATTTGGCCTTGCTGGTGACGACCGGTACGGTCACGTCTGCTGCCCTACTGGCGGAGCGCCTGCCGAACGGAGCGCTTCACCAGTTCATTCCGATTGACGCGCCGTGGGCGGTAGATCGGTTCTTGGCCCATTGGCAGCCCGACTTAGTGTTGTGGACGGAATCAGACCTTTGGCCGACGATTCTGACCCGGCTCAAAGCGCGCGCAACGCCGCTCCTGCTGCTGAACGGTCGGCTCTCCGACCGTTCGTTCCAGCGCTGGCAGTGGGCGACGCCGATCATTCGGCATTTGCTTGGGTGTTTCAGCGAGGTTTTGGCGCGCGGCGAGGAAGATGCCGCCCGCTTCCGCGCCTTGGGGGCCGAACGGGTGCAGGCCGTGGGGAACCTCAAACTCGCCGCCGAGCCGTTGCCGGTCAATGATAACGCTCTGGCTGAAGCGCGCGCCCGCATCGGCGACCGTCCGGTAATCGTTGCAGCCAGCACCCATCCGGGGGAAGAGGCGCTGATTGCCGATGCGCACCGCGCGCTGCTGTCAGACTTTCCCGACCTGCTAACGATCCTCGCCCCGCGTCACCCTCATCGCGGGCCAGAGCTTGCAGCGGAATTTGGGGCACCGTGCCGCTCGCAGGGTGCGGCGGTGCCAGCAGGCGGCCTCTATATCGCCGATACGATGGGTGAGCTTGGGCTTTGGTATCGCCTCGCTCGCGTCGCCGTCATTGGCGGCAGTTTCATTCCCCACGGCGGCCAGAATCCCACCGAAGCCGCGCGCCTCGGCGTGCCTCTACTCTTCGGCCCCCATATGGAAAATTTCCGCGACGAGAGCGAGGCGCTCTTGGCGGAAGGCCGGGCGGCGCGGGTAAGCGGCGAAGGGTTGGCGGCAGAACTCAGACAGCTTTTAAGCGCCCCCATTTCGCCAAGACTGGCTGATACATCAGAAAGTGGTGCTTTGGCGGCAATATTGACTGTTTTGCGTCCAAGGTTACCTTGAGACCCCTTGTGCGGTATTGCGTATAAAACACCGTCGGTAAAAATAGATTAAAATGTCATATCACATATAAAAAATGTGAATATGTGTTTTGGGACATTTGATGGGGCGGTTATTACGCATAATCTTGACGCGAACAATCTTTAGAAATACCCTTTTTAAGGGATTTTGTGTCGAAAGGTAGCTCGTTTTGGAAACGCATCATAATCAACCAAAAGATTTGGCAGCTAGTCTCCGCGATAGAGATGTTTATGCGGCATATAGAGAGCGCATTAAAAATTCTATTGATTATTATATGGGACTAAAAAACCCAATGTTCTCTGTTTTAATACAAGGTGAATGGGGAGTCGGTAAAACGTATTTAGTTGAAAAAATTCTGAACGGAAAAGATAAATTTTATTATGTAAGTTTATATGGTGTTCAAGATATTGCGGAAATACATGGTGCATTATTTTCTCAAATGTGTCCAAAAAGGAATAAATTTAATATTTTTGCTGATCGATTTTCTTCTTTTAATCCATCTGGACTTGGTTTCCAAATTCCTATTGGAAGTCTTATGAAGGGTGTAAGTTCTTATCTTGGAAAAGATTTGAATAATGATAAGCCAATAGTATTTGATGATTTGGAGAGATGTAGTTTGCCGATGATTGATATTTTGGGTGTTATAAACAGTTATGTTGAAAAAAATGAGTTCAAGGTATTTGTTATTTCAAATATTAATGAAATAATTGAAAATAAAGAAGCGGATTTTAAGAGAAATCGTGAAAAAATATTTGGAATGACTCTTAATGTTGTGCCAGATATTAATGGTTTTTTTGATGATTTTATTTCAAAAATAAACTCCACACAATCTGAATTATTTCTAAATTTACATAGAGATTATATAATTGATATATTTTCTGATTCAAAAATAAACTCTCTCCGAGTTCTTAGGTCTTCTTTGTTAGATTTATGTAGATTTTATAGTATAATTAGAATTAATAATGAAGTTGAATTATTAAAAAATATAGTTGGTTTATTTTTTGCAATATCACTTGAGGTTAAGGACGGTAAGTTGGACAGAGCTTCGATTTCGGGAAGGCTGTCACACTGGGTGGCTAGCTACCTATCTTCATCACAATCTGAAAATGTGGTGTCTAATGCGGCCAATTCGTTTCTAATCAGCCATAGAAAATATAATTCCGTTAATCTTGCGGATAACTGTTTGGATGATGAAATTTTAATTGATTGCTTTTTTAATGGTAATTATGATTCTGATATAATTAATTTATCTATTTCTCAAAAAATTACCTCAAAAACAGAAATAAAAACGGTAGCTTGGAAAGAATTTTATTCTTATTTAGCAAGTAATGATGGCAAAATAATGAACGTAATTATTTCTTTAAAAAAAGAATTTCAAGAAATGCCGAAAAAAAATATTGGATATTTATTGCATTTAATGTCAATTATTTTTTTCTTAAAGGATATTGGCGAAATAAATGATAGTTTTCAAGAGATTGTTTTAAAATGTAAGATCTATATAGATAAGTTAAAGGCTAATGATGAGCTGGAAGCTGAATATACGAGTAGGGATCCGTATGATGAGGGTGTTTACAATGCATTTGAAGGATCTTCATATATTATTCGCGAGGGTTATAAAAAACATTTCGAAGAGGTAATTTCTTACATAAAAGAAAAAAGAAGAGATCTTCTTAATGATGTCATTAATAAAGTCGCATCCGGAATTATCGAATTGATGTCGACAGACCTAGATAAATTTGAGAAATGTCTGTCTATAAAAAATGCTAATGAAATTAGTTTTCCTTACGATCCAATCTTGCATAAAGTGAATGTAGATAATTTTCTGACGGCATGGTTATCTATGCCATCTGCTAAGTGGGAGGATATTAGTCGTATCCTACTTCGACGATATGAAAGCGGATTTTTATATCAAAGCCATATATTAGGTCCTGAATTAGATTGGGTAGATAGTTTGTTGAATAAATTTAGAGGCAAAATTGCCCAAGCTCAGGGCGTTAATAGATTTTTTCTGGAGAGAGCCTACCCAAAGAAGCTGGAGCTTGAAATTTTGGATTACCAAGCGCATCAAAAAAGACGAAGCGAAACCGATCATAACTAGTCTTGATCTTGCCCAACGACGCTACCGGGGCATCCTACAAGGGAGGCAGACATGACAGAACCGTCTCAGTCCTTCGCCAGCGTTTGGGACGCGATAGAGGACACGCCGGAAGATGCGGAGAATATGAAGATCAGGTCAGCCCTGATGCGGGCCATCACTCAGCATGTCCGGGAGGAGTTGCTTCAGCGCCAGGGGCTGTCTCAATCCGACGCAGCCCAGAGCTTGGGCATGACGCAACCGCGTTTATCCGATCTTCTCAGGGGAAAAATCGCGCTCTTCTCTATCGACGCCCTGGTCGGGATCGGCGCAAAAGCGGGGATGCGTTTTGCGATTACGCCGATCACACACCACGCAGCCTAAGGATGGCCTTTAACTCTCGTACACCATCAAACTATAGCTCGGCACGCCCAGCGCCGCTAAGCGCTCGCGCCCTTTAAGAAAGCTAAGTTCGATCAAATAGGCCGTCGCCGCCACTTCGCCGCCGACTTTGCGGATCAGCGCGATGGTCGCCGCCATGGTGCCGCCCGTCGCCAGCAAATCATCGAGCACGACGACGCGCTGACCGGGCTTAAGGGCATCTTGCTGAATCTCAATCGTGTCCTCGCCATATTCCAGCGCGTAGCTGTGGCGAATGGTCGGCCCTGGCAGCTTGCCTTGCTTGCGGACCATGATGAAGCCGATACCAAGTTCTAGCGCCAGTGGGGCTGCAACCAGAAAGCCGCGCGATTCGATCCCCACGAGCACGTCGGGCTTTAACGGCGCGATGAGGGCGCGAAGCTGGTTCACCGCCTCCCGCCACGCGTCGGCATGGGCCAGCAGCGTGGAAATATCGTAGAACAGAATGCCCGGCTTGGGGAAATCCGGCACGTGCCGGATATGGTCTTTCAGAATCACGCGCCCGCCCTTTTCAGAATTTGTTACGCTTAGATGAGCACTAGCCGGGCTGCGCTGGCAAGGTTAAGGTCGCAGCAGTTTTTCCTGTGCGATGTTGTGCCCCATGCCCACCTCGATTCTCTCGCTCGCGTCCGGCGCTTTGACGCTGGATCTCGCCCCGGACCTCGGGGGCTCGATTGTGCGCTTCCAGCATGGGGACGCAGCACTACTGCGACCCCTTTCGCCGGACGAGCCGCAAGAAGCGCGGCTGTCGAGCTGCTACCCGCTGGTACCCTTCTCCAATCGCATTAAAGAAGGCCGCTTTCGCTATGGCGGTGTGCGCTATCAGGCGGGGTCGATCTGGCCGGATCAGCCCCACGCTATCCACGGCGACGGGTTGCGGCACCCCTGGCAGGTGATGGCAGCGGGGCCGAAGGCGGCGACCTTGGTCTATCAGCATAATGGCGCAGACGGCTGGCCCTTCACCTACCGCGCCGTGCAGCATTTCGAGCTAACCGACACGGGCCTGACCGTGCGGATGACGCTGACGAACGAGGATATTCGCCCGTTCCCTGCGGGGATGGGGTTGCATCCGTTCTTTCCCAAAGCGGGGGCGACGCTCACCACCTACGCGCCGACCTTTTGGAAGGGCGACGAGACCAAACTGCCGCTGCTCGAAATGCCGGTGCCGCCCGTGTGGGATTTTGCCGGGGGCCGGGTTATGGCGGAAGTCGAGGTCGATAACTGCTTTGCGGGCTGGAGCCGCCGCGCGATCATTCGGTGGCGCGATAAGGGCTTGAGCCTCACCCTATCCGCCGATCCGATTTTCGGCACGATTGTGGTGTTCTCCCCGCAAGGGCAGGATTTCTTCTGCGTCGAGCCGGTCACGCACCTCAACAATGGCATCAATCTGCGCGCAGCAGGCGTGGCGCAAACCGGCGTGGTGGATCTTACGCCCGGGCAAAGCCTGAGCGGCGAAGTTCATTTCGCGGTTGAGGAAGATTAATTCCGAGCCCTCTTCTCGCTCGCGCTGGCCTCGTGTATGGAAAAGCGCATCTCGGCGGGAGCCCCCGCAGGCGTAAACTTATGAGAGTGATCCGATGACGCAGGTGATTACGGTTATTGGGGGTTCGGGCTTCGTTGGGCGGCACTTGGTGCAGCGGCTGGCGAAAACTGGCGCGCAAATCCGCCTTGGGGTGCGGAATGTCGAAGCCGCCAAGCGCCTGAAACCGCTCGGAAACGTCGGGCAGATCGTGCCGATGGGCGTCGATATCGGGCGCGGCATTGGGCTTGAGGCGGCGGTGGCCGGGGCTGATGTGGTGATCAATCTCGTGGGTATTCTGGCCCCCGGCGGCGGCAATGCCTCGTTCGAGGCGATCCAGGCCGAGGGCGCAGGGCGGGTTGCCGAGGCGGCGAAGGCCGCAGGCGTTGCGCGCTTTATTCAAATGTCAGCCTTGGGGGCGAACGCCGAATCCAAATCGCGTTACGCCCAAACCAAAGCAGCGGGCGAGTTGGCGGTGCAGGCCGTTTACCCCGATGCCGTAATCTTTCGTCCGTCGATCATTTTCGGGCCGGAAGACGGGTTCTTCAACCGCTTCGCTGCGATGGCACAGATGGCCCCGGCGCTGCCGCTGATTGGTGGCGGTGAGACAAAGTTTCAGCCGGTGTTCGTCGGCGATGTGGCGGAGGCGATTGTGTCGGTGGTCCATGACCCGGCGATAACCGGCATCTATGAACTCGGCGGGCCGAGCACGTACACCTTCAAGGAGTTGATGGTCTTCACCTTGGAGACCGCGCATCTGAAAGCCGTGCTGCTGCCGCTGCCGTTCTTTGCCGCATCGCTCCTGGGGTCGGTCATGCAGCTTATCCCCGGCGCGCCGATCACGGCAGATCAGGTGGAACTGCTGAAGACCGATAATGTGGTGAGCGGTCGCTATCCGGGGCTCACCGAATTGGGTCTGCCCGCCGCGACGATTGAGGCCATCGTTCCGGCCTATCTGGCGCGCTTCCATCCTGGCGGGCGCTTTGGCAATGTTAAGGGTGCTTAACGAACCCGCTCAGCACACCGCCCGCCAGCGCCCCGATCAGGATGGCGCTGGCAAGGGCTGCCAATCCGCCGAGATCGAACAGCAGCCCGCCTAGGGCGGGGCCGATCATCGTTCCTGCCGTATAGCTCGTCACCATCCGGCCCATCGCCTGCACTAAGGCGGGGCCGCTGAGCCGGTGGCCGAGGTCGATGACCAAGGCGGTATAAATCGCCCCGCCAACGCCGCCGAAGCCGAATCCCGCAATCCAGAGCGCAAGGCCAGGGGCGTCCGCGACCAACAGCAGCAGCAGACCCAAGCCCGCGAGCACGGCCCAACTGGCGAAAATCAAGCGGCGCGACCCCAGCCGATCGGTGAGAACGCCCGCTGGAAGCTGAAGCGCGGCGCTGCCAATGCCGATAATCGTGCCAAGCCAGGCTGCCGATTCGAGGCTCGCGCCCAATTGAACGGAAACCACCGGCAATAGGGCCGAGGAGCCGCTTTCCATGAGCCCGCTAAGCGCCGCGACGAGGAAGATAGCGGTCGCAACCCCCGGCGGCGCGTGCCCTGAAGGGCGCTCAAGCGTCGGGGCTGGGGCAGGGAGTCTTAAGAGCGGCAGCGCCATCAGCGCCGCCAATACGGCAAGACCCACCCCGAACGGCACGGACGGCAGCCCGAGCCCCAGTAGCCCCGCCAACATCAGCGGGCCGCAAACCAGACCGAGCCCGACCGACGTCTCGAACAGCCCCACATAAAACCCGCGCTGCGCCGCAGGCACGCTGCCGACCAGCCAAGATTCACCGCTTACCCAGATGACCCCGCCGGCAAGACCGAGCGCAAGTGCGCCTATTACGAAAACCACATAGTTCGGAACGAGCAAAATAACGACCAATGGCAGCGGGGCCAGCAGGCAGGCCCCGCAAAAGGCCCGCGCAAGGCCGAGACGCCCGACGATGGTGTGAGCCAACAGACTGCTGGCAAAAATCCCCACCCACAGCGCTGAGAGAGCCACGCCCACGGCAAAGGCTGAATAGCCCTGCTGGGTTAAGCGCAAGCTGATGGCGGTTAGCGTTAAAAACTCGCCAGAGACGAAGAGAAAATAGATGAGTGGGATAATCAGCGCAATTTTGGAAAGCTGGGTGCTCATGGAATCATCTCTGCGGCGAGGGTATGGAGCCGGGTAACAAGGCGGGCGCGCTCTGCCTCCGGCAGGGTCAGCAGCCCCAACATTTCCAAACAGAAGAGGCCATCGGCAGCGAGGGACAGGATCATCGCGAGGTCTGGGTCGGGGAGGGTTTTCAGGCCCCGATGGTGGTGGGCGAAGTAGGCGCGCCACGGTTCGGCCAAGGCGGGGGCAGTCATCGTGCTGCTCAAGAGCCCCGCGCAAACCCGGCCGTCTTCGGGCGTCGTGTCGGCAGTTGAGGCGATATAGGCGTGCAGATCGGCCGCGGGCCCGCTGAAACTGGCGCGTTTTTCGGCCAAGCAGCTTTCCCAGGCCGCAAGATCATGGGTTACCAGCGCCTGCAACAGCGCTTCCCGCGTGGGGAAATGATAGGTGATGCCGCCACGTGTCACGCCACTGCGGGCAACCAACGCGTCATAGGTGAGGGCGGTCACGCCCGCTTCCGAAACAATGGCTTCGGCGGCGCGCAAGATGGCATCGCGGGCCTGGGCAGGGCGGTTCATAGCGGTCTCTGAGCAAATTTCCATACAGAATATACTGTATAGAAACTTCGTCAATCTTGTTCGCCGCAGGACGGTCTGATTTAGTGCGTCGGCAGTCACCCTCAGACGATAGGAAGCCCCATGGCCTTGCATTTCACCCCGGAAGAACTGGCGGCGCGGCGGGCAAAAGCCTGTGCGGCCATGACGGCGCAGGGGCTGGAGGGGCTGCTGCTGTTCCGCCAGGAGAGCATGTACTATCTGACCGGCTACGATACGTTCGGCTACGTCTATTTTCAGTGCCTTTACCTCGGCGCAGATGGGCGGCTGATGTTGCTCACCCGTGCGCCAGATTTGCGCCAAGCGCAGCATACGTCGATGATCGAGGATATCCGTATCTGGGCCGACCGAGATGGGGCGGACCCGGCAGGCGAGCTTAAGAATATTCTGACCAGCTTCGGCCTTGCCGGGAAAAACCTGGGGGCAGAGTTCAACGCCTATGGCCTGCCTTATGCACTAGGCAAACGGCTGGTGTCGGCACTGGAGGGGAGTTTTACGCTCACCGATGCGTCCGATCTCGTCACCAAGCTGCGCCTTATCAAAAGCCCCGCTGAACTCACCTATGTGCGCCGAGCGGCAACCTTAGCCGATGCGGCCTTGGACGCGGCCCATGATATCATCGCGCCGGGGGCGTTTGAGGGCGATATTCTGGCGGCGATGCATGGGGCGATCTATGCGGGCGGCGGCGATGATCCAGCCAATGAATTCATCATCGGCTCGGGGCGCGACGCGCTCCTCTGCCGCTATTTTTCGGGCCGGAAATATTTAGGCGCGGAAGATCAGATCACGCTCGAATTCGCCGGAGCCTATCGCCACTACCATAGCTGCTTGATGCAGACGATCCCGGTGGGCACGATCACCGATCGGCATCGTACCTTGCACGGCGTTGCGATGGACGCGCTCGCTGCCTGTCGCGACGCGCTGAAACCGGGTGAGACCGTGGGCGGGGTGTTCGACGCTTATGCCCGCGTCTGCGATGCCGCCGGCGAAACCCCGCATCGGCTGAACGCCTGTGGCTATAGCCTCGGCACCACCTTCGCGCCGAACTGGATGGATTGGCCGATGTTCTATACCGGCAACCGGGCCCTCATCCAGCCGGGGATGGTTTTCTTCCTGCACATGATCCTGATGGATAGCGAGGCTGGAATTGCCATGTGCCCCGGGCTTACGGTGGAAGTCACCCAAACCGGCAATCAGCCCCTCACGCGCCACCGTTTGGAGCTGATTGGTCGCTGAGTGCTCTATGGGGATTTAAAAATCTATCATGAGGCCACGCGACGCAAGAAACGGTCGCGCGGAACAAATAAGACAGCTAAGCTGTCATTAATGGCGCTTAAATCGCACATTTAAATGCGATTAAATCGCAAGCATAGCAGAAATTAGTCCGTTTTCGGTCCTTTCTGTGCGTTTTTCCTGGAAAACAGCCCTTTCGGTCGGTAACTCTGTGCTTCCCCAAAGCGGGCGTGTGGTATTGGGAAGGGAAGGATCGGTGCGATGGCGTCCAAGGCAGAAAAAACGGCAGCCAACCAATCGGCAGTGCAGGCGCAAGCAGCGGCCAAGGCGGTGATGCAGCGCTTCACCAAGCTCACCAAGGCGATGCCCGATAAGCGCGCGGCCGAGGGGCGCAAGGAAGATTTCGATGAAATCTATGGCCGCTATAGCGCCACGGAAGCCGTCGAGCAATCGTCGCGCTGCTCGCAATGCGGGGTGCCGTTCTGTCAGGTCCATTGCCCGCTGCACAATAACATCCCCGATTGGCTGAAGCTGACCGCCGAAGGCCGCTTGCAAGAAGCCTATGAGATCAGCCAAGCCACCAACACCTTCCCAGAAGTCTGCGGCCGCATCTGCCCGCAAGACCGGCTGTGCGAAGGCAACTGCGTGATCGAAAAGGGGTTCGAGTCGGTCTCCATCGGCGCGGTGGAAAAATACATCACCGATTCGGCCTGGGAACAGGGCTGGGTGACGGCGCCTACCGCGCGCAGCGAGCGCGCACAATCGGTTGGCATCATCGGCGGGGGTCCGGCGGGGCTGGCGGCAGCCGATGCGCTGCGCCGCAAGGGCTATCAGGTTCATATCTATGATCGTTACGACCGCATGGGGGGCCTCCTGATTTATGGCATTCCCGGCTTCAAGCTGGAAAAAGACGTGGTGGCGCGGCGCACGGCGTTGCTGGCCGAAGGCGGCATTCACATGCACAGCAACTTCGAGGTTGGCCGCGATGCCATGCTGTCGGAGTTGCGCGAAAAGCATGATGCGCTGCTGATCGCCACCGGCGTTTATAAGCCGCGCGAGTTGGAAGCGCCGGGCGACACTCTGCCGGGGATCGTGCCCGCGCTCTCGTACCTCATCGCCTCCAATCGCATCGGCCTGGGTGATCCGGTACCGGAGTTCGACTCGGGTGTGCTCAACGCCAAAGACAAGAAAGTCGTTGTCATCGGTGGTGGCGATACGGCGATGGACTGTGTGCGGACGGCGGTGCGCCAAGGTGCTGCTTCCGTCAAGCTGCTCTACCGCCGCAACCGGGTGAATATGCCGGGCAGTCAGCGCGAAGTGCAGAATGCCGAAG
>VYLZ01000709.1_pt1 | contig 11507 bp, 2 predicted proteins | sample 5115361 | NCBI WGS metagenome assembly VYLZ01 (sample SAMN12291805, study PRJNA351875) | freshwater metagenome | isolation source: freshwater lake | place: USA: Michigan, Sixteen Lake | collected 2013-08-07 | reverse complement strand
CCAATTCCAGTTACTATCTAAACTCCACAGATGCAGATAATTACCATCGTTATATTTCCATAAAACTTGATTGACTCCGTTGACGGTTTCTGCTGCTAGAGTTTGCCAACCTGGGTAGATATTTGTGGTAATCTGAGTCCCACTTATATTGATGGCGATGGGGTTGTTATTGCCAATTTGGGTGTAAAGTTTGTTAGTTGTGTCTTTGACTAATTTGGTGTTACCAACTGCTTCCACTGGTGTGTGAAAAATAGTATCGGAAACATAGCTAAAGTAACTGGCTGTGAGACTTAATGCTTTATTGTTGTTGATGATGGCAATAAGTTCATCAGGTTCATTTCCAGGTTTGTTGATGTAGAGGTTGGTATTAGCACCTGAAACTGTCAACAGATAGTCGCTACTTGAACCGTTAAGCTGAATAATATCATCTGTGAGATTAAAATCAGTGATTAAGGCGTAATCGTTGTCACCTGCGGAGGTTATATTTCCATCATCGTAGCCAATCCAAGTTTTATCACCGAGGATAAATGTATCTCGTCCAATTCCTCCTGTAAAAGTATCAATTTCTCCTTTGCCAGTTCCCCCTTGAATACTATCATCGCCTTTACCACCATCGATGGTGACACTAAATGCACTGCTGTTGGTGAAGGTGTCGTTACCATCGTTACCTAGTGCCATTTCTAATTTAGTTGTACCTAAATCTAGGGTAATTCCGTTAGGTGTGGTGACAATGGCAATATCGGTTCCGTCGCCTCCGTCAATTTTGGTGTCTTGTGCGTCGATATAGAAGATGTCGTTACCCGCGCCGCCAAAGAGTTGATCTATGCCTGTATCGCCGATAATCCAATCATTACCACTTCCACCTGTGAGGGTGTCGTTTCCTTCGCCGCCGGAGAGGAATACGCCTTCGGTTCCGGTGGTGTAGAAATTGTCTTTTCCTGTACTACCGATCGCTATTTGGACTTTGGCATCGGCGAGGTTGAAAGTGCGATCGAGGTTGTCGTTGAAGATGGCGAGCGAGTTGGCGTTGTTGTTTTCGGCGGTGATTTGGGTGTTGTTGTTGGTTTGGGTGGTTTTAAAGCCTGTTTCGGTGACGAGGAAAGCGACATCTGCGAGTTGGCCGATAGTTCCGTCGTTGCGGTTAAAGATGGAACGGGTGCGGATGATGTTACCGTCTTGGATGGTTTCGGTGGGGAGTCCATTTAGGTTAATGCTGGTAATATTATGTTGCGCTAGGGTTTTCAGTTCGTTGGCTTCGCTGATGCCGTTTTGGTTGAGGTCTTGCCAGACGAGAATTTGATTAAATTGGTCATCGGCGGCGGATATTATGCCGTTTTTGGTGCTGTCGAGGGTGGAGATGGCATTTAAGCCGGAGTTGGGGGTTCCATCGCCATAGTGTTCGGAGAAAATTTCGGTGATGTTGTTGATGGTTCCGTCACCATTGAGATCAATGGTGAGGATGCCATCTTGGGGGGATACCCAAGCTGTGTTTTCGGCGTAGCCGTCTCCGTCTATGTCGAAGAAGGTGGAAAATGTGGCTAGGTTAGTAAGTTTGATGCCATCTCCATTTAAGTCGATGATAAGAGGATCTACTTTCTTGGAATTTTCTCCGGAGAAATAATCTCTCAATTTTTTAATAGGATCTGAAGCAAATTCCTGAATAGATGATCGCGTCTGTGTATCAAATTGACTTCCTAAAACACCCCCAACAAAGTTATTGACTGGAATATTACCTAAATTCTTTAATGCTGATGATATATTTCCCGACAAAATTTGATTAGCACTATTATTAATGATTTGTTTGGTTTCTGTAATGCTTTGCTGGCGTTGATTGACCCAATAACGATATTCTCCTTCAGCAACTTTTTGATTAGCTTGTTGATCTGTAATTGGTTTAGCTAGTAGTTCTTTGATCGCAGGATCATTAAAATATTCTCCAATAGATGCTTCAAAATTACTACCAAAAACAAGATATATAGCTCCAATAGACCTGTGTATAGCTTCACCAATAGTACCCTGTGCATAACCTTTTGTTCCAATAAAGGCAGCCTGTCTTGACACTGAATCTTTTATAAGAAAGTCTTGGTCACTTTTTGAAGTTTGCTGTTGCATTTTGTAAAGATCAACAGCATTCTCGGCTGTTTTTAGTGCCACTACCGCACCACTTATTTTACCAGCCAGTTTTAGATTCTGAGTAAATTGATCAACTTTATCAAAATCTTGATTATTAATCAATTTTGTCAATAAAAATTCTGTAACTTCTGTTTGAGATTGTGGGCTAAGTTTTGATATTTCTGATACCCATTGACTGGAATCTAGATTAGCTATATCGTTTGCCTTTTTCTGCCCCTCTTCAGATATTTTAATATCCAATTTTAGGGGGCTATTATTTTTTAAGTTATCAGAAGAATTTCCTTGATTTGTATTATTGGAATTATTTGAAGTGCCTGAGCCATTTCCTGATTGATTTCCACCACCTCCAGAAATAGTATCATTTCCTGACGCTCCATTTCCATTTGTTGATGAACCTTGACCGTTATTTTTTTTCTCTTCTTCCTCTTTTTTCTTCTGTTCTATTTTTACCTGTTCATCAATATAATTTAGAAAACCACCAGATACCTGTTGAATACCACTTAACCAGCCTTCAAAACTATCATTTTCAACAACGGTTTTGATTGCCGAAGCAGTATTAACTCCTAATTCTACTTTACTGATAATATCAAGGACTTCTTTAGAGACGGAGAAATCATCTCCTAAAGTCTTGGAAAGATTAGAACCTAATGTAAATGCTGCACTCAGAAAACTAGATGCTGCACCTAAATAGTTATCTTCTTTTGTTAACTGAACCCCACTATAAATACTTGAACCAGCTTTATACAAATAGCTATAAGATGATTCCTTAAATGGTACAAGTGCTGCTTGGACTATACTGGTAAATCCTGCTAAGGTATTTCCTGATTCAATTGCTTGATAGCCATTGTAAATTCCTGATGCAAATTGTCGAACCTGCCCGAAATTCTGAAAACCTTCAAATGACTGGTATCCTAAATCTTTGACTGCATTGGTTAATCCTACATCTGGTAATTGAAACCCACCTAATTCAGCAGCCCCTAATGCTGCCATTCCTGCATTAAAAATTGCTCCTTGCCAATCACCATTATAAGCAGATTGAACGGCACTTAAAGAGGCTCCGACCGTTTGTAATGTAGTCACAATGCTTGCGTTTGCAGCAATGGCTGCTGTGGCTGCTGTGGATGCTGCTGCGGTAGTTCCTCCGGCGGCAATCACTCCTGCATAGGCAGATAAGGCAGCACCTGCTGTTATGACGGTAGCAGCAATAGCAATAACTAAAGCAGCAGTCCCCAAAACTTCATTGACAAAAGCTTTCTTTCTGATTTCTCTTTCTTTAACTCGCCCCTCAATAATCTGACTCAAAAGCTGTTGAGATTGTCGCGCCAAATCATCGGATAACTCAACCGCACCTTGAGCATAACCAATCTTATAAAGTATCTCTAAATTCTGCTGATTGAGTAATGTTTTCTCTTGGTCTAATACTCCTGTCTTCTGAATCTCATCATAAAGAGCTTTACTCGCACCTTTTAGGTCGGTTTCTGATTGTTTCAGAATCCCTAAATATTGCTGTTCTTCTTGGTCTAATTTAGTAATTTCTGCGTTCAGTTTATTATTTTGTTCAATTAAAACATCAACTGTCTTCAGTAAATTATCCTGAATATTTGCTGCTTCTTTCCCCTGTAATGCGGCGTTAATATCTTGACGAGTTGCTGTCAATATGCTCTGCAATTCAGCGGGTAAGTTGGGCTGTTTTTGTTTGAGGGCATCTAAATCAGCTAAGATGCCAGCGAGTTGTCCTTTATAGTCAGCTTGGGTGATGATATTTTCAATGGGGTTAATGCCTAAATCGGTGCGGAGGTTGTTAATCGCTTGCTGTAGAGCTTCTTCGGTATTAAGCTGGTTTAGTTGTTCAAGTTTAGTAACAGCAATTTGACGGTCTCTTTGAATATCTAACCGTTGTTTTTCTAACTGTGCAGCAACGGCATCATCAATCAATTGACCGCGTTTTTTGGCGATTTCCTGTTCTAATTGTGCCTGTGCCAAATTGAATTTTTCAACGGAAAGGACTTGCAATAAAGTTTGATTTGTCCAGTCTTTGAGTTGGGACAGGGCATCAATGCGAAATTCGGCAACGGCGATTTCTTGTTTATGGGCCTCAATCGCTTCTTGAGAGTTGCCAATACTTTGCTGAAGTTGTGCCAATTCTTGGGTGGCGAGGGCTTTTTGTCCGTCTAAGAGGGTAATTTGACTTTCGGCGGCTTGACGGAGGGCGGTAAACTGGCTGGCTTGTTGTTGTGCCTGTTGTTGTAATTGCCGATATTCCTGCATTTGGGCATAATATTTGTCGGCTAACAGTAAGTCTTCGGGGCGGGCGATTCCTCCCGAACAACCGCCCCCTTTATCGCTGGCTAAGTCTCGATAGTCTTTGTAATAGAGTTCGGCAGCCGTAGCCATATTGTTGGCGTTGGCAACTTCGAGGAGTTTGGCGGCTTCTTGGCTTCCGGCATCGTTGGCTTGTTTAAGGATGGTGAGGAGTTGGCTTTCGATGCCGTTGAGGGTTTGGCGTTTAGTAGTTGCTTGAAGGGTGTAGTTTTTTTCGAGTTCGGTGGCTTCTAGTAGTCCTTTGAGTGCCTGTTGTTTGTCTTTGATGGCGGAGAGATATTTGTCGTTTTGCAGCAAGAGGGAGGCTTGCAGGTCTTCCATGACTGCGGTAAGGGCCTGGCTGCTGGCTTCGGCTTGTTCTGCCAGTTTTTGGACTTCGGCGAGGGTTTTTCGGGTGTCGGTGAGTTGTTGTTCGAGGGTGCTGGTGTCTTTGTCGGGGCTGGCGAGGGTGGCATCAAGGAGTTGATACTGGGTGAGGAGTACCTGTTCTTGGGTTGAGAGGAGGGTTTGTTTTTGGGTGAGGGTGGCTTGTTGGGCGGTGAGGACGGTTTGTTTTTGGGTGAGAAGTTGGATAGATTGGTCTAATTGGGCTTGTTGGGTGAGTAAAGTGTCTTTATTGTCTCCGGTGGCGGTGGTGAGTTGTTGGGCGATGGTTTGCCGTTGGCTTTGGAGTTGAGTGATGAGGGTTTGGGATTGGCTAAGTTCGTCGGCGAGGTCGGTGGTTTGTTGGATTGCCCAATTTTTGGCGGCGGTGATGTCTTGTTGCAGGAGTTGGGTTTGGGTTTGCAGTTCGGCGCGTTTTTGCAGGACGCTGTTGAGGGCGTTTAGGTAGTTGTCTTTGCTGGTTTGATATTCGCTGGTTTCTTTTTGGGTGTTGGTGGTGGCGGTGGCTGCGTCTTGGGTTGCCAGTTGCAGTTGGGTTTGCAGGATGGGGAGGAGTTTTTCCCAGTCGTTTATTTGGGCGATTTTATCTTCGCTGAGTTTTCTTTCGGCTTCGAGTTGTTGCAGGAGGTGGATAAATTCGGTTTGGCTGAGGGCGGCTTCATTGGCGACGGTGTTGGCTTTGTTCCATTGGTCGAGGATGGTGGTGGTGGTGTCTTTGTTGAGGGTGTCGGTTTGGACTCCTTTGAGGAGTTGGTCGGCGTGTTGTCGGAGGGCGGTGGCTTGTTTGGTGTAGGTGTCCCAGATTATCCAATTGTGGTCAACGTGGGTGATAGCTGTCCATTCAGTTTTACTTTTAAATAGTCCGCGTTTTTTATAGCTACGCCATTCTGTCCAAGTGGGTCCTTGTTTGCGGCTTTGTTCCCAATAGAAGGCGGATTTTTCTTGATACCAATCAGCTTGAGAGATGGAAGCGGCGGCTTCGGCTTGTTTTTGACTGATGCTGTTTTTGAGTTGGTCGATTTGTTGTTGGGTTTGGGTTTGTTGGTCGCTGATTTGTTGTTGGAGGGTGGCGAGGGTGGTGGGGTTGTTAAGTTCGGGGTAGTATTTATTGTGAATTTCATCGGTAGAAGGATGATATATTGAGCCAATAATTCCTATCGAATTACTTCTTTGAATTAAAACGTCATTTGTTCCATCATTGTTAAAATCGCCAACATAATTTTTATCTGTACCATCCAACTTCCAACCACCTACCCAATCATTACTGATGGTTTTACTGGTTAAGTAATGACCCGTTGTGTCGTAAGTAAGCATTCCTATCGAATTACTTCTTTGAATTAAAATATCATCTCTACCATCCCCATCAAAATCACCAACATAATGCTTATCTGTACCATCCAACTTCCAACCACCTACCCAATCATTACTGATGGTTTTACTGGTTAAGTAATGACCTGTTGTGTCGTAAGTAAGCATTCCTATCGAATTACTTCTTTGAATTAAAATATCATCTCTGCCATCCCCATCAAAATCACCAACATAATGCTTATCTGTACCATCCAACTTCCAACCACCTACCCAATCATTACTGATGGTATAAATATTATTATTTCTATTTTTCTCGGCTTTTTGTTGCTCTTGTAAATAATTCTGTACCTTGTCTGGATTTTGTTGTGCTTGTAAGGTTAGGTACGCGGTTTCTAGGCGAAGGGTTTGGAGGTTTGCGATTGTTTTACTTTCGATAAGATTAGTTTGTCCATCGACAATTTGAGGAACTGCGATAGAACTATCAATGGTTCTTTGTACTCCATTAATTAATGTGCCATTATTTTTGTAACCGTATTTCCTGTAGTTTCTTCAAAATTCCAATAACCTACTAAACCTTGTTCATTTCCTGTTAATTTTTGACTGAGATTACCTTGTATTTCTGCTTGACTTCTTGCAATATTCCAAACTTTTACTTCATCTATTTGTCCTTTAAAATATTGTCCACCTCCTTGTCTTCCTCCAATACGAAAGTCATCTTGATTAGCAACAACATCTCCTAAGCTTCCTGAACCATCATAACTATGGATTAAAGAACCATTTGCATAGGTTTTGATTAAACCTTTATCATAACTAACCGCGATATTTGTCCATTTATCTGTTGACACAACATATCCTGTATTAATCCAATTCCAGCCTGGATTTATATTAGCAAATGCCCATCTTATTGTGCCATCATCCCAAACAGCAACTTCATACTCCCCTTCTCGATTGACAATAATTCCTCCGTTTACCTGAATCTGTTTTTGAGGATTAATCCATGCTTCTATTGTCAAACTATTACTTACTTCTAAACTCGATTTAACTCCTACATTTATATAATCAAGATAGCTTTGCTTCCTTGATATTTGACATCAACAGGATTATCAACCGTTCGCTGACTTTCAATCAATGTACCATTATTTTTATTAGCTGTTAAGTCATAAACCGTATTTCCTGCACTTTCTTCAAAGTTCCAATAACCGATTAATTCTGGCTCTTTTCCTGTCAGATTGCGATTATAATAAGTCTGAATTTCTGCTTGAGTTCTGGCAGTATTCCAAACTCTTACATCATCAATTTGTCCTTTAAAATATTGTGCAGTCGCTTGTCTTCCCCCAATACGGAAGTCATCTTGATTGGCAACAACATCTCCCAAGCTTCCTGAACCATCATAGGAATAAACTAGAGAACCATTAGCATAAGTTTTAATTAATCCATTCTCATAACTGACAGCAATATGTGTCCATTTATCTGTTGACACAACATATCCTGTATTAATCCAATTCCAGCCTGGATTTGTATTAGCAAATGCCCATCTTATTGTGCCATCATCCCAAACAGCTATTTCATATTCTCCTTCTCGATTGACAATAATTCCTCCGTTTACCTGAATCTGTTTTTGAGGATTAATCCATGCTTCTATAGTAAGGTTACTACTGACTTCTAAGCTTGGTTTAACTCCCATATTGATATAATCATTTACACCATCAAAAAAGAGAGCGTGAGTATGTTGTTGAAATGTTTCTCGAATTGCAGTTAATTGTGTTTCTTGTGCTTTGACAATACTATTCTGTTTCTGTTCAATATACTTCTGTAAATTGGTTTCTAACCCTTGTTCTTGTTGATCATTAGTTAAATCAATCTGAATCACTAAATCTTGAAGTTTATTAGTCAGTTCTTGATTTAATTGATTAATTAATAATGGACGTACAGCATTAGTATCTGTTAGCATTACATACTGTTTTTCCAAACTTGTCAAATCCGAATAATGTTGACTCAACTTCGCCAAATCTTGATACTCTTGTAACTGCTTCTTCGCCAAAAACAGCGCATCCGTCACAAAATTAACACTATCCGCCAAAGCATCCCGCCGTCTTACGGTTGACTCCTGAATTTGTAACGCCTCATCCAACTGAATCTCATTCAGATAATAATCCCCATAAGGAGTCGCCAAATTCTCATCAATATAACTCGTCAAACTATCAAACGCCTGAGACTCAGCTTGCAACCCATTCCACACCTTAATCGTTAGATTATGATTATCCTGTAAATCATCAACCCAAACAGTCGTTAACCCCTTTAACTGATTAGCCAACTGACTACTTAAAGTGACATAACCCTCAATATTATTATTCCCCAAAGCCACCTTAACCGAAGCTAGATGATCCGCAGAAGTCGTCTTTCTCGTCTCCAATTCCTGCTTAAACTCCACCTCACCTGCTAACACCGTTTTCCCATAATCTTGCACCTCTCCCACTATTTTCTGCTTCTCTAAAATCGCCTTTTCTAAAGCTGAAATCTCAGAAGTTGAACCATTACTATTTTTCAAACTTGTTAAATTAGTCTGAAGATTACTAATTTTTTGATTAAGACTATTAACCGTATCCTGCAAAAACTTAGACGAATAATCCTGAGTCTTCAAAAAAGCATAATCCGTCAGAAAATCTCCTAACGCCTTATCCGCAACCGTCACAGCTTGCTTATTAGCTTCCCAAGCCGTTTTAACAGCCACTAAAGCCTGATTTTTTTTCTCTAATTCCTCAACTTGCTTAGGAATAATATTACTGGTAAGTGCTTGTAAATCCTGATTAGATTCACTAATTTGGAAGTCAATAACCCCTAACTCCTGATCATACTTAGTCGTAGCAATTGACAGTAAATTCTGTTGTTGCTGAATCTGAATCAGATAACCATTAATCTCCTTCTGAATCCCATCTTTTAGACCCGCATTCGTTTCAGCCTTCAAACGAGTGGAAGCATTATCAATATTCTTCTGAATATCTTTCTGTTTTTGCTCGTTTTGTGTTTTAGATTGAGTAAAACTAGAAGTTAAAGCCGTCTTTTTATTTCCTAAATTCTGCAAAGTTTCCGTTAAAGACTTCTGCTTACTTAGACTCCCTGCAAACGTCTCCTTCGCAAAGGAATAATCATCATTAGCTAACGTTAACTGCTCCTCTGTCGTATCTAGCTTAACCTTCGCTTTATCCAATTCGCTGCTGAGGGTTTCATACTGCTTTAACGCCGTCGGAATCGGTAACGTTAACTGCTCCAGTTTCGTCGGTTGAATATCCGTATTAGTAAACACAAAATTATCATTATCAATTATCTTGACAATTGCCGTATTTTGTGAACCAATCGTCACCCCATTAGTCGGATTAATTAACGATAGGTTAAGCGTTTCCACCGCCTCAAATTGACTATCTTCCTTAATGGGAATCGTAATAATTTTAGGCGCACTATCCCCATGAGCAAACGTAACCTTAATGGGGGTATTATTATAATCGTCTGCGGTTGCTGTGCCATTATTTACAGTAATCGTCGCACTCACTTCCGTATCACTTCCCCCCGTGCGATTGACTATTACTTGAGTTATAGGAGTTCCGTTTTCAGTAATCGTATAAGTAGGGGTACTAAACGCTAAAACTCCCCGAATTGCTGCATCATCATTAAGAATAGTTAAAGTCGCTGTATTTTGTGTTCCAATAATTGCGCCACCCGTCACATTAGTAATCGCTAAATTAAGATTTTCTTCTAGTTCATAAGCCGTATCATTAATCAGAGGAACCGTCACCGTTTTACTGGTTTCTCCTGCCGCAAAATTAACCACAATAGAAGTATTATTATAATCATTAGTAGATGTTGCCGTCCCATCCGTCGGTGTCACCGTAACACTAACAGCCCCCTCAAAATTATCGGTACGTTTTATTGTAATCGCTTTAACGGCCGTTCCATCTTCCTTAACAACATAGTTATTATCGCTAAAAGAAAACGTCCCAGGCTCAATAATATTAGTAACATTAACCGTTAACTGTTTCTCATAAAATTGCCCATCTTGATCAGTTGTTTTGACACGAATACTATAAGTTTTCTTCGTCTCAAAATCAAAAACAGCTTTCGTTCTTAACTGACTTCCTGTGATAGTAAAAAAGCTATTATCCGTATCACCTGCACCAGCTACTAAACTATAAGTAAACGTATCCCCCGGATCGGGATCAGTGCTAGTAAAATCACCAATTACAGTATTAACGGCTTGATTTTCAGCAATATTACTATTAGAAAGAGTAATATTAGTTGCAGGTGTGGGGATAGAAGTAACTCTTAATGATATTCCGCCAGTATTATCCTCATAAACACTATCATCAATCCAAAAAGTTACATTTCCATCTTTAGTTAAAACAAAATTAGTATTTTTAGCATTAGCTAATGCTGTACTGGGATCAGCCCAAATTCTTTCCCCATTATAAATATTAGAAAATTGGCTACTACTAATCACATAATTATTCAACCACCTATCGCGAGAAGGCCAAGCACTCCAAGCATTATATTGACCCCCTTGAGCAACTCCAATATACTCAACCTTATAATCACCTGCTGGCAAAAAATCAGTAACACTACGCATCCAGCGAGCTTCAATGTTAATAATTTTGGTAAGCATGATTTATTACTCCAGAAAAAGTGAAAATATTTGATTAATTAAGATTAGGTTAACTAACCGATAGAGTAAATAGCCGATTGAAACTGACTTAGAGACTGGTTTCCCTTCAGGCGCTTCCAGTGGACTGGTAGCGATCGCCGTTGAGTAAAATCTTGGGCGATCGCTCTTGCAACTTCAGGTTTAGCCAGTGGTTGGTGATCTGTAGTTGGCCAAGCTTCTGCTTGTTGCCTATATTATATACGGAAGCTTATCTCTGAATTACTTCCTCACCATAAAAATTTTAGCGGGTGTTGACGAGGGGGATAGTTTCCACTAAAAACCCCCTCCAAAGCAATCTTACCCCTTGTCATGGCGAAGTCAACCGTAGAGAAATCGAATAAAGCTTCTCCTAATACTTCGACATCATCAATACTTAACTGCATAATTTTAGTTTCCAATGAAGGATTAATCTCTCCTAACTTGCGTTTAAGTAGGCGAAGAATCAATGTCTTTTCGCGTTCGATACCTTGTTCGATACCTTGTTCGATACCGCGTTCAATACCTTGTTCGATACCGCGTTCAATACCTTGTTCAATACCTTGTTCAATACCCCGTTCAATACCTTGTTCAATACCTTGTTCAATACCTTGACGCATCCAACTGGTGGTAATTTGCATAACTCCCTCCTGTACGGGTTGACTAAATGTGCTAATCTCTTCTTGAAATT
>VYLZ01000195.1_pt1 | contig 11517 bp, 8 predicted proteins | sample 5115361 | NCBI WGS metagenome assembly VYLZ01 (sample SAMN12291805, study PRJNA351875) | freshwater metagenome | isolation source: freshwater lake | place: USA: Michigan, Sixteen Lake | collected 2013-08-07 | reverse complement strand
CCTCTTCAGCTTCATCGCCGAAGAAGTGCGCGAGATTCTGGCGGAACTTGGCTTCCGGTCGCTGAACGAAGTGATCGGGCGCACCGACTTGCTCACTCAGGTCAGCCGTGGCGCTCACACGCTGGACGATCTCGACCTGAACCCGCTGCTGGCCCAGGCCGATCCGGGCGACTATCCGCGCTACTGCACGCTCGAAGGCCGCAACGAAGTGCCGGATACGCTCGATGCCCAAATCGTGAAAGACGCGCAGCCGGTGTTCGACGCGGGTGAGAAAATGCAACTCACCTACAATATCCGCAACACCTACCGCGCTATCGGCACGCGCCTGTCGTACCACCTGACCAAGCAGTTCGGCATGACCGGCCTCAACCATGATCACGTCACCGTGCGCCTGCGCGGTTCGGCGGGCCAATCGCTCGGGGCGTTTGCCGTGCAGGGGCTAACGCTGGAAGTGTTCGGCGATGCTAATGATTATGTTGGTAAGGGGCTTTCAGGCGGGCGGATCATCGTGCGCCCGATGACCGCAAGCCCGTTGGTGACCAACCGCAACACGATCATCGGCAATACCGTGCTCTATGGGGCGACGGCGGGGCAGTTGTTCGCGGCAGGCCAAGCCGGGGAACGGTTTGCTGTGCGTAACTCCGGCGCGCACGTGGTGGTCGAAGGCTGTGGGTCCAACGGTTGTGAGTATATGACCGGCGGTGTCGCCGTCATCCTCGGGTCGGTAGGCGATAACTTCGGTGCGGGCATGACCGGCGGCATGGCCTTCGTCTATGACGAAGACGGCAGCTTCCAGCATCGGATTAACCCGGAAACCGTGCTGCATCACCGCATCGAAGTAGCCCATTGGGACGGAGTATTGCGCGGCTTGATCGAGCAGCACGTTCAGGCGACTGGCTCTAAATGGGCTATGAGCCTGCTGTCGGATTGGGAACGCGAGATCGGTCATTTCTGGCAAGTTGTGCCGCGCGAAATGTTCGGCCGCTTGGCCTTTCCAACCCAGGTAGCGCAAATTAGCGCGGCAGAGTAAGTGAAGAGGGCGGGGAGAAATCCCCGCCCTGCTTCTGTCGCCTTAGAGGATACTATGACCCAGTATTTTGCGCGTGCGCTTCTTGCCCTAAGCCTGCTGACGGGGCTCCCCGCGTTGGCCCATGATTTCAAAGCCGGGACGGTGACGATCGATCATCCCTTCGCGCGTGCCACTACCTCGGCGATGACAACCGGGGCCGCTTATATGGTCTTGGCCAATAAGGGCGCGCAACCGGATCGGCTGCTGTCGGCTTCGACACCGATTGCAGACGGGGTGATGCTGCATATGAACGTGAAGAAAGGCACGGTGGTCGAGATGCACCACATCATGGCGCTTGATTTGCCTGCCGGGCAAACGGTCGCGCTAAGCCCCGCTGGGAGCTTTCATCTGATGTTGATGGGCTTGAAACAGCCGCTGAAAGTGGGAGCGGTGTTTCCGCTAACGCTGACGTTCGAGAAAGCCGGGGAGACCCAGGTTATGGTGACGGTCGAGCGCGCAGGTTCAATGGGACCGGCAGCCGGTCAGCATCACTGAGCCCTTAACTAGGCTGGCGGATCGGGTCTCTCTTGATCCGCCAGCACTAAAGTGATCGGACGTTAAAAATTCCGCTCTAGAACACGGATGATATCGCCCGGCAGAATCGGCGTGCGTTCATTAGCGCGATATTCTTGCTGCTTGCCGCTAACGTTGCGGACCAGAATCACCTCACCCTGGCGGCCGCGATAATCGTAACCGCCCGCCCGGGCGATGGCCGAGAGCACGGTCATGCCCATGGAATAGGGGAATTCGCCCGGTCCTCGCACTTCGCCCATCACATAGAACGGATTGAACGTCAGCACATCCACCGCGACGCGCGGATCGAGCAGATAGCCGTCACGCTTCATCCGCTCCTCAAGCCGCTGGCCGAAGCCGCTGGCGGTAACGCCCGCCGCCGGAACCGTACCGATCAGCGGCAGGGTAATCGATCCGCCGGGATCGAGTTGGAAATCGCCCGAGAGATTGAGTTGGTTGAAGACGGTCACGCGAATGCGATTACCCGGCTCCAATAAGTAGCTTTCCGCCGGATTGGCGATCGTGGCCGGGGCTTCACCGCCGGGCAGGGAAACCCCTCCCCCGCAAGCGGTCAGCAGGCTCAGGCCGATGGCGGCCGTTAGGGCCTTCAGGCGGCGATGGAACTGCATCGGTATCCGAGTGGGGATCATGCCTTGTCACCTTTTTCTGCTCGCAGCATCATTTCGATACCCTGAGGGATGAAGACCGAGTATCTCCGTTGGGGTACCCTTCGCGGTGCCCCGATGCTAGAGGTTTTTTCGGTTCCGCGCCTCTTAAGAATATGGCGACCAGAGAGTTTTGAAAAGGGAGGGGCTGTAAGCCGATGGTCTTGGGTGCCGGTTTTTTCGCCCGTCTCGGTCGCCGCTTCGGTGTGCTTGTGCCCGAGGCCTTGCCTCTTCCCACGGAAGGGGGCGCGCTGATTTACGCCGTCGGCGATATTCACGGCTGCGCGCGGGAATTGGATATGCTGCACGTGCAGATCGCCGCCGATGCCGCGCACCGCGCGCGGGGCCGTTCGGTAACTTTGCTCTATGTTGGCGACTATGTGGACCGGGGGCCAGACAGCGCGGGCGTCATCGAACGCCTGCTCGGCCCGGCACCCGTTAGCGGGGCAGAGCGGATTTACCTGCGCGGCAATCATGAGGATGCGATGCTCGCTTTCCTGGATGATGCCGAAGCAGGGGCCGAGTGGCTGGACTATGGCGGGCTCGAAACGCTGAAAAGCTACGGCGTCAGTCCCGGGGGCGGGGCCCTGTGGCGGCAAAATCTTGCAGAAGGATTGGCGGCGAAGCTGCCCGCAGCCCATCGGCAGTTTCTGATCAGTTTGCGCGACCGTTGGAGCTACGGCGGTTATGGGTTCGTCCATGCGGGTATTCGCCCAGGTATCGCGTGGGAGGCCCAGAAAACAGACGATCTTATGTGGATTCGGGAGCCGTTTTTATCGAGCCGCACCCGTTTCGACCGTAAAATTGTGCATGGCCACACCATTACTGAAACGCCAGACGTGAGACCTAACCGGATCGGTATCGATACGGGTGCCTTTCATTCTGGTATTCTGACGGCGCTGGTGATCGACGGCATGACGGAGACGTTTCTGCAAACAAATCCAGACAATCTGTCATAAAATTTTGGTTTTCTGGTGGCTGGTACGTTTCCTGTCTTGTGTTTCCGCCGTGACCACCGCAAAACATCAGAATGAGTCGATTGAATGATAACCGCTTTTGGTGAGAGTGACATGATGGCGCAACTGCTGAATTGGGCTAATGTGCGACGGGGCAGCATGGTCGGGCTCTCTTTGCTTTTGTCTTGCACAGCGCTCGCTCAATCTGGGCCGCGCCCCGACACGTCACCGGGGCAGGATCCGCGGCGCGCGGGCGGCGCTAAGATCACGACGGATCCCAATCCGCCAACCAATGCACGCGAAAACGATGATATCGATCAATTAGCAGATCGCTATCAGCCGAAAGGCATCACGCTCGGTAAGTTTTTGCTGTTGCCCAAAATCGAATTTGATCAGACCTACAACGATAATATTTATGCGACTGAAAAAGATAAGAAGGGCGATTTTATTAGTATCGTTCGACCAGAGGTAACGTTGCGGTTGAGAGAGCCAAATTACTCCTGGAATACAAACGTTAATATCGAAGCTAATCGCCACGCCGAGTATAAGGACGATAACACCGTTGAGGGTCGCTTTCTAACGGATGGATTGTACGAATTTAATCGCTCTCTCGAAGTAAGCGGTAGCTACATCTTCTCTGCCTTGGCAGAAGATCGCGGTTCCGATGAAGCCCAACAGGGAAAAGAGCCTACGAAAGTCTGGACCAACGACGGGCGGATTGGCGGTAAGGTGCGTCAGGGCCGCTATGTTTTCGCGCTTGATGGCGGTGCCACCAAGATGTCATACGACAATGTGCCGACGACGACGGGCACGATCGATAACTCTGACCGCGACCGCACTCAGTATTTGCTATCGGGTCGCGCATCCTATGAAATCTTCCCAGGCTATGCCGCCGTTATCGCCGCCTCGGTAAACCAGCGCGACTATGACCGGGGGACGGATCGCGCCGGTTATAACCGGGACAGTTCTGGCTATCGGATCGAGGGTGGTGTCGGCGTCGATCTGGCGGAAACTATTCGCGGTGATTTCCTCGTTGGCTATCTGTCTCAAGACTATAAGGATAAGCGGTTCAAAGATCCGGCGGGGCTGGCATTCAAGGCTTCTTTCAACTGGACGCCCTCCCGCCTAACGCTTGTCGTGCCGACCCTTGAGCGTTCGGTTCAAGAAACCACGCTGCTGAATGCCTCCGGTATGGTTCGGACCTCTGCAAGCCTGTTGGTGCGGCACGAATATGCTCGGAATATTCTGCTGACCGGCTTCGGCGGCGTCTATTACGACGATTTCAAAGGCATCAACCGCGACTCGATTCTGTATGAACTACGGGGTCGCGTAACCTACGCGTTCAACGAGAATTTGTTTGTGAGTGGTGAGCTTGCCCACCGCACGAAGGATTCGGAACTGACCAGCCGCAGTTTTAATCAGAACTTTATTGGGCTGCGTCTCGGGCTGCAAATGTAGGGTTAAGGGGAAGTTTTCGTGTCAAATTCGGCTCAGCCGTTGCCTTCCGTCTCGTCGTCGCCCGTATCTCTTGTGTTTCACGGGCGGGATGCTTTTCGGTGGGTGCGGGGCGTTTTATGGCGCGGGAAATATTTGGTTTTTGCCATTGTTCTCCTGCTTCTTATTCCGACACTGCTCTATCTTCAGCAAGTGACGCCGCTCTACACCGCAACGGCGGAAGTTCTGATCGAGGGTAACGAAACCGGCGATACATTGCTGGACCGCACGAACCCTTATCGTCCACGCCTCAACGAAGCTACGATCAATACCGAGTCGGAAGTGCTGACCTCGACGCCGTTGGCGTGGCGGGTAATCGAGAAACTCGGCCTTGAGAATGACCCGGAGTATAATCCGAAGCTGCGGAAGCCGTCGGCTTTTGGGATGTTTATGGCCGATCTTAAGGCGCTGGAGTGGCTGCCGGAAGAATGGCGCCCGACTCGGCCTGCGCCAACCGTACCGGAGCTTTCGCCGGGCGCGCGGGAGCGGATCGAAAAAGCCCGCGTCGTTCAGCGTTTTCTTGGGCTTGTTGAGGTACGGGTCTCCCGCCGATCCTACGTAATTACCGTGGCGGCAACGTCAGACAGCCGGGAAAAAGCCGCTCGGGTCGCCAATATGATTGTTGAGTTGTATATTCTCGACCGATTGGAAGCCGGATTTCAAGAAACCCGCCGCGTTACAGGCTGGTTGTCTGAACGCCTCGAAGGATTGCGGCGCGATGTTGCTGCGGCGGAGGCCGCGGCCGAGCAGTACCGGATGACGAATAATCTCCGTCGCAATACCGAACGGAACGGCACGGTCAACGAACAGCAGTTGAGCGAGATCAATTCCCGCTTGGTCATCGCGCGGGCCGATTTGGCGCAGAAACAGGCGCGGCTCGATCAGGTGCGCTCCTTGGTTCGCCAGCGTGGCACGGTCGATACCTCGTTAGATGTTCTGCAATCCCAGCTTATTCAGCGCCTGCGTGAGCAGGAAGTGACCTTGCTTCGAGAGATGTCTGACGCGGCCAAGACGTTCGGGGAGCGTCACCCGCGTCTGATTGCGTTGCGGGCCGATCTTACTGAACTACGGGCCAAGATCGGGTTGGAAGTTGAAAAGGTTGGCACCTCGGTCGCGAATGAGGTGGAGGTGGCGGCAGCCGGGGCGCGAACCTTGGAACGGGAACTTGCCTCCTTACGCCGCACGAATGATTCGGCGGGCGAGGCGGAAATCCGCCTGCGCGAGTTGGAACGTGACGCCGAAACCAGCCGTGAACTCTATCAATCCTTTCTCGCGCGCTTCAAACGCGATGCCGAGCAAGATCGAATCCAGCGCGCCAACGCCCGGATTTTATCGCCCGCCGAAATTCCGGGCGGGCCATCCTCGCCCCGCACTATGTTGATTGTTGCGGCGGTCCTGCTTGTTGGGCTTGGGGCCGGGGTCTCGCTGGTTTTCTTGCTGGATCATCTCGACAATGCTGTCCGGTCCACCCATGAGGCGGAAGATATTAGCGGCCTTCCGGTTTTCGCGTCGGTCCCTGTCGCCCGGCGTAGGGGCGGCAGTGCTGAAAGCCAAGTTCTGAAGCGCCCGCGCTCTAGCCTTGCCGATGCCTTCCGCACCCTTCGCACGGCGCTCACCTTGTCTGGGGCACCGGAGGACAAGGTCATCATGGTGACGTCGTCCGTTCCAGAAGAGGGGAAGAGTTTTGTCGCCCTCAACCTCGCCCGTCAGTTTAAGCGGACGGATGGGCGCGTGCTGCTGATTGACGGCGACTTGCACCGCCCCCGCCTGCATAAAATTCTGAATGTTGATGCCGCGCGCGGGATGCTGCAATTACTCAGCGGTTCCGCGACGTTTGAAGACCTGATTGTCCGCGATGAGGTGGGGGATCTGGATTTCCTACCCGCCGGCCGGCTTGGCGGCGAGAAGCGCAAATCAGACGACCCGGTGCTGGATTTAACGCCGGAAGCACTGGATCGTGTGATGGAGATGCTGCGCGCCCGCTACGATCGGATCATTCTGGACACGCCGCCGGTTCTCGCCGTTGCCGATACCCGCGTGCTGGCTGGGGTTGCCGACCGGGTACTCTATCTCGTCCGCTGGAATTCAACCCCGCGGGAAGCGGTGCGGACAGGCGTGCGGCTGCTGCGCGATGCCCGGGCAAAGTTAGCGGGGATCGTGCTGTCGCGGGTCGATAACCGGCGCCATGCCCGGTACGGCTATAGTGATTACACTCAATATTACGGGCGCTATGGCGGCTACTACCAAGACTGACGGCCCAGGCCGGCGTGGCGCTGCGCTTCTTGCGCTGAGCTTCGGCGGGCTGTTGTGCCTCACCGGCGCGGCCCGGCTGTGGTCGGTCTGGCAAGCGGAACCCGCGCGTATCGGGCTTGAAACGCTGCAACGGGGCACTGTTGCGGCTGAAACTCCGGCGCTATTGCTCGAAATCGCCGACTCTTTGGCGACTTCAGGACGCATGGCGCCGTTTATCGTTCCTTGGGCGACCAGTGACCGGGGGGGCAGTCTCGAAGCTCTCATGCGCCTGCGCGCCGGCGATCCGTCGGCGGGGGCGGTGCTGGAAACGGCCTTGGGCGCGGCTGCGGGCGATCCTGCCGGTTGGGTGTGGCTCGCGCGCTTACGCCTGAAAGAGGGTAAGCGCATCGAAGCCGGGCAGGCGCTTCGGGTGGCTCTTTTGGCAGGCCAGGTGGTGCCGGGGGCAATGCTGCCGCGCCTTCGCCTGGGGCTCGATCTTTACCCAGTTCTCGATGCCGATACACAGCAATTGGTGCAGCGGCAGGTCCGGTTGCTTTGGGTACTGTCCCCGAAGGATGTTCCGCCGCTTTTGACCGTGCCAGCCTATATTCCGATTGTAACGGAAGCGCTGGTGGCGGTTACACCCTCGGATGAGCAGCAGTTTCGGCGGGTAAATCGGCTGGATCAGACGCCGTAGCTACCGGGTCAAGATCGCCGGTCGGCCAGGATTGCGCCAGTCCAACCCCGGTCAGATAGGCCGCGAGCGCCGTGATCGCCGGGTTCGCCAGACTGAAATCGAAGAGATTATGGGTGATCAGTAGGCCCGCGCCCGCAATTGCCACGGCCGGATGAATTTGGGCGCGCCGCCGCTTGATCAATCCGATGGCACAGCGGACGAGGATCAGCACCAGGGCGGCAAGCCAGAGCAAGGCCGCGGGGATGCCTAACTCCATCGCCTGCTCCAAGGGCATTGAGTGGGCGTAATCGAACAGCACCTCGCGCGACAGATCGGCGGAGCGATAGGGCTTAAAGCTGGGCAGGAAGGCCCCGAAGCCATGGCCCGTCCAAGGGGCATCTTGGATTGCATCGCTCGTCAGACTGAACAGAAAGCCACGATCCCCTTCCAATTCGTTGCTTTCGGCGATCCGATCCAAGGTGGTTTCGCCGCTGACGATCACGAGGAGTGTGCCGAGCGTCAGCATCCCCGTCAGCAAAAGCACCGCCCACCGGCGGGCGATGAGCCCGGCAGCGGCCCCGGCGAGAATGAGCAGGATCATGCTGATCGCGGTCGCCATAAAGCCGCCGCGCGAGTGACTGAGCAAAATCGCCGTGCCGAGGAGAATAATCCCAACGACGGCGGTTCCGGCTTCGGTAATCAGGATCGAAACCCGGTCGCGCAGCCCAAGACGCCGATCGTCCGAAGACTGCCGCCCGCCGCTGGTAGCGCGGTAGAGGGCATGAATGGCGAGAGCGAGGCAGAGGAGCAGCCCCAGGCCCGCATACGTCGCAAAGGCATTACGATTAACGAAGGTGGACGTTAGATCGCCCAGATAGGCCCATTTCGGAAACCACAGGATGGCTTCCACCCCGGCGAAAAACAGCACCAACCCATAAACGGCATAAAGCACCGCCGCCCGCGCCAGCCAGTGGATCCCCAAATAGGCGCGCTCGCGGTCGCGGCCCAACTGGAGGGCCAGCCAGAAGATGCCGCCGTAGGTCAGACACCGCTGAATAGCTCCCCAGGTGGCGGCGGGATCGAGCGAGATAACGGCGGGACCTGGCTTTTGTCCCAGGGCGGCAGCGGCTTCCGCCCAGAGCGGATGGGCAAAGGGGGGCGAGAAGGGCACCGCTGCTTGCACGGCAGCCCATATCAAGACAGCCCCGGCCAAGACCAGCACGGGGGCCACGGTCTTCAGCGGAACCGCAAGGCGCACCCGGTTCCGCAAAACCCCGTACCCCCAGGCGCAAAGGAGCAGGCCCGTCAGCAAGCTCAACAGGCTCCACGCCCAAGGGCGATGGCTGCCGAAGGGGAGAGGGGCGAGGCAGAGGAGGATCAACAAGGCCTGGAACAGCCGGTCGGACATGTCTATCTCCGTTTAAGGCAGCCTGGGCTGGTCGAGAGTTCATTGCGTTTTGCAGGGCTGCGCGCCGAGCTTTCCCATGCGCCGCGATTCGCGTCAACCGGCGTCGGTCGTTGATTTAACCAGTTCCCGTTCGCTTGGGCTCACCGCGACAGCGCTAGGCTTTTGTCCTTGCTTAAACAATGGAGCAGCGCAGGTGATTCCGCCCAATCAGCGCTTTCTCTAACTGGAATTACGGTTCCGATATCTTATAAAAGCCCTTCTCATCAAAAGAATTGGCCTAATTAAAATATAAATCCATATAAATTTTTTTGATAAATTCATGTCAATTAGATCCGCTCTGCTAATCAACAGTTTTTTTAATTCAAAAAATAATGATTCTCTGTTTGGGGATAATATTATATCTATATATGTTTCTGATATTCTTTTTCCCGCCCATGCCCAAAATCGATTATAATTCTTGGCGTTGCGGATTTTTGCGAGATTTCTCACATGAGAATAGATGCGCTTTGCAGAGTTAAATTGATTAATGCTTGCATTAAACTCTATTCGCGGGGATATTTCAAAGAAATCTTTCAGCAATATGCTCGTGTGAAGAATTGCCGGAATAAAATTATAAGTTTTTGCAAGCAAAAATAGATTTTCCCGATCATTCTCATTTTGAAATGGAATGGCTAGATCAATCAACCACCGTAAACGCTGCCATCCATGACGCAAGCCGTGCAGATTATCGTAAAAAATATGCTCATCACGAGAAAGAGTAGGAACTTCTTTGCTTTGCATTAGTCTGACGAAATCCCGATTGTACCATAAATTATCAAAAGACCAGGGCAAGAAGGCCATATTATCAAATAAACGCCAATGAAGTTCTATCATAAATTTTCCGGAAAAATACGACTGATCTTTATTCACAAAGGATAGGGTCTCAATGGGAACTGGGTAGAGAGGCCTATATCCATTTTCAACGAGAATATCATGGGCTTTGGAGATCATCGCCGGATCGACCAGAAAATCGATATCCGACGACATTCGCAGATCGGCGCGGTCATAAAGCTGCATACTCAGTGCCTGCCCCTTCAACACCAAGGCGCGGCACCCGGCTTTCTCGAATTGGTCTAGGAGGCTCAAGGTTATGGCGGCTTGATGTAAGGCCCTCATGCTTTCGCGCTGTTGTGCGGCCTGGAGTTCCGGCCAAAGCGCGCTTAAGCCCGATGAGGCTATGGCCCCGGAAAGAAGGGGCAAAAGCCGGTGTTCATGGGCAAGCTCCAGCAATAACGGCCGATCGAGGTTGTCGATCTGTGCAGCAGTTACCTCTACCGTTCTACTCGGCCAAAGCGCCACTTTCCGCAACAAATCGGCCTCGGGGCCGACGGGCAACAAGGCAATGAGGGGTTTTGGTGACGGCATTTTGCCCAAGGTGTTACTCCGAGCCGATCATCGGTCTTGAGGCACGAGGCCCCGGACCTCTTCCAAGAATGCCATGATCCGGCCACCGATAGCGGCGATATTGCCATGGTGCGCCGTGAAGGCCAGCCCCGCCGATCCGCACGCTTGCCGGAGAGACGCATCCCCCAACAGCCGCCGCGCTGCTGCCAGAAACCCGGAAGGATCGTCAGGCTCAACCACCAGCCCCAGACCATAGCCGCGAATCAGCCCGGTCGCATGGTTTGTCTCGGGGATCGCCGCTAAAATCGGCAGGCCCGCCGCCGCATAGCTATAAACCTTCGAGGGGATGGACATACCGTTGGCGACAGCATTGAGTTGCACGATGCCGATGTCGGCACTGGCCAGCATTGCCGGAACCTGCGCGGAAGGCTGGTAATCGAGCAAAATCAAATTGGGCAGGTCCGTAACGCTTTTCAACCTTTCGAGATGTTCCCGTCCAGGTCCTTCGCTGACGATAACGAGGCGCACCTCCGGGTCTTGCCTCAGGGCAGTCGCAAGCTGCGCCAAAAGCTCCGGGTCGTGTTTTCGCCCCAAGGTTCCTGCCGCGAGGATGATCTTGCTGCCGCCGAACCTTTGCGCGTCCGCCCAAGATTTCTGACGTTCGAGGGTGCCTTGGGAGGCTGCGGCCCAATTCTCCTGAACTAGGGTCATCGGGTGCCGGACCCCCTGGGCCTGCAAGCTTGCAAGGAACGAGGGAGCAATCACGATCAGGCCCGACGACCTTGATAGGGTGCCGAACTCCAAGCGGCGCAAGGCGGCGAGGGCAAGCGTGGCGATGGGCTTTGGCAGCTTTTCGAGCATGGGCGCGACGCCGAGGCTGAAGATATCTTGCACCCACACAACACAAGGGATCATGCGGCGGCGGGCGTGCTGGAAGGCAACCGCCTGGGCCAGGGGGGGCGTATTGGCCGACAGGATCAGATCGGGGCGGAACTCACGGATCTTGCGGACCATACCCCGGCCATAGCGATATTCATCCAGCAGGCGGCGGGGCAGAGAATAGCGGGTGAAAGGGTGCCCGAGACGAACCGTGTCGAAGGTAAGGCTAGGCGGATCATCCT
>VYLZ01000194.1_pt1 | contig 11523 bp, 11 predicted proteins | sample 5115361 | NCBI WGS metagenome assembly VYLZ01 (sample SAMN12291805, study PRJNA351875) | freshwater metagenome | isolation source: freshwater lake | place: USA: Michigan, Sixteen Lake | collected 2013-08-07 | reverse complement strand
GCTGGGCTCCGCGCTCTCCGAGGCGGTGGGGCAGAGCGACCTGACCATCGTGCAGACGATGGTGCTGCTGTTCGGGCTGGTGATGGTGCTCGCGAACCTCGTGGTCGACCTCCTCTATGGCGTCCTCAACCCGAAAATCCGGATGGTGCGTGATGGCGACTGACGCGCGCATCGCGATGCCCGCCCCGCGTCGCAGCCTCGGGCGCGGGTTCGACGTGGCGGTCGCGCTCGCGGCCGTCTGGCTCGCGGCTATGCTCGTCGCCGCCCTGTTCGCCGATGTCCTGGCGCCATTCGGCTATGCCGAGCAGACCGTGCTGGCGCGTCTGTCGCCGCCTTCGTTCCTAGGGGGGCGACCGGACCATGTCCTCGGCACCGACGCGGTCGGCCGCGACCTCTGGAGCCGGCTGCTTCACGGCATTCGCCTGTCGGTGGCCGTGGCGGCGGTCGGGACCCTGATCGGCGCCGTCGTCGGCACGGCACTCGGCGCCGTCGCCGGCTATGCCCGGGGGCTGGTCGACGACGTGATCATGGGGCTCGTCGACGTGCAGGCGTCGCTGCCGCTGATCGTCTTCGCCATCGGGCTCATCGCCGTGTTCGGCGCCAACCTCTGGCTCTTCGTCGTCATCGTCGGCATCTCCGGGTGGGAGCGGTACGCCCGTCTGACGCGCGGCCTCATCCTCGACGCGACGACGGCCGGCTACGCCGACGCGCTGCGCAGTCTGGGCGCGGGGCCGGTGCGGACCTTCCTCCGCCACGTCCTGCCCAACATCGCCAGCCCGATCATCGTCCAGATGACGATCAACTTTCCCGAGGTGATCCTGCTGGAAACCGGGCTCAGCTTCCTCGGCTTCGGCATCCAGCCGCCGCTGGCGAGCCTGGGCTCCATGGTCTCGGACGGCCGTGCCCACATCTATCTCGCGTGGTGGATCGTCCTGTTTCCTGCCGCGGCGATCTTCTTGACGACTCTCGCCGTGAGCATCGTGGGCGACGCCGTGCGGGACCGGTTGGACGCGACCTTGCGCTGATCCCTACCCACCCCTGCCGTCGGACCCTCGCCCATGCACATCCTCGACCAGCTTGATCCCCGCCGTCCGTCGGTCTGCGCCCATCGTGGGGACAGTCGCCATGCGCCCGAAAACACGCTGTCGGCGCTCCGGGCCGCCGCCCGGGCGGGTGCCGCGCTGTGCGAGATCGACGTCAGACGGCTTTCGGACGGCACGCTCGTCCTCATGCACGACCGCACGGTCGATCGGACGACGGACGGGACCGGCCTCGTCAATCCGCTCCCGTTCGAGATCCTGCGCTCGCTCGATGCCGGCCGGTGGTTCTCCGACGCTTTTGCCGGGGAGAGAGTCCCGACCTTTCGCGAGGCCCTCGCGTGCGCGCACGACGAGGGGCTCGGCCTGATGGCCGAGATCAAGGACCGTGAGGCGGACGCGGATTGGCTCGCCTCCTTCGCGGCCGAGATCGCCGACGTCGGCATGAGCGACCGCGTCGTCGCCACGTCGTTCGATCACCGGCAACTCCGCCTTCTGAAGGACATCGCCCCGGCGATGCGGACCCTCGGCATCGCCCACGTCCGCCCGGTGGACCCCGTGGCTTTCGCCCGTCTGGCGGGCCTCGACGCCGTGGTGCTGGAGTTTCCCTATTATTGGCCCGAAGACGCCCGCGCCCTTCGAGAGGCGGGCGTGACCGTGGCCTGTGCGGTCCTCCGCCCGCAGGATTTCGATCGGTTCGTCGCGTTCGGCGCGCCGGACCTGACGCGATTGCATGAGATCGTCAGCGGTGGATCGGTTTCATTGATGGTCGTGGACGACGTCCGGTGGGTGGCAGCTTTGGCGCCGAGCCTTTCTCTGACCCGTTGAGTTCAAGAACCTCTCGCAACCACCCACTCCCAGTTCCCACATTCGTTCCCTGCGGGACGCCAAGTTTTCGGTCCGAAGCTGGATCTTCCAGATCAATGGGTTAGCGGGAAGGTCCGGTTCCCCTGTGCACACTCTTGTGCCACAGGAGAGTTCCCGTGCACGTCTACCGTCGCGGTGCGGTTTATTGGTACCGGCTTCGCCTCCCCTCGGACGTCGCCCACAAAGCGGCCGCAAAGGCCGTGTTGCGTATCTCGCTGAGAACTCGATGTCCACGAGAGGCCCGTGCGGCGGCCGCTCGTGTGCATGCGACCATCTGGAGCGAGATCGAGAAAATGCGTCAGTCCGCAGAGCAGGCCACCGTCGGCTACAGTGCAGGACCCGTTGTTCCTGCGGCGTGTCCTGATCGCATTGCCATCATTAGGGACACCGAGGAGGACTTCCATCGGGCTTACGCCGACGAAGAGCCTTACTACGTCGTCCACGAAGCCCTTCACCGTCTCGCGAAGTTGCGTGGCGACTCCACGACACCGCGAGCCCTTACGGTGAACAAGGCGACGCCTCAGGCTGCGCCCTATGAATTTCCGGTCCGGTCCAGCAAGAGAGGGATCGTATCGGGCGAGATCAGTGTCGCCGTCCCCACGGTTGTTCGCCCTGCGAACGACGTGATGCCGCCGAAAGATGTAGTACCGAATTCTCCGTCGGCATTCACGTCACCTGTAATGGCGATCACCGTCGAGCCCGTCTTGGAGACGGACTATGGCGCAGAGCCGGTTGCCGTGGGCGTCCACGATGCGTTGAACCAAGGACCGTCTGTCGAACCTATCGCTACCTCGATCTCGGTGAATAGTGGTCCTGAACCGCCCCGGGTTCGCCGGAGGCTGTTTGGTCTGAATCACGCGGGTCGATGGTCCACTAAAGGCGGAGGTGCGACCCCGCCGTCCCAGCCGCCAGGTCACGGTCGTGCGTCACCATCAGGACGCCGAGCCCGCGCTCTGCCACGACCGACCGCAGGAGGTCGAAAACGTCCTTCTGCGTCACCGGGTCGAGGCGCGACGTCGCCTCGTCGGCGAACAGGAAGACCGGGTCGACCAGCAGCGCCCGTGCCAGCGCGACGCGCTGGAGTTCCCCGCCGGAAACCTGGTCCGGGCGTCGATCGAGCAGGTCGGAGGGGACGCGGAAGGCAGCCAGCAGCCGCTCGGCCTCGCTCCATCGCGCACCGTGCAGCCGGATCACGTCGTCGAGCGCACGGCGGAGCGTGGCGCCGGGCGCGAAGGACGCGACCGGATCCTGATAGATCTTCTGGAATCGGTGGCGCATCACCCCCGACGCTCGCGCGATTTCGCCGGCGTCGGCGGGTATCAGGCCGAGCAGCAGGTTGCCGAGCGTGGTCTTCCCGCAGCCCGATGGCCCGCTGACGGCGACGATCTCCCCCGGTCGCACGGCGACGTCCAGGCCCTCGAACAGCGTCGTCCCGCCGAGCCGTTTGGAAAGGCCCGCTCCCGCCACGACAGGGTCGCCCGCCGTGCGTGCCGGAACCGGAATCCAGCGGGACGGATCGGCGGCGACCAGGCGCTTCGTGTAGTCCGAACGTGGATCGTCGAGCACCACCGCCGTCTGGCCCCGCTCGACGATGCGCGCCTCCAGCATCACCGCGACCTCGCCGCCGAGACGCCGTGCGAGGGCGAGGTCGTGGGTGATGACCACCACCGCCGTTCCCGCCGCCGCCCGCGCCCGCAGGAGGTCGGCCACCTCGTCGCGCCGGTCGGCGTCGAGGCCCTTGGTCGGCTCGTCCGCCATGAGCAGCGGGGCGCCAGCGGCATCGGTCGTCGCGATGGCCACCCGCTGCGCCATGCCGCCGGACAGTTGGAACGGAAACCGACGTGCGCCCGCCGCGGAGAGGCCCAGCGCCGTCAGCGCCCGGCCGGCCAGCCCCCGCGCCTCCCGCCAAGGTCGGACACGGATCAACGCGTGGACCTCGGCCACCTGCTCGTCCGCCCGCATGAGCGGATCGAGCGCCTGCCAGGGTTCCTGTGGGAGAAGGGCGATCCGCCGGCCCCAGAGCACCCGCCGATCGGCCGGGCCGAGCCGGCCAACGTCGGTCCCGCCGATCACGATGCGGCCCGACCAGCCGAGGCCCGGCGGCAGCGTTCCCATGATCGCCTGCGCCAAGAGCGACTTGCCCGACCCGGTCTCGCCCAGGATCACGAGGATGCCGCCCGGCGCCACGGACAGGTCCACGTCGGCGACGAGCCGGCGCGACCCGGCGGTCAGCGACCCGGCCGTCACGTCGAGGCCGGTCACCTCCAGCGCGGTCATGCGCCCGTCTCCCCGGCGTCGCGGCCCGCCGCCAGATGCAGACCCAGCACCGTGAGGCACAGCAGGGCCGCCGGCATCAGCACCTGGAGCGGCGCCTCGGCGTGATGGGGAAGGAGTTCGGTCATCATGCCGCCGAGTTCGGGCGTCGGCGGCCGGAGGCCGATGCCGACGAAGCTGAGTGTCGAAACGGCGACGACCACGGTTGCCAGCCCGAAGGCGCCGAGCGTCACGAGCATCGGGAGGAGTGCGGGCAGGAGGTGACGCCGGACGACGTGGACCGGGCCAAAGCCGAACAGGCGAGCGGCCTCCACATCGGGTGCCGTCAGCCGGCCGCGGGCGACGGTGCGGACCATGCGGAACACCTCCACCCACAGGACGAGGGCGAGGCCGAGGAACAATGGCCACATCTCGCCGGGCGCGAAGGCGGCCAGGATCATCACCAGTAGGAGGCCGGGCAGCGCCATCACACTGTCGCACAGTGTGCTCAACACGCGGTCCGTCCACCCGCCCCGCCACGCCGCCAGGAGGCCGAGCAGCGTCCCCGGCACGGCGGCGGCCAGGACCGTCAGCCCGCCCAGCGACAGCGAGAGCCGCGCCGCATGGGCCAGACGCGCCAGTATGCTGCGCCCGAGATGGTCGGTGCCGAGCCAGTAGGCTCCGCCCGGAGGAAGCAGGTACGACCGCAGGTCCTGGCGCAGCGGATCGGCGGCGATCAGCGCCGGCCCGGCGAAGGCGAACACGGCGACGCAGGCCAGAAGAAACAGCCCGACCGTCCGCCGGCCGACATGGGGACGGCGGACGATCCGCCGACCCGCGTCCGGGATCGTCGTGGCGGTCATGCCCGCCCCCCGCGGGTTCCCGACGCCCGGGCGAGGCGCGGGTCGATGGCGAGGCAGAGAAGATCCACGACGGCATTGAGGGCGACGAACAGAAGTCCCATCACCAGCGCCGTGCCCTGCACCATCGGGATGTCGCGGGCGACCAGCGCGTGGACCAGCGCATGGCCGATGCCGGGCCAGGCGAACAGGCTCTCCACCACCACCACCCCCTCGATCAGCGTGACCAGCTGGACGCCCAGATAGGCCACCACCGGTGCGGCGGTGTTCCGCAGCGCGTGGCGCCGCAGGACCTGCGCCGTCGACAGGCCCTTCGTTCGTGCGAAGGCGATCTGGGGCGAGCGCAGCACCGCGAGCGCCGCGTCCCGCGTGATCCGGCTGGAGACGGCGGCGAGGCCGACCGCGAGCGTCAGGGTCGGGAGCACCCAGTTGGACGGCTCGTCGTAGCCCGCCGCCGGCAGCCAGCCGAGCCAGCCGGCGAGCCCCAGCATCAGCACGAGGCCGACCACGAAGGTCGGTGTCGCCCGCACGCCCGCCGCCACACCGAGGCCGACCATGTCGGCCGCCCGTCCGGCCCGAAGCGCCATCCAGAGGCCGAGCGGCGGGCCGATCAGGATGGAGAGCGCCAGTGCGGTGAGCGACAGCCCGATCGTCGCCCCCAGCTGGAGGCGAAGTTCGTCCAGGATGGGTTCGCCGGTGATCAGCGAGACGCCGAGGTCGAGGCGCGCGAGATCGCCGAGCCACGCCGCGAAGCGGATGATCGCCGGCCGGTCGAGGCCGAGCTCCGCCCGCACCGCCTCGGCCGCCGCCGTCGAGACGAGGTCCTCGCCGTAGCGGCCGGCGGCGATGCGGTAGGCCTGATCGCCGGGCAAGACCTCGACGAGAAGGAAGCTGGCCGCGCCGACCACCATGGCGACCATCGCCGCCTGAAGGACGCGACCGCCCACGCTCCGAAGCGCAGCGGCGGCGATCCCGTCCTGCCCGGCCCTGGTCGACCGGCCGGCCGCTCCACCCGTCACTGGCCCCAGCCCATGGCCGAGATCCGGTAGGAGAGTTCCAGCGGGTCGACCGTCACGCCCGTGACCCGCCGGTTCACCGCGACGCCATAGTCGTACCAGGCGATCGGCACGACCGGCAGTTCGGCCTGGAGGATGCGCGCCGCCTCGCCCCGCAGGGCCGCCCGCCGGGCGGGATCGGCCTCGGACCCGAGGGCGGCGAGGATCTCGACGAGGCGTGGGTTCGACCAGCCCATGGCACCCCAGTCCCCGCCCTGCGGCCCGAAGTCCTGGAGCATCGTGCCGAGCGGGTCGGGAACCAGTGAGAAGTTGCGGGCGAAGAGCGCCAGGTCGAGAGTCCCGTCGCGGTGGCCGGCCGGGATTTCGCCGCTGTTGACGATGGCGATGCGCAGGTCGATCCCGACGTCCTTCAGCTGGCCCTGCATTGCGGTCGCGATCGGCGGAAGCTCCGGCCGGTCGGAGAAGGTGCGCAGCGTCACCCGGAAGGGCGTGCCGTCCTTCGTGAGGATGCCGTCAGGCCCCAAGCGCCAGCCGGCCTCGGCCAGGAGCGCCTTCGCACGGGCCGGGTCGTGGCGAAGCGGCTGCATACCCGCGACGTGCCAGTCGCCAAGGCTCGGCGGGAACATCTGTGTGGCGGTCGATGGCGGGCTGCGCAGCAGGGCGGCGGCGATCCCCTCCCGGTCGATCGCAAGGCTGAAGGCCTCCCGCGTGCGGATGTCGGCGAACTGAGGACGCGAGGCGTTCAGCTTGACCGCGCGCGTTCGTGGGACCGGCTGGACGGTGACGGTGAGGCGGGCATTGCGCCGCAGCCGGTCGATGGCCTCCGGCGCCAATACGTAGACGAGGTCGGCCTGCCCGCTCTCGGCCATCACGGTCCGCGTCTCGCCCCGGCCTACGGCGAGGTAGGAGACGCGGGCGATCTTCGGCGCCGTGCCCCACCAGCGGTCGAAGCGCGCGGCTTCCACCTTCAAGGGCGGCTCGACGACGGTGGCGCGGTAGGGGCCGGTGCCGATGATCGCGTTCACCGCACCGGCGGCGTCGTAGGCGGCGGGCGCCAGCACGATGGCGCTGGAGTGGGCGAGGAAGGCGGGGAGCGAGAGGAACGGCCGCTCTGTCCGGATCGCGACGGCACCCGGCTCGGGCTCGATCGCCGTGATCGGAAGCCCGGCGAGCACGCCCGCCGCGTTGGCATGGGCGCGGCGCAACGACGCCACCGCCGCCTCGGCCGTGACGGGCGTCTCGTCGTGGAAGACGGCATTCGGGCGCAAGCGGAAGCGCCAGAGGAGCCGATCGTCGGAAACCGTCCAGGATTCCGCGAGGCTCGCGACCGGCCGCCTGCCGTCGTCGGCCGTCACCAGCGTCTCGGCGATCTGAAGTCGGGCGAAGACGTAGCCCGACCGCGCCGGATCGAGGCCGGTGATCTCCCACGGTGCGACGACGCTCAGGGCTCGGGCGTCGTCGGCGCGGGCAGGGTCACCCCAGCCGAGGGTCGCCAGGGCGACACCCAGGGCAAGGGTGGCCGGTCGCAGGATACGGAGCATTGGAAAGGGCCTCCACCGCGCGGCCAGGGCTCCGCGACATGAGCGAGAATGTTACGTTATATCGTAGCAACTTCAATCTTGAATCCGTCTCCGGTCTTGATGTTATGTTATTACATATCTCAACCGGCAGGCCGACCTTGGCACCCTCCCCCCTCACCGCCGTACGGCCCCGTCGTCGCATTCAGACGGATGCGCCCGACAGCAGACGGATCAACGGGGCGCGTTGTCTTGTGGGTCTGGACCCGACGATCCTCGGCCGCATCGCCGAGCCGCGCATCGATCTCACGATCTGGAACCGGCCCTTGCCACCCGCGCTGTCGGGGCCGTTTGCCCGTTCGACCCTCCGCACGAGCACCCTTCCAGCGCTGCGGACGACGGTTCCGACCGTCGCGCCCGAGGCCGCGCTGGCGGCGGCGCTCCGTGATCTGAAAACCCGGGGCCTCGCCGACGCGCTCGCCGACGACGTCGCGCTACTTATCCGCCTCATGGCGCCGATCATCGGCCGCGAGACGGTCTCGGTCCGGCTTGAGGCGATCGCGGGCGACGCCTGCCGACGGCTCCACGCCGACCGGATCCCGCTGCGCCTGATCGTCACTTATCGAGGGCCGGGCACCGAATGGGTGGACGAGGCGGAACTGCCGACGGGCGGCGATCCGCGCCACCCCCCGGCCGAGGCGGTCCGGCACGTCCCGGCCGGCGCCGTCGCCCTGTTCAAGGGGTCGCTCGGGTCCGACCGACCCCTCCTGCACCGCTCGCCACCCATCACCGGAACGGGCGTGGTGCGTCTGCTCCTGTGCATCGACGAGGGCCTTCCGGCCCCCGCTTCCCCATCCGGAGACACGCCCTGATGTCCGCCACCCTTCGCCGCGCCCTGTTCGCGGCTTCGATCCTCCCGGTCCTCGCCGGTCCGGCGGTCGCGCACGAGGAGGCGGCCCGTGCGGTCGTCGCCGACCATGCGACGGGCCGGGTCCATGTCGTCGACCTCGCCCACGGGCGACCGCTCGCCGCCTTCGGGACCGACGGCCCAGCCCGCCTCCACCTCGGCGCATCGGGGCGCTTCGTCTACGCGGTCCAGGCGGAGCCCGGAAAGGTCGCGGTCGTCGACAGCGGCATCGCGGTGATGACGCACGGAGACCATTCGGACATTCGACTGTCGGCGCCCGCGCTCCTCCCGGTCACGATGGCCGGGCCGCGCCCGGTGCACTTCAATCGCGACGGGACGCAGGTCGCGGTCTTCTTCGACGGGGACGGCACCGCCGCCCTGATCGAGGAGGCGGCGTTCGTGGCGGGTGCCGCGCCCGAGCTCATCCGCACCGCCGGCCCCCACCATGGCGTGGCAAAGCCGCTCGGCGACCGGGTCGCGATCAGCATCCCGCACCCGTCGGACCCGCGCGAACTTCCGATCGGGATCGCCATGGTGCGGCCGGACGGCACCCGCCTCGACGTGTCCGAGGCCTGCCCGCGCCTGCACGGCGAGGCGCAGACCGGTCACTGGACCGGGTTCGGTTGCGCCGACGGCATCCTGTTCGTCGTTCGCGACGACAAGGGCGGCACGTCCTACGCGAAGCTGCCCTATCCGGCCGAGCTCCCGGCCGGGCGGATGGTCCGGAACATGGCCGGCGGGACGGGCCTGACCGTCTTCGCCGCGGACTTCGGCGCCGACGCGATGGCGATCGTGGAGCCGGACGCCCGAACCCTCCGCATGGTGGGGCTGCCCGGTCGGCGCATCGCCTTCGCGCTCGACGCGGCCTACGGCGATGCGCTGTTCGTGCTGACCGAGGACGGCACCATGCACCGGATCGACACGGTGCGGGCCGCGATCGTCGGAAGCCGCAAGGTCGTCGGCGCCTACCGGGCCGACGGCGGGTCGGCGGTGGCCCGGCCGCGTATCGCCGCAACGGGCGATCATCTGGTGGTCACCGATCCCGCCGAGGGGCGTCTGCTGCGCCTCGATCCGGCGACGCTGGCCGTGAAGGGCGAGATCGGCCTCGGCGGCGCACCGTTCGACGTCGTGCTGGTGACCGGCAAGGGTGAGACCCACTGACGACGGCGGGGGAGGTGGGGCCGACGCCGGGGCGTCTCTCCCCCCCGCCCCTCTGCGACATCGACGCCGATTGTGCCCCACAGTCCGGTCGGACATCGTTGGAAGGTGAAGCCCGCCCGGGCCGCTTCCTCCGCTCAACCAGCCGGGTCGATGCCGACAGCCCAGCGACACGTCCGACTGCGCGCCGCCGTCGCCACCCTCTACGCGGTGGCGATGCTGCTCCTCGGCGTGGCGCACGCGCCGCTCGTGCGGGCGGCCGCGAAGCCCTCCGTCGATCTCGCCGCCTTCCTCCTGCCGGACGGTTCGCTGCCCGACCTGTGCGTCGTCGCCGACGGGGGATCGGGCGATCCCCCGCCGCACCATGTTGCGGCCACCCTCTGCGACGCCTGTCTCCTCACCGGCGCACCAGGCCTTCCGCCTCCGCCGGCCGCCGATCTCGGCCGGCTCTCGCTGGATACGGCGCCCCTCGCGGTTCCGGCCGAACGCACGCCCGTCGCTCGCTTCGAGGTACCCGGCACCTCCCGCGCCCCACCGTCCCCGGTCGTCGTCACCGCCTGAACCGGCGTCCGGGGCCCTCTGCGGTCGCGGACGCCAGTCGCGACACGCCGCGCCTCCCGTGCGCGGTGGACAGGAAGCGTTCCATGACCTTCGATCGTCGTTCCCTTCTTCTCGCCGCCCTCGCGCTGCCCGCCGCCCCCGCCTTTGCGCAGGATGGCATCCGGGCGGGAGACCTCGCCATCGGCGTCCCCTGGACCCGTGCCACCCCCGCCGGGTCCCGCGTGGCCGGCGGCTACATGACCATCCGCAACACCGGCAGCGAGCCTGACGCCCTCGTCGGCGGCTCCCTCTCCGTGGCCGGACGCGTGGAGATCCACGAGATGGCCATGGCCGACGGCGTGATGCGTATGCGCGAACTGGCCCAGGGCCTCGTCATCCCGCCCGGCGGATCGGTCGAACTCCGTCCCGGCGGCTATCATGTCATGTTCCTCGACCTAGCCCAGCCGCTGCGGCAGGGCGAACGGGTTACCGGCACGCTCCGGTTCCGCCGGGCGGGCGAGGTCCGGGTCGACTACACTGTCCAGGCCATGGGCGCCGGGCCAGACGGCCGGCCCCAGGGCCACGGGCACTGAGGAGGGCACCCGTGCCGTCGCTCCGCCGCCTGCGGCTGGTCCTCTGGGGGGCCGTCGCCTTCGCCCTGCTGTTCGCGGTCGGCCTGACCGCCGCGTCGCTGGTCCAGCGGATCGGCCCGTCCCTGCCGTCGGTCGGCGAGGCGTCGGTCGGCGGTCCGTTCGAACTGACGACCGAGGACGGCGGCCGCCTGTCCTCGGCGTCGCTCGCGGGCCGTCCGTTCGCCCTCTACTTCGGCTTCACCCACTGCCCCGACGTCTGCCCGACCTCGATGTTCGAGATCGCGAAGGTCCTGGAGGAGGTCGGGCCGGCCGCCGCGGACCTGCGGGTCTACTTCGTGACGGTGGACCCGGCGCGCGACACGCCGGACCTTCTGCGCGACTACACCGACAGCTTCGATCCGCGCATCGTCGGGCTGACCGGGACCGAGGCCGAGATCGCCGCCGTCGCCCGCGCCTACCGGGCCTTCTACCGCAAGGTCCCGACGTCGGGCGGCGACGACTACACGATGGACCATTCGACGATGATCTATCTGATGGACGCGCGCGGCCGGTTCGTCACCGGCCTCGGCCACCAGGAGGCGCACCCGTCGAAGGTGGAGAAGGTCCGCCGCCTGCTCGCCGGGACGGGCTGAGCGTCGTCGGATCGGGAGGATTGCGCCACGTCAATGCGTCGCAGCTGTGTGCCGTGTTCGGATGAGCCCCTCACCGACGGGGCACGATGCAATGGACGGACGCGGAGGCATGGACGCATGGCAGCGCGCGGCGGCGGTGGTCG
>VYLZ01000190.1_pt1 | contig 11618 bp, 10 predicted proteins | sample 5115361 | NCBI WGS metagenome assembly VYLZ01 (sample SAMN12291805, study PRJNA351875) | freshwater metagenome | isolation source: freshwater lake | place: USA: Michigan, Sixteen Lake | collected 2013-08-07 | reverse complement strand
CCGACCCCTTCTATGGCCCCAACATGGACCTGTCGGGCGGCGACTGGCGGCCCGCCGACCCGCCCCGGCGCCGGCGCCCCTGGGCCTTGCCGCCGGAAATCTGGGAGGCCATGCTCGACGCTTCGGGAAGGGAAGGAACGACATGATGCGCGCCTCACGACAGAGATGGATCCCCCTGGGCGTCGCCCTCGTCATGACGGCGGCGAGCGCCCTGCCCGCCCTGGCTGCGCCGCGCAAGGACGAGGCGCTCTGGAAGGCGGCCGAGGCGGCGCGCCCCGAGCAGCTGAAGCTGCTGGAAACCCTGGTCAACATCGACTCCGGCACGGGCGATATCGAGGGCGGTACGCGGGTGCTGGACATCCTGGCGCCCCGGCTGGAGGCCCTGGGGGCCCGGGTCGAGCGCGTGCCCGCCGAGATTCCCGGCCTGCCGGACAACCTGGTCGCCACCCTGAAGGGCAAGGGCAAGGCGAAGATCCTGATGATCGGCCACATCGACACCGTCTTCGAGCCCGGCACGGCGGCGAAGTGGCCCTATTCGGCGACGGGCGACCGCGCCACCGGGCCAGGCGTGGGCGACGAGAAGGGCGGAGTCATCCAGGCGGTGGTCGCCCTGGAGATCCTGACCGCCAGGGACTTTCGCAACTACGACACCCTGACCCTGCTGCTGGAGACCAGCGAGGAGCGCGGCTCGCCGGGAACGCGGGCCCTGATCGATCGCCTCGTCAAGAGCCATGAGGTGGAGCTGAACCTCGAGCCCGGCGACGCCCCGGACAAGATCACCGTCTGGCGCAAGGGCAGCTCGACCTTCAACATCGACGTCAAGGGCCGGCCCGCCCATGCCGGGGTGGCCCCGCAGGACGGCCGCAACGCCGCCACCGAGCTGGTCCACCAGCTGGCGACCGTGGACACCCTGCCCAAGTCGGGGGACGGCCTGACCGCCAACCTGACCATCATCCAGGCCGGCAGCCGCTACAACATCATCCCCGAGAACGCCCGGGCCCAGGTCAATGTGCGGGTCCGCGACAAGGCCGACCTGGAGCGCGTGCAGGCGACCCTTGAGGAGAGCGCCCGCAACACCAAGGTGCCGGACACCAAGGTCACGGTGAGCCGCGAGAACTCCTTCCCGCCGCTTCCTGAAAACCCGCACACCGAGGCCCTGGCGGCGCGGGCGAAGGCCATCTACGCCGAGCTGGGCCGCGAGCTGGGGACGGGCGGCAATGGCGGGGCCTCGGAATCGGCCCTGGCGCACGAGGCGGGCACGCCCGCCCTCGACGGCCTGGGCCCGGTGGGGGGGAACTACCACACCGACAAGGAGTGGATCGACCTGACCACGATCACGCCGCGCACCTACCTGCTGATGCGCATGATCCAGGACGTCGCCGCCCGGCCGCCGAAGACCTTCAGGCCCGCGGGCTGACCCGGGCGCCGTACCGCAGCCGGCCCAGGCCCTCGGCCAGCCGGCGCAGGGGCTCGCCCGGCTTTTGCTTCGCCTTCCAGGCCTCGAAGGCCATCACGTTGGCGATGCGTGCGTCGACATAGGCCTCGGCTTCCGCCTCGCCCCCTCGCAGGCGCACCGCCAGGGCCGTGACCAGGATGCCCGCCAGGATGACGCGCTTCGAATAGTGGTTCTCGTCCGCCGCGACGTCGCCGGCCCAGCGCCAGAGGGCGTCGGCGCTCTCCCAGGCGAGGGACAGGCCCTGCGGTGCATTCGGCGGCAAGGCCAGCCAGCCCGACCAGCGGCGCACGGCGGGAGCGTCTGCAGCGGCGGCCTCCAGGCGGGCGAGGACGGCGGCGCGGATACGCTGGCGAATCTTCAGCCCCGCCGGGTCGGGAAGAGCGGCGAGGGCGGCGGCGTCATGCCGGCGGGACAGGAGGGCGGCGAGGTCCGCCGGGCCGTAGGGCAGGATCAGCTCCGTCTCGCCGACGGAGAAACCCGCGTCTGCGCCTGCGGCGGCGGCCATGGCCTGGGTCCAGCCCATGGCGGGCGCCCGGACGAGGGCGGCGTCCAGCACGGCCTCTTCGGCGCGCCGCAGCCAGGCCTCGGGATCTTCCTGCATGTCCATGGGCTCCATATAGGGCCAAAGCCTTTGCGTGTCCGCCGTGGACAGGCGTTTTCCGGTCTGCTATTGCCCGCAGCCTGTCCGGACGGGAAACCGTCGGGAATGAGAGACTATTGTCCGTTCGCCGCTGAAGCCTCGACAGAGGCGACGCCGAGCGGGAACGGGTGACAGGAGAGAGACCTCTGGTTCAGATTTTCGTCCGCGACAACAATGTCGACCAGGCCCTCAAGGCGCTGAAGAAGAAGATGCAGCGCGAGGGTTCGTTCCGCGAGATGAAGCGCCACGTGCACTACGAGAAGCCCTCGGAGAAGCGCGCCCGCCAGCAGGCCGAAGCCGTCCGTCGCGCCCGCAAGCTGGCCCGCAAGCGCGCCCAGCGCGAAGGCCTGATCCCCGCGCCGAAGAAGCCGGCGCGCTGACCCCGACACCGGGCGGGAGTTGTTCAGGCTTTTGAAGGGCCGTGCGCACCCCGCACGGCCTTTTCGCTTTCAGGACGCCCGCGATGAACAGGACCGCTGGAGATTCCCGGGGCGGGCGCCTATCTTGAAGCCGGAACGGTATTCAGCCCCTGGGATCGGACGCCAATGAACTATCGCAATCTGGGCATCTGGGCCGCCATCATCCTCGCCCTGGCGGGCATGTACGCACTGATGAACCCCAACCCGCGCAACGCAGCGGTCAATGAGATCAGCTATTCCCAGCTGCTGACAAAAATTGACGGCGGCTCAGTGAGCTCGGTCGAGATCGCGGGTCCCAAGATCATTGTGAAGGACAGCGCCGGGAAGAGCTTCGCCTCGACCACGCCCAACAATCAGGAAGACCTGGTCAAGCGGCTGGAAGCCCGCAATGTCGACATCAAGGTCAAGCCTCCGGGCGGCATGAGCCTCGGCACGATCCTGCTGCAGCTCCTGCCGATCATCATCATGGTCGGCATCTGGATCTTCTTCATGCGCCAGATGCAGGGCGGCGCCCGGGGCGCGATGGGCTTTGGCAAGTCCAAGGCCAAGATGCTGACCGAGAACCGCAACCGCGTGACCTTCGAGGACGTGGCGGGCGTGGACGAGGCCAAGGAAGAGCTGTCGGAAATCGTCGACTTCCTGAAGGACCCGGGCAAGTTCCAGCGCCTGGGCGGCAAGATCCCCAAGGGCGCCCTGATGGTCGGCCCTCCTGGCACCGGCAAGACCCTGCTAGGCCGCGCCGTGGCCGGCGAGGCGGGGGTGCCCTTCTTTTACATCTCGGGCTCGGACTTCGTGGAGATGTTCGTCGGCGTCGGCGCCAGCCGGGTGCGCGACATGTTCGAGCAGGCCAAGAAGAACAGCCCCTGCATCATCTTCATCGACGAGATCGACGCCGTCGGCCGGCACCGCGGCGCGGGCCTCGGCGGCGGCAACGACGAGCGCGAGCAGACCCTGAACCAGCTCTTGGTGGAGATGGACGGCTTCGACCCGTCCGACGCCATCATCGTGATCGCCTCGACCAACCGGCCCGACGTGCTCGACCCCGCCCTGCTGCGCCCGGGTCGCTTCGACCGCCAGGTGGTGGTGGGCAATCCGGACGTGAACGGCCGCGAGCGCATCCTGCGGGTGCACATGCGCAACGTCCCCCTGGCGGCGGACGTGGACATCCGCACCATCGCCCGCGGTACGCCGGGCTTCTCGGGCGCGGACCTGGCCAACCTGGTCAACGAGGCCGCCCTGATGGCCGCCCGCAAGGACCGCAAGATGGTCACCCAGCGCGACTTCGAGGACGCCAAGGACCGGGTCATGATGGGCGCCGAGCGCAAGTCCATGGCCATGACCGACGACGAGAAGCGCCTGACCGCCTACCACGAGGGCGGCCACACCCTGGTGGCCCTGAGCGTTCCCTCCTCGGACCCGGTGCACAAGGTGACCATCATCCCGCGTGGCCGGGCCCTGGGCATGGTCATGCAGCTACCCGAGCGCGACCAGCTGTCGATGAGCTACCAGCAGATGACCTCGCGCCTCACCATCCTGATGGGCGGCCGCCTGGCCGAGGAGATCATCTTCGGCCGGGAGAAGATCACCTCCGGCGCCTCGTCCGACATCGACCAGGCCACCCGCCTGGCCCGGGCCATGGTGACCAAGTGGGGCTTCTCCGACCGACTGGGCGTCGTCTCCTACGGCGAGAACCAGGACGAGGTCTTCCTCGGTCACTCGGTCTCGCGGACCCAGAACGTCTCGGAAGAGACCGCCCGGATCATCGACGAGGAGGTCAAGCGCCTGGTCCAGGCCGGCTATGACGAGGCCAAGCGGATCCTGACAGAGCGGATCGAGGACCTGCACAAGCTCGCCAAGGCCCTGCTCGAGTACGAGACCCTGACCGGCGACGAGATCACCAACGCCCTGAAGGGCGTTATGCCCCGGCGCGAGGATTCCGATCCGACAGCCCCCGCCCCGCCTGCCGTCTCGGTGCCCTTGACCCCGAAGGTGGCGCGGCCCCAGCCGGCGTGAGGCGCGCGCCGGGACCCGGCGCCCGCCCCCGGATCATGGGGGTGGTGAATGTGACGCCTGACAGTTTCTCGGATGGCGGCCGACTGGCGAACATCGAGGCGGCCTTGGCCCACGCCCTGGCCCTGGATGCAGCCGGCGCTGACATCCTCGACATCGGCGGGGAGTCCACCCGCCCCGGCGCCGAGCCCGTCGACGCCGCTGAGGAAATGGCCAGGACCCTGCCGCTTTTCACGGCCCTGCGCCCGAAGACCCTCCGACGCCTGTCGATCGACACCTGCAAGCCCGAGGTGGCCGAGGCCGCCGTCCGGGTTGGGGCGGACATCTGGAACGACGTCAGCGCCCTGGGGGCGCCCGGCGCCCCGGAACTCGCGGCGCGGCTGGGCTGCGAGGTTGTGCTGATGCACATGCAGGGCGAGCCGCGCACCATGCAGACCTCCCCGCACTATGATGACGTCCTGGCCGAGGTCTGCGCCTTTCTGGAGGCCCGGGCCGGGATCGCTCTCGCCGCCGGCGTGGCGCGGGAGCGGATCTGGCTCGACCCTGGAATCGGTTTCGGCAAGACCCTGGAGCATAACCTTGCCCTGCTGGCGGGCCTGCCCGCTCTGGTCGGCCTGGGCTTTCCCGTCCTGCTGGGCGCCAGCCGCAAGCGCTTCATCGCCGCCATCGGCCCCGGGGGCAAGGACCCTGGCGACCGGCTGGGCGGCTCCCTGGCCGCAGCCCTGGCGGGCGCGCAGGCGGGGGTGGCGGCGGTGCGCGTCCACGACGTGGCGCAGACCGTCCAGGCCCTGGAGGTCCAGGCGGCGATCGCGGCGGGCGACGGGTTCAGCCCCGGCCGATGAAGGGCATACGTCTAGCCTATCCCCGCCAGCGGGGCCCGTGCAATTCCCGGCGGGGCGGGTTAGGAGATCCGCATGTCGAACGCCCAGGGAAGAGTCCTGATCATCGCCGGTTCCGATTCCGGGGGCGGCGCCGGCCTGCAGGCCGACCTGAAGACGGTCACCGCCCTGGGCGGTTATGCGGCGACGGCGGTCACCGCCGTGACGGTGCAGAACACCCTGGGGGTCAGCGGGGTCCTGCCGGTGCCGGCGGAGATGGTGACGGCCCAGGCCCGGGCCGTCCTGGACGACATCGGCGCCGACGCCCTGAAGACCGGCATGCTGGGCGACGTCGCCATGGTCGAGACGGTGGCCGCCATCCTGGATTCCGTTCGGGACATCCCCGCCGTGGTCGATCCGGTGATGACCGCCAAGGGCGGGGCGGCCCTGCTGGCCGCCGAGGCCATGGACGCCGTCCGCAGCCTGATGATCCCCCGGGCCTGGCTGCTGACGCCCAACGCTCCTGAGGCCGAGGCCCTGACCGGCTTGGCCGTGAGGACCCCGGACGACCAGAGGCGGGCCGGAGAGGCCCTTCTGGCCCTGGGGGCCCGGGCGGTGTTGATGAAGGGCGGGCACCTGGACGGGGACCGGGTTGTGGACCTGCTGATCACCCCTTCTGGCGAGACCCTGTTCGAGGCCGGCCGGATCGACACCCGGCACACCCATGGCACGGGCTGCACCCTGGCCTCGGCCTGCGCGGCGGGCCTGGCTCAGGGCCTGTCGCTGGAAGCCGCCGTGGCGCGGGCCTGGGCCTATGTCCAGGAGGCCATCGCCCGGGCGCCCGGCCTGGGCGGCGGCCACGGTCCTCTCGACCATGCCTGGCCGCTGCGGGGCCGGGCATGAAGCACGCGGAGACCCTCGAGACCCTGGTGCGCCGGTCAGACAGCCTCATGGCCGTACTGCGGGCGGCCCGGGAGCTGGACCTGCCGGACTGGCTGATTTTTTCCGGCGCGGTCTATCAGAAGGTTCTCAATCACCTGACCGGGCGGCCCGAGGACTATGGGCTGAAGGATTACGACCTGGCCTATTTCGATGCCTCAGACCTGAGCTGGGAGGCGGAGGACCAGGTCATCCGCCGGGCCGCCGCGGAGCTTCCGCCGCCCCTGGACCGGCTTGTGGAGGTGCGCAACCAGGCCCGGGTCCACCTGTGGTTCGAAGGCCGCTTCGGCGAGCCCTACGATCCGCTGTCCTGCAGCACCCAGGCGCTGGAGCGGTTTCTCTGCACGACCAACGCCGTGGGCGTACGACTGGAGGCCGACGACCGGCTGATCATCTCAGCACCCTTTGGCCTGGAGGACCTGTTCAGCCTGCGCCTGCGCCCCAATCCGAACCGCCCTGTGGAGGGCTTCCGCCGAAAGGTGTCCGGCGTTCTGGCGCGCTGGCCTGAGCTGACGGTGGAGGCGGGCGGCGCGGTCGGGTGAGGCGGTCAGCTGAGCCGCCGTTGACCCCCTCCGTCGCGCTGGGCGCGCCACCTCCCCCTGGGGGGAGGAATTATCGGGGGTGGGGTTCAGGCGTGGGACTGGGCGGCTCTTGGCCGCGCGACCCGCTGCGAGTCCGCCGCCACCCGGCTTATCGTTTCGACCAGGCGTTTGATTTCAATCGGCTTGGCCAGGTGCTCGTCCATTCCGGCTTCGAGGTACTGGGCGACCCGATGGGTCATGGCGTCGGCGGTCAGGGCGATGATCGGGGTCCGGGCCAGACCGTGATCACGCTCAATGGACCTTATGGCCCGGGTGGCCTCGACCCCGCCCATGACCGGCATGTGGATGTCCATCAGGACCAGATCAAACCTTCCTGTCTTCCAGGCCACCACAGCGGCGGCGCCGTCAGTCACCACCTCCAGGGCCAGGCCCACTGAAGCCATCACGGCGGAGAGGACCTGCTGGTTGGTCGGATTGTCCTCAGCCGCCAGGATCCGAATGGGCGGCGCGCCCTCGGCATCCTCGGTCTCGCCCTCTTCAGAAGCCCCTGCGTCGGGGGCGGCGGCCCGGGGAAGGGGGACCTGGAGGCGGAAGGTCGACCCCAGGCCCTCGGTGCTGTCAAAGGTGATCCGACCGCCCATCATGCGCGCCAATTCAGCCGACAGGGCGAGGCCCAGCCCCGTGCCGCCGTAGCGGCGGGTGGCCGAGTTATCCACCTGGACGAACTTCTGGAACAGGAGGGGGTGCTTTTCAGAGGGAATGCCGATGCCGGTGTCCCGCACCGTAATGACCAGCTGGTCTGCGACCTGATCGAGGTGAACGCCGACGCATCCGTGTTCGGTGAACTTGACGGCGTTGGAGATCAGATTGCCGAGGATCTGGCGCAGGCGGGCGGAATCTCCGCGCCAGGATCCGGCGGCGGCCGGGGTGACGCGCACTTCGAAGTCGAGACCCTTCTCGCGAGCGGCGGGGGCGAAGAGTTCGCGGACAGGGCTGAGGGCGGTCTCGAGGTCGAAGACCTCGTCGGCCAGGGTCATCCGGCCCGCCTCGATCTTGGACAGATCCAGAACGTCGTTGAGGATGGCCAAAAGCAGACCTCCGGACTGGCGGACCACATCCAGGCGTTTCCTCTGCTCGGGCGGCAGTTCGCCCATGGCGATGATCTCGGCCATGGTCAGCACGCCGTTCAGGGGCGTCCGGATCTCGTGGCTGATATTGGCCAGGAACTGAGACTTCATCAGGTTGGCGTCGTTGGCCCGGTCGCGGGCCTCCTGGAGCGCGGTCATCATGGCCTGCTGCTCGTGCTCCCGGACCGACAGACGATGCAGAAGACGATTGAAAGCGGCGCTGACGTCCCGGAACAGGTCGTCGCCCGTGTCTGTGCGGAGGGGCTCGGGGCGGCCGTCCTCCGACACCCTCTGCAGGGCCGCCGAAAGCCGGACCAGGGGCTCGATCACCCGGTCGGCCTCGCGCCTCGCCATGACCATGGCCACGCCAATGCCAGAAAAGAACAGGGCGCCGAGCAGGGCCAGAAGCTGGGGCCCGACATCCGCCAGGCCCGCAGATCGGCCGACAGTGACGATCTCGCCGAACCGCTGGTCCTGGTGGGTCACGGGCGTGCGGATCAGCAAACGGCCGACATAGGCCCCTTGAGCCTCGTGGCTGAAGCCCGCCACCCGGCGACCTTCGGCGTCATGGTACTCGGCGGACAGGAGCTGGGGCGAAAGGCTCAGGGCGTGAACGGCGGACGCTACGGCCTCGTCATTGCCCGACCGGACGGCGTCGGCGACGCTGACCGCCGTCATGCCGCTGAGGGTGGTCTGCAGATAGCGGTTCTGGGCCTGAACCGTGACCCATTGCTGCCCCACAAAGGCCAGGCTGGCGAGCATCAGGACGCCGAGAGCCGTGAAGATGGCCGCGCCCATGATGTGGGCGTGGAAGCCCTTCGAGGCGGGCTTCCGAAAGAGGAAATCAGGCGGCTTCATCGCGACCTCGGCGGATTCGGCCTCTACCCTCTCCAGAAATCCTAAAGTTTCCCTGAATTAACCCTCTGATTTCCAGACGTTATGCCCCAGATCAGACTGAAAACCGCCGGAGGCGCCTAAAATTGCGGCAATCTGCCGCCAGGCGGACGGCGGGGCTCACCGGGACTCTCGTTAACCTTTCGTTTACCTTTCTTAACAGGCCATTTTGCCTGAAACGGGGAGCTCCCATGGATAAAGTTTTCATTGCAAAGCGTACTCAGGAAAAGCTCGTCGCCACCGAAGCGGCGATCGACGCGGCCCTCATTGAAACCACCCAGCTGCTTGCCGACCTCTTGAAGGCGCGCGCCGAACTCGGCGCCCCGGTCAACTTTGCCGACGATGTGCAGGTGAAGCTGACTGAGGCCGTCGCCGCCCTCAGCTCGGCCCGCACCACCATGGGTCATGTCCACTCCGGACTGGAGAAGGCGGCCCTGCGCCTGGGAATTCGCCGGCCGATGATGGGGGCGCTGCCGACGTGGAAGATGGACCTTCTGCTTCAGGACGAGGACCAGCGCTCGGTCGCCTAGGCTTGGTTACGGCCCTTTAAGGATTTGGGGCTCCTCTGTGGTCAGAGGAGCCCCTCTTTTATGCCATTCCTTGAAGAACTCTTCGCGGCGTCGGTTTATGGCCTTCTGGTAATCATACCGATGTGGGCGGTCCTCCAGGGGGGTAAGGCGGAACGCCTTTCTGCTATCATCCTCATCGTCTCTACAGCCCTCATCTACTTTACAGCGTGGGTCGCCTCGGGGCATCCTTCAGGAGTACTACTTCTTTCAATTGATGGAATTACCGCTCTGTGCTTTCTGCTCGTCGCCTTAACTTATCAGTACGTCTGGCTTGCTCTGATAATGTTTTGTACGGGGGGTTACTTTTCACTTCATGCATATTACTTGGCTGCCTCTCAGCCAGTTGATCGGAATTTCGCCAACCTTGCTAACCTGGCCACACTTTTGATCCTCCTCGCCCTCGCCCAAGGCGTCTGGAGCTCGCGCCGGCGGTCCGCTGGCAGGACCTGAGCGCTACTTCCCCCTTGCCTTCCGGCCCAAACCGGCGTTTGTGCGCGGCGGGCCACGCCCCCCCAACGGGGCGCAGTCCATCTGCAAGGATGGGAGACATCGCAATGACTACGACCCCGCAGCCGGCCGTGCGCCCGGCGCGCCCTGAATTCTCCTCCGGCCCGTGCGCCAAGCGCCCCGGATGGACCCCCGAAACCCTGAAAGACGCCGTCCTCGGCCGCTCGCACCGGTCGAAGCCCGGCAAGGCGCGCCTGCAGGAGGCCATCACCCGCACCCGCCGGGTGCTGGAGGTTCCCGACAGCCACCTGATCGGCATCGTCCCCGGCTCGGACACCGGGGCGGTGGAGATGGCCCTCTGGTCCCTGCTGGGCCCGCGCAAGGTGCAGATGCTGGCCTTTGAGAGCTTTGGCAAGGACTGGGTCACCGACGTGGTCAAGCAGCTGAAGCTGCCCGCCGAGGTGCTGGAGGCGCCCTATGGCGAACTGCCCGACCTGTCGCGGGTCGATCCTGCCGCAGACCTCGTCTTCACCTGGAACGGCACCACCTCGGGCGTGCGCGTGCCGGACGCCGGCTTCATTTCGGCGGACCGGGAGGGGCTGACTATCTGCGACGCCACCTCGGCCGCCTTCGCCCAGGACCTGGACTGGGCCAGGCTCGATGTCGTGACCTTCTCCTGGCAGAAGGCCTTGGGCGGTGAAGGCGCGCACGGCGTGCTGGTCCTGTCCCCCCGCGCCGTCGCCCGGCTGGAGAGCCACACCCCGGCCTGGCCCATGCCCAAGCTGTTCCGCATGACCAAGAACGGCAAGGTGACCCTGGACCTGTTCGAAGGCGCCACCATCAACACCCCCTCCATGCTGTGTGTCGAGGACGTGATCGACGCCCTGGCCTGGGGCGAGGCGATTGGCGGCCTGGCGGCCATGCGCGCCCGGGCCGACGCCAACCTGGCCGTTCTGGCCGAGTGGGTGGGCCGGACTCCCTGGGTGGACTTCCTGGCGGCAGACCCGGCGACCCGGTCCAACACCTCGGTCTGCCTGAAGGTGGTGGATGCGCGGGTGGCGGCCCTGTCCGCCGACGCCCAGGCCGACTTCGCCAAGACCCTGGCCTCCCTGCTCGAAAAGGAAGGCGCGGCCCTGGACGTGGGCGGCTATCGCGACGCCCCGCCCGGCCTGCGCATCTGGTGCGGCGCCACGGTGGAGACAGCGGACCTAGAAGCCCTGACCCCCTGGCTCGACTGGGCCTTCGAGACGGCCGCCGCCGGGCTCTGAGCCCGGACGCCGTTTCGCCTCCGACACTTCCCTCGCCTTCCCCGTGAAGAAAGACACCGCCATGCCCCGCGTGCTCATCGCTGACAAACTCTCCCCCGCCGCCGTCGACATCTTCCGCCAGAGGGGGGTGGAGGCCGACGTCAAGACCGGCCTGTCCAAGGACGAACTCTTGAAGATCATCGGCGAGTACGACGGCCTGGCCGTCCGCTCCGCCACCAAGGCCGACAAGGACGTGATCGCCGCCGCCGGCCAGCTGAAGGTGATCGGCCGGGCCGGGATCGGGGTGGACAATGTCGACATCCCCGCCGCGACCTCCAAGGGGATCGTGGTGATGAACACCCCCTTCGGGAACTCCATCACCACCGCCGAGCACGCCGTGGCCATGATGTTCGCCCTGGCCCGCCAGATCCCCGCCGCCGACGCCTCCACCCAGGCCGGCAAGTGGGAGAAGAACCGCTTCATGGGAACCGAACTCTACGCCAAGACCCT
>VYLZ01000189.1_pt1 | contig 11621 bp, 8 predicted proteins | sample 5115361 | NCBI WGS metagenome assembly VYLZ01 (sample SAMN12291805, study PRJNA351875) | freshwater metagenome | isolation source: freshwater lake | place: USA: Michigan, Sixteen Lake | collected 2013-08-07 | reverse complement strand
GAGGGTACGAATGTTGAGTGTTGATCCGATTGGACGGTTGTATTCTGAGGGTGACGCGTTGGTGTCGCGTATAAGCGGCTATGGTGCGAAGCGTTGGTTTGACGTGGGTGTTAGCGGGTTTTTATTGTTGTTTTTGTTGCCATTTTTGTTGTGTGTCTGGGTGGCGGTGAAGGTAACGAGTAAGGGTCCTGGGCTTTATTGGTCGCGCCGTGTGGGGCTTGGCGGTGGATTGTTTATGATGCCGAAGTTTCGGACGATGCAGGTAGAGGCACCGTCGGTGCCGCGAGAGGCATTTGACGGGACGTGCGGATATTTGACGCCGATTGGCCAGTTTTTGAGGAAGCTGAGCATTGATGAGCTGCCCCAGCTATGGTCGGTGGTTGTGGGGGATATGAGTTTGGTGGGACCGCGTCCATTATTGGGCAATGACCCGACGACGAAGATCCGTCGGACACTGTTTCCGGAGTGTTTTAGCGTGCGTCCTGGGATTACGGGATTGGCGCAGGTGAATGGTCGCAACAGTGTGAAGCCGAAGGCGAAGGCGCGCTATGATGCGTTTTATGCGGTGCATTGTCATGCGGGGATGGATTTTCACATTTTGTTGCGGACGGCGGGAGCTGTGCTGGATTTGCGGCGGATTTTGTGATCCCCCCCTCGCGGGCTGGAGCCCGCGAGAAGTTAAAATCAAGCGGGCTGGAGCCCGCGAGAAATCAAGCAGGTTGGAGCCTGCGAGAAACAAAAATCAAGCAGGTTGGAGCCTGCGAGAAACAAAAATCAAGCGGGCTGGAGCCCGCGAGAAGTTAAAATCAAGCGGGTTGGAGCCCGCGAGAAGTTAAAATCAAGCGGGTTGGAGCCTGCGAGAAATCAAGCGGGTTGGAGCCCGCGAGGAAATCAGAATCAAGCAGGTTGGAGCCTGCGAGAAACAAAAATCAAGTGGGCTGGGGCCTATGAGATTGAAGGACAAACAATGCTTGTATCTGGTGAAGGTATGAAGAGAGTTTTAGGCGGTTTGTTGCTGGCGTTGAGCTTGGTGATGAGCGCGTTGATGATGACTGGGTCGCTGGGCGTGGCGCAGGCCCAAACCCAGACGAAGTCGCAATTTGTGCCATTGGTGCGCGAGAGCCAGAGTCAGATGAGCACGCAGGTGCCAAGTCAGATGCCAAATCAGGGATCTGGCGCTGAGGCGGTGAGCGCTGTGGGCACGGGCACGGGCACGGGGTTGGATTATGTGTTGGCCCCCAATGACCGGGTACGGTTGATGGTGTTTGGGGAAGCGGATTTATCGGGTGAGTTTGTGATTGATTCTGGCGGCATGGCGTCGCTTCCCTTGGTGGGCGAAGTTCAGGCTGCGGGGATGAATTTGCGCACGTTCCAACGCGAGGTGGAGCGCCGATTGAAGAATGGCTATTTGGTTGATCCCCGTGTGAGTGCGCAGATTTTGAACTTCCGTCCGATCTTTGTGCTGGGGGAAGTGAAGATGCCGGGTGAGCATCCGTTTGCATCGGGTCTGACGTTATTGAATGCGGTGGCTCAAGCGGGTGGATTTACGCCCTTGGCCAATACCCAGCGCGTGTTTGTACGCCGGGAGGGTTCGCCTGAAGAAGAAGAGCTTGTGGTGCGCAGTGGCGTGCCGGTGATGCCGGGGGATACGGTCCGGATCGAGAAGTCGGCGATGTTTATTTATGGCGAGGTTCGCACCCAAGGTGAGATGCCGATACCGCCGGGTTTGACGGTGCGTACGGCGGTGGCCCAAGCGGGTGGATTTGGCGAATTGGCCGATACGCAGACGGTGTTTGTGAAGCGGGCGGGTAGTGAGAAAGAGATTGCGGTGCCGTTTGATTCGGGTGCGTTGGTGCAGTCGGGTGATACGCTGCGGGTGGATAAGTCATCGTTTTTCATCATGGGGGAAGTGGCCAAGACGGGTGAGTTGCCGATGCGTCCTGGCTTGTCTGTGACCAATGCGGCTATTTTGGCGGGGGGATTTACGACCCGTGCCGATACCCGGACGGTATTCATCCGCCGTGCAGGAGAAACAAAGGAGAAGCGTTACAGACTGACCAATGATTTGGTCGTGCAAAAAGGTGACACTATTCGCATTCCTGAACGGTTCTTCTAAAGCGCGTTTTGATCCGAAGGATCAAAGTTGCGCGACAAACCAAACTGGAGCGCGTTTTGATCCGAAGGATCAAAGTTGCGCGACAAACCAAACTGGAGCGCGTTTTGATCGGAAGGATCAAAGTTGCGCGACAAACCAAACTGGAGCGCGTTTTGATCCGAAGGATCAAAGTTGCGCGCTAGTTCTAAATTGGAGCAACTGCTTTTCCGCTCTATGTGATAAACATAGGGCGGGGGTTGCTCTAGGTAAGGCTGGACTCTTAAATGTTATTCCTTGATAATAACAGAGTATTTGCCTGAAAGCAGGTCAAAGGTTTTGGAAGAATAGTCGGTTTGACCAAAGAGGCTTTCGAGGGGTCCATAAGCTGGATTCTAAAGGGCCGAGAAGCGGGTCGAGAAAATAGGCATCAAGACACAGTCGGGAAAGACTGGATTGGGCCTGGGTGTGTGGTCGGGTAAGGATAAAGAGAATGATCAAAAAACTGATGGTGGGTTTGGCTGGGCTGATGGTGCTTGGCTTATCAGGTGTTGCAGATGCCGCTGAGACAGCCCAATCGCTGCAGGTCAAGCTGATTAGCGCGATCCAAGCGGCGTCGAGTGCCAATCAGCCTTTGGTGCCTGCGGTTTCGGCGACGATTGAAGCTTCTGGGGCGAGCTCTGGGGTTGTGGTCGATGCGCTGACGCGCTTGCTTAGCCAATGTCCGTCTGGGGAATTGCTGGAGGAATTGCGCACGCGGGCCCCTGAGCGGATCCCTTTGTGGTGCAGTGAGGCTGACCAAGCCGGGCTTCGGGGATTGCGGTCGTTGAGTTTGGCCCAGACGGGTGGCGCGACAGGGGATACGGGCGGTGGCACAGGTCTACCCTTGCCGCCAGCAGGAGCAGGTGCATCGACGGGCTCGAGCCACCAACCGGCACCTTAAGTCTGGCCTGAAGTCAGGATGAACGTCTTTGTGAAGCCTGATTGAGAAAGTTTTTATGCAAGCAGGCTAAAAGGTCTGTTGAAGATCAATCCGACGCTGGCAGCAGCGTGAGTGTGGTGAACGAGATGATACGAACGATACAAATGGGACTGGTTGCGGGTCTTGTCGGACTTCCGAGCGTGGCGTTTGCCCAAGTCATTAATCCCAATCCGACTTTGATCCAGTTTGGGACCTTGCAGGCGGTTGGCTCGAATAGTTCGGTGTCGAGCTATCGGGGCCAGTTTGTGGACCGGGGCCGCAATAGCGGGGTGCGCGATAAGCCCCGTGGGGCAGGTTTGGAGCCGGTCAATGTGCGTCTGGGAGCTTTTACGTTGCGCCCGACGATTGATTACGACAGCTTCCAAACCGACAATGCCAAGCGGGCCAGCACCAATGGCCAAAGCGATACGGGCTATGTTATTCGTCCGCGCATGACTTTGGCTTCCAATTGGAGCCGCCATGCGGTCACCTTTGGGGCAGGGGTTGCTGGTACGGTGTATCAGGATTTTTCAACCGAAGATTCAACCGACCTTGAGCTACAGGCTGCCGGGCGTTTGGACATTCGTCGCGGTGCCAATTTGCAAGCAGCTTATCGCTATTTTGAAGGCACCGAGAGCCGCTCGACGGCAGGCTTGCCGATCAATGTGGCAGAGCCTGGCCAGTATGAGCAAAGTGCTTTGAGCGTGGGTGGTGTGTGGGAACTGACCCGCACCCGTCTGTCGGCCAATGTGGATGTGAGCGATGTCAGCTTTGATCCGGTACCTTTGACCAATGGCACGACTTTGGAGCAGGTCGACCGGAATTCTGAAGGGGCGGCCTTGACGGCGCGCGCCGACTTTGCGCTCACCCCCAGCACAGCCATCTTTGCCAGCGGGACCTATGGCACGCGCAATTATCAAGAGCGGACGGGTGGATTATTCCCTTCGCGGGATTCTGATCAGACCCAAGCGATGGTCGGGGTGAATTTTGACTTGTCCAACCTCGCGCGCGGGGAGGTTGCTGTTGGCTATCTGGAACAAAAGTTCGATGCAGGGCTTTATGATGACAGCGAGGCGTTTGGGTACCGGGCGGCTGTGGAATGGTTCCCCACGACCTTGGTGACGGTTGGCTTGGTTGCTACGCGCAACATCACCGACTCCCCTGTCCAAGGCTCTGGTTCGGCGATTACGACAGGTCTGGGTGGTCAGGTGGATTGGGATGTGCGTTCCAATTTGGTACTCTCTGCCCGCGCCCAGCGTGAGATATTTGAGTATGATAATGTTGTACGCCAGGACGAGCGTACCACATTGACCGCTTCAGGCGCGCTTTTGCTCACCCAATGGCTGTCTGTGGTGTTTAACGTCACCAATGAGAAGCTTGAAACCAACAATGTGGCTGGCCTGAATTTTGATGAGACACGTTACGGCGTGCGTCTGTCGCTACGTCGTTAGGGGTTTTTGAGGGGCAAAGCATGCTTTTGCCGCCTCAGGAGCATCTGATCAGGTTATAGATGACGCCAGCTGTTCCATCTTGGGATAGGCGGTGTTGTCTCATACAGGGGCAAAGCGTCATCAAACGTGTTGCACCCGTCTTGGGGCTATTAGGTCCTGGGAGCCCTTGAGGTTTCTGGTTAGAACTTTGTTTGGGGCTCTGGGAATTCAACGTGAGTGGGCTGGGGAGACTGGTCTGCTGACATGTCAGTATGTGATTGGAGTTTGGAATGTCAGAAGCAGGCTCGCTGTCGTACTCAGGTACGCGCGCCACCCGAGTTGCCCCCAGTGATGATCAATCGATCGGGGCGTTGGTGGATGCTGCTTTCGGGATTTTGCGGCGGCGTTGGCTGATCATTATCGCCGGGATTATTCTGGGGATTGCTGGTGGTTTTACCAAGACAGCCCTGACGCCTGTGAGCTATATCGCCTCGACATCCATCTTGTTGGAGAACCAGAGCAATCAACTGGCTACCGGTGCCCAGCAAGGGGCTCGGGAAAGCCAAGTTCCGATGGTGACCAATGAAGTGCAGTCCTTGCGCTCGCCTGCCTTGATGGAACGGGTTGTGCGCGAGTTGCAATTGCAGCGCGACCCTGACTTCAACCCCTATCTGGCCCGTTCTGCCCCCGTCCAGCCCGTCACCACCACCAATCCTGTTGCCAGCACCACTGCGGTTGATACGGCTCAGATCGAAGCCACCAAAGCCAGTCTGATGCGCTCGTTGAATGTTGAAAGTGTACGGGCAAGTTCTGTCATCGTGATCAAGATGCGGGCGTCAGATCCCGTCAAAGCTGCCCGCATCGTTGATGCGGTTGCCCAAGGTTATCTGGCCGAACAATTGGATGCCAAACTGTCTTCGACCCGTCAGGCCAGTATCTGGCTGCAACAGCAAGTCGACCAAGTTGGGACCCAACTCAAAGAACAATCCGCAGCCCTGCAAGCCGAGCGTGCAGCCAGCGGCCTCAATGTCGCAGGCGGGTCCAGCCTCGCCGACCAACAAGTCACCAGCCTGTCATCCCAACTCAGCCAAGCCCGCGCCGAACTGGCCGCCCGTCAAGCCCGGGCAGGCTCGCGCGATAGTCTGGGCATCTCTGGCTCTGATGGGGTGAGTGATGTGATGGGCTCAGGGGCTGTCCAAGCCTTGCGGGCGCGTGAAGGTGAAGTCCAGCGCCGCATCTCAGAACTGGCCGTGCGCTATGGTCCTTCCCATCCCCAGATGCAGGTTGCCCGCGAACAGCTCAACGACATCCGCCGCCAGATCCAAGAAGAAATGGGTCGTGTCTCGCGGGGGAGTGTGAATGAACTTCAAGTCGCCCAGCGCCGGGTTGCTGCCATTGAGGCAGAGCTAGCCCGTTGGACGGCGGCTTTGGGTCGCGATACCCGTCGCGCTTCGGTGCTCCAGCAGTTGCAAAGCCAAGTCACGGCTACAGAAGCCACCTATCAGGGCTATGTTCAGCGCCTGCAGCAAATCACAGACCTTGAAAAACTTCAGCGCCCAGATGGTCGCATCATCGTGCGCGCCCAAATCCCCGGCCGACCCGCCTCTCCCAATCCAACCCAAGACCTCGCCCAAGGTCTGCTCGCAGGCCTTGCCCTCGCAGCAGGTCTAATCGTGCTCCTCGAAAGCCTCCAGCGCGGCTTACGCACCCCTCAAGCGGTTGAAGACTGGACCGGGGCTCCCTGCCTCGTCTCCGTCCCCAAGCTCACCTTGCGCGAAGTCAAAAACCTCGCTGCAACCGGGGGACAGGGCCCAGCTGACTATGTCGCCGTCAAACCCCTCTCGCTCTATGCCGAGGCCCTACGCCAACTGCGTGCCGACCTCATCCTCGCCCCCGATGGCGACAAAGCCCCCCAAGTCATCCTGTTCTCATCGGCCGTCGCGGGGGAAGGCAAGTCCACCACCGCGCTGGCCTTCGCCAGAACCCTCGCCATGTCCGGGGCTAAAACCATCCTCATCGAAGCCGATATCCGCAGACCAACCATCGCCAATATCGCCGGCATCGAAGCCAAAACCAATCTCGTCGAGGTCATCAATCATCACGACCGCCTAGAAGCCGCCCTCGCGCGCGATCTCCTCACCGATCTCGATATCCTGCCAACACAAGCCATCAACGACCGCACCGGCGTCGATCAAGCCCTCGAGCGCTTCTCAGGCCTCCTCGATACCTTGCGACCCCACTACCAGTTCATCATCGTCGATACCGCCCCCGTCCTCGCCGTCGCCGAAACCCAAACCATGGCCCGTCAAGCCGACGCCGTCATCCTCGTCGTCCGCTGGGGCGCCACCACCGGCGACGCCATCCGCATCGCCGTCCACGAACTCCAATCCGCACGCATCACCCCACGCGGCGTCGCACTCAACTCCGTCGACTTCAAAGCACAATCCAAATACACTCGCGGCGACTCCGCATCTTACTATAACTCTTACTCCAAATATTACTCTTCTTAATAATTCTCGTGGTAACAGACTGCGGAAATTGTGTGTGGAGTGAGTGACTGTGATTATGCAGGGTGATCCAGTGAACGAGTCAGCTTGGTATTTGGTCCATACCCATTCAGGTAAGGAGAAGCAGGTCACCGCGCATTTGGAGCGACAGGGCTTCAAGATTTTTCTGCCACTTAGCACGAAGGTGATCAAAATCGGACGTCAAAGCAAGCGCGTGACAACGGCTTATTTCCCGGCCTATCTATTCGTAAGTTTTGATAAAACTCGCCAGAACTGGCGCCCAATCAACGGGACTTTCGGTGTTAAGCGTTTGGTTTGCTTCAACCAACTACCTGCACAGGTGCCAAAAGAGATGATCAAAGCGCTTTACCGGCGACTTGGACCTGATGGGTTGATAGATTCGCTGCCTGTTCTGATGACAGGTGACCAAGTGCGCATTTCAGAGGGACCGTTTGCTGGGCATCTTGCCAAGATTGACGCGCTCCCCACCCAAGATCGTGCCCGTCTGTTGCTGGAGATTATGAGCCAATCCATTCCGATTGAAATCGATCGTAAGTCATTAGAACTGACATAATCGTCAGTACCAGCACCGCCCGCGGATCGAAGGCTGCTGCGCGGCGTAACCTTAGCCCTTCCCATGGGAACTCTGGCATTATCTTTGCTGGGGAAATACCTAATAAATACCTGTCTAAAAATGCGACACATTTGATTGTTATAGGGTACAGGTTAGCTGTGCAGGTCAAGACAAGCACGACAAGCCAAAATTAAGTTAGTTTTCACACGATCTGGATTGTAAGTGCTTGCAGCGACTACAAAGAACCGAGCCTTGTAAGGCGCGGTGCGGTAGCTATTCCGGAGCTTGCAAGCTGGATATTTGCGCGATCCGTTGCGCAAATCGATGGTCTAAGCTGGACACTTGAGGAAAACGAGTTGGCCCCATGTGCGGCATAAATGGTATCTATGCTTATCATCCATCGGCCTCGGCTCCTGCTGAATCCGAGCTGATTGCCACGCGTGATCATATGTATCGTCGTGGGCCTGACGGTATTGGCGCGTGGTGGAGCGAGGATCGGCGGATTGGTTTTGGTCATCGTAGGCTATCGATCCAGGATCTTTCTGAGCGCGCGAACCAGCCGATGACCGATGGTTCTGGCCGTTACGTCATCGTGTTCAACGGTGAGATTTACAATTATCCAGAGTTACGCTGCGATCTTGAAGCCAAAGGCTGTGTGTTTCGCACAACGTCTGACACCGAGGCCATCCTGCACCTCTATGCGCTTGAGGGTGAAGACATGGTGCGCCGCCTCCGCGGCATGTTTGCCATCGCAATTTGGGATCGAGACGCTCGGCGCTTGTTCTTCGCGCGTGACCCCTACGGGATCAAGCCTCTTTATATCGCCAATGATGGCTGGACGGTGCGCTTTGCAAGTCAAGTTAAGGCGCTTCTAGCCGGCGGCCAAATTAGCCGGGATCCTGAGCCAGCGGGGGTTGTTGGCTTCTATCTCTGGGGCAGCGTGCCAGAGCCCTTCACCTGCTATCGCGATATCCGACAATTACCAGCAGGCCACACGCAAGTGGTTGATGCGGCAGGGCTGCATCCCGCAAAGCCTTATTCGACTGTTGCTGATGTCTTGGCCAAGGCCCCACGCACTCTGTGGACGCCCAGTCAAATCGAAGCATGCATTCAAGAGGCCGCGCTGGATAGTGTCCGCGCCCACCTGCTCGCCGATGTAGAGGTTGGCGTCTTTCTTTCCGCCGGAATCGATTCCGGTGCCCTCTTAGGCTTGATGCGCGACGCCGGCCAAGACAAAATTCGCGCGATCACGCTGGGCTTTAAGGAATTTGAGAACACGCCAGAGGATGAGACGCCCCTCGCGCGTGAGGTCGCAAAACTCTATCAGGCTGAGCATGTTGTGCGTTGGGTCGATGAAGCTGAATTCAAGCGCGACCTTCCAGTCATTTTAGAGACCATGGACCAGCCGTCGATTGATGGCGTGAACACCTGGTTTGTCTCAAAGGCTGCCCATGAAGCAGGCCTAAAGGTTGCACTTTCGGGCCTTGGCGGGGATGAGCTTTTGGCGGGTTATCCAAGTTTCCGCGAACTTCCAAAGTGGGTGAAGTATCTTGCGCTACCCGCTGCTATTCCTGGCATGGGAGCCATTGGTCGAGCAGCGTATGGCTTATTCAAACAAGCCGGAGTGTCGCCAAAGCTTGCAGGCATGTTGACCTATGGCGGCACCTATCCGGGCGCGTACCTTTTGCGTCGTGGCTTGTTTTTGCCCTTTGAGTTGAAGACGGTCTTGGATCCTGAGCTATTGAGCGAGGGTATGCGCCGCCTGAAGCCATTGGAGCGCATTGCGGCAAGTATGCAGCCTGACCCAAATTCTGACATGGGACGCGTATGCGCACTGGAGTCGTGCAATTATATGCGGAACCAATTGCTACGCGATTCCGATTGGGCAGGGATGGCCCATAGTCTAGAAATACGAACCCCGCTTGTGGATTGCGTGTTGCTTGAGCAAGTTGCCCCGACTTTGCGTGCTTTCGGACCGGGATTTGGCAAACAGGCCCTCGCAAAATCAGCCCGCAAGCCCTTACCGAAGACAATTGCCGATCGCGCCAAAACGGGCTTTGGTGTGCCAACTGGTCGTTGGATCGCCAATCACCAAGGTCCGGCATTGGTGACCAAGGGTGATGCATCACGGGCTTGGGCAATGGGGCTTGTGCCGCCTATTGGAACTGCTACCTCGAGCCGTGGGGCAGCCCTGCAGCCCCAAGCTATGGTTCATCATGCGTCCTCATAGCCTCAAAGTTTTGGCACTTGTCACCGAGGCCTATGGCGGCCGTGGCGGAATCGCCTGTGCCGCCCGCGATGTGCTGGAGAGCCTTTCGCTTGATCCTCATATCGACAAGATTTCTGTTTTGCCACGCACCGCGGTCGACAAAGTGGAGGCACTGCCAGCCAAGGTGCATCAGGGAAGAGCCAATTCCAGTCGCTTGACCTATGCCCTAAACGCTGTTTTTTCGTTGCGGCACGCCTGTGATGTGGTGTTTTGCAACCACGTCTATATGGCACCTTTAGCAGCAGTGGCTGCAAAACTTGCGGGCGCACGATTGGTCATACAGGTGCATGGCATTGAGGTCTGGGGACGTCTCAGCGGTCTGCGACGCTGGGCACTGGAACAAGCCGACTGTGTCGTTTGCGTAAGCCGCGATACGCGCTTGCGCATTCTGTCTCAATGCGATGTTGTTCCGGAGAACCTTGTCGTCATTCCGAACACCGTCAGCGAAGCCTTTATGCCAAGTGATCGGAACGCAGCACGCGAAAAATTCGGATTAAAAGACGAATTGGTGCTCCTAGCTGTTGGTCGGCTGAGCGCACAGGAGCGCTATAAAGGGCATGATCGCGTGATCGTCGCACTGCCCGAATTGTTGAAAAGTCATCCCAGGGCGACATTTTTGATTGCCGGGGATGGCGATGATCAGGCCCGACTGGAGGCCTTGGCCCAAGCTCGAACGTTGGGGGCCCATGTCCGCTTTCTGGGACAAGTCCCTCAATCCAGCTTGAATGATTTGTACAATGCGGCGGATCTGTTTGTCTTGCCATCGACTGGGGAGGGGTTTGGTATCGTCTTCTTGGAGGCTATGGCGGCGGGGACACCTGCCATGGGCCTAGCGATCGCCGGGGCAAAGGATGCATTGGCTGACGGAGCCCTTGGCGTCTGCGTCGATGAAGTCGGATTTCCGACAGCTTTGGATCAAGCCCTTGGCAAGCCTGGGACCTCCGGCAAGGACCTTTCTGATGCAGTCCACCAACGATTTGGCAAGCCCGTGTTCAACGTTGCAATATCTCATTTAGTTAGTCGCTTAGCAGCCTAGAGTTCGGGAACCTGATGACACAGCAAGCAAACATCACTTCTGACCAGAGTCAAACTGCACCCAGCAATGCCGAAAGAACTATTATTCTTGAGGCCGGACGGACAGAACGGAATTATTGGTCTGACCTTTGGTCTTACCGGGAACTCTTCGCTATTCTTGCGTGGCGCGATGTGGCCGTACAATACAAGCAAACCGTTATTGGCGTGGCTTGGGCCGTGGTTCGCCCTCTTTTGACCATGCTTATCTTCACGGTTGTGTTCAGTAAAATGGCGAAATTGCCAAGCGAAGGGACCGCGCCTTATCCAATTATGGTCATGGCTGGGATGCTGCCGTGGTTCCTCGTCTCGACGGTCTTGAGCCAAGCGGCGGGCAGTCTGGTAACAAATGCGAATTTGATCAGCAAAGTCTATTTTCCTCGACTAATCGTCCCGGCCGCCAGTTCCATTGTGGCCCTTGTCGACTTTATGGTGACCTTTGTCTTGCTTCTGGGTCTGATGGTGATTTTGGGCTTTTTTCCGGACTGGCGGATCATTTTCCTGCCATTCTTTGTGCTGCTAGCGATCTTAGCCAGCCTTGGGCCTGCGCTTGTGTTGACGGCACTCAATGTGCGCTACCGTGACTTCCGCTTCATCGTGCCTTTCATCGTCCAGTTTGGTATGTATGTGTCACCTGTCGGCTTTGCCAGCTCCGTTGTGCCGCAGGAATGGCGCTTGCTCTATTCGCTTAACCCCATCGTCGGGGTGATTGACGGC
>VYLZ01000188.1_pt1:0-2500 | contig 11661 bp, 9 predicted proteins | sample 5115361 | NCBI WGS metagenome assembly VYLZ01 (sample SAMN12291805, study PRJNA351875) | freshwater metagenome | isolation source: freshwater lake | place: USA: Michigan, Sixteen Lake | collected 2013-08-07 | reverse complement strand
CGATGTCGGCTCTTCCTAACCTAGCGCCGCAGAAGACGCTAAGGGTTGGATTGTTCACCCACTGACAGGGAACGTGAGCTGGGTTTTATTCTATTGCCCAAAAGTTAGAGATGCGCATGTCAAGAGGCTTTTTAAGCACGTTCACTCTTATGAAGACATGGCGACTTGTTTGTCTCTAGCTCAACTTTAGTGTGTGAGAGTCCCTCAAACTGTTCGGGGAAGCCCTTAGAGCCTAGAAGTACTAACCACGCGTGGAAACACAGTGTGGGGCCCGGCAAACTCGGGGTATAAGTAAAAATCTTCTAGGATTGGGTAATCCGCAGCCAAGCCTCTAAAAACATATTTTTGAAAAAGTTTTTTTGTGTGGAAAAGAAGAAAGTCACTTTTCAAATTTATTGTTCATGAGGAAGGTACACAGACTGTAAGGGGGAACGGTGAAGAAAAAAAATGTTGATCAGTTCAGAAAAAATTATCAAATTTGTTTTTTTTTTTAACAACTCCTAAAAAACCTTGAAAAAGGGAAAAAATTTATAGAGTTGTTTTGTTCTTCTTCTATTTTGGATTTGGCATTAAAAAAAAATTCATAAAAATTTTTGTAAAAAAAAGTTTTTGTTGAAATATTTTTTTTAGATGCAATGCTTCTTGTGAACGCGATGGATTCTGCAGTAAGTCCAACCGCATCCGCCGTGGCAAAGTTGGCGGCACAACGGGTGAGCGCGGCTCTGATTGGCTGCTCTGGATTCCCAGGTCAGACAATCACCGTCGACGCAACGACCACCTTCGAGACGCTTGAGCGTCACTGGGTCGTACTCGCAGCAGCGGTGCGAGCACTCGTCGTCGTCGTCAATCTCGTCGAGATTCAAGCCCTTGTTGAGCGCGCTGACCGCCCAGGTGAAGGTCATTTTCGACTGGCCGTCGAGGCATTCCGCGACCTTGTGTCTCCATTTCGCTGGAATGGTGACGCGAAGATCCTTGAGGAATGAATCCGACTCGTTGATCTTGATCATGTGGTAACGGCCAGTGACTGTTTCGCGGACCTCGACTCTCTTCACTCCCTTCGTGTTCGTGGTTTGTTCTTTGACGAACAACGCGACTTGAGCGCGGAGAGCTGGGTCGTCGTTGACCGCCTTGTGGAAACGCTTGTAGCGCTTGCCTGTCGGCTCTCTCTCCTCTTGGGTCTTCGTTGCAGAAGACGGAGTTTGATCGGCCTTGGTTTTGTTGCTCTTGCGGTTTGGGCTTGGCTTGTTCGGGGTTGACATTATTGTTTAAAAGTTTTTTTGAGAGAAGAAAAATAGAAGAAAAAAAAACACTTGTTGGTAATTTTTGTTTGAAATTGAAAATTTTTTTATCGGAGCCGGAAGATACAGTCGAGCCCCATGGGAAACCATGTTTGCATTTTATTAAGTTTTGTTGGCACACACTCTTTTTTTGGCCACAAGACCTAGGGGATGCAAGGAGCGAGGATGCAGGAAGGAAATGTCCTGACGAGCTCTGGTATAAGCGTTAGACCGTCGTGAGACAGGTTGGTTTTACCCTACTTAGCTGGGAATTGCGAGAATGATAATTGCGCAAAGCAATAGTGCGGGGACTGTGATTGGGTCTCCTCAGGTCCATTTTACTTGGTATTGTGGGCCGGCGGACTTTGAAAAGAAATTTTTTTTGTTCGTTTTAAAAGATAAAACCGAGATAGCTGAGAGGATCTCGCAGGCAACGTGAGGGAAGTTACGGGTAGTACGAGAGGAACTCCGTAGCCATGCCGCTGGTTTCTGGAGTTTGTCGAGCGGCAAGCGCTCCGATGCTATCGCATGGTGGTTCTCGGCTGAACGCCTCTAAGCCAGAAGCCAATCCCAAGACCAGTTGCCCAATTCCAAAAAAAAATCTCAGAACAAAAAAAACGTTCAAAATCAGTACTCTTATTTTCTTTGATTTTTCGTTTTTTTTTCAACAACAAATTGCTTCTTTAATTCTTGTTCTTGTGCATCAAGACTTATATTTTGCGAACAAAAAACAATCCATTTTTTTCTTTCGGGAAAAAAAGAATAAAAAAAATATTTTTGTAAATCGAATCGCCTCTCAAAACAGTAGGACCTCCCGGTTCTCTCGTTGGCACGAAGTACATCAAAAATTCACGAGAATTTTACTTTTTTTTTATTTAGCGGTTATTTTTTTTGGCAAAAAGAAAGTTTATAGCCGAGGATATGGAGTTTCCACCCGGAAAGAAGATGACACTTTTGAGAAGAAAAATTAAAAATTAATTTTGCGAATCTGTTAAGAAATGAGGAACATTTTGGATATAAAAAAACAACTTTTCTAACAAAACACACTAAACGTCCCCCTACAAACGATAGGACATGCATGGGCTGGCATACGCGGCATGCCTCGACTCTGTCGGGGCTGGAGGGACATTTACGTCCCGAGACGCTAAACCTTACGGCCTGGAATCATGCTTTGGGACTTCAGCAACCAAAAAAAAAAAAACATTTTTATTTATAAACTTTAA
>VYLZ01000209.1_pt1 | contig 11690 bp, 10 predicted proteins | sample 5115361 | NCBI WGS metagenome assembly VYLZ01 (sample SAMN12291805, study PRJNA351875) | freshwater metagenome | isolation source: freshwater lake | place: USA: Michigan, Sixteen Lake | collected 2013-08-07 | reverse complement strand
GCTTCGCCGCCTATCTGTCCGGTCAGAGCGACACCCCGCCGGTAGGGTTGATCGAGCCTGAGCGGGCACAGATTTACCGGAACAACGTGCGGAGTTCGCTCACCGCCGCCCTGGCCGCGAATTTTCCGGTAACGCAGGCGTTGGTGGGTCAGGACTATTTCGGTCAGGCCGCTCGACAGTTCCTTCGCACCCATCTGCCGACCCGGCCCGATATGGCCGATTATGGAGAGGCGTTTGCGGCGTTTCTCGTGAGCGCGCCCGGTATCGCCGACTACCCTTATGTGCCCGATGTGGCCCGGCTGGAACGCGCGATGATCGAGGCCCTATTAGCCGAGCCCGCCGAAACCCTCACGGCTTCCGCCTTCGCCGCCGTTCCGCCCGAGGAGTTCGCCGATCTGCGCTTCTCGGCTCATCCCAGCACGCGGCTGGTGCAGTCGGTTTATGCGATTGGCGATCTGTGGCAAGCGCACCAACAGCCAATACCAGACCTTACCGCTCTCCAGATCGACGAGCCCCAAAGCCTCGCCCTGGTGCGCCTCAACAGGCTGGTCGAGTGGCGCATTTTGGCAGCGCAAGATGCGGAGCTTCTCCGTGCATTGATCTCCGGCGCGAGCATCGCCGAGGCCGTAGAGGCGTTGCCGGACGATTTCGACCTGACCCAAGCCCTGCTGGGCCACCTTCAGGCCGGGGTGTTTACCCGGTTTCACGTTTAAGCAACCAAGAGGTTCGAGAGTGCTCACCATCGCAAGAACGGCCCGAACCTGGGTCGAACGCCACTTAACGGCACCTTTGGACCTGTTGGGGCGCTGGATGATCGGCGAGATTTTCTTTCGCTCCGGTTTGGTGAAAATCGCCTCCTTCGAGACAACGGTTGATCTTTTTCGCGACGAGTACCGCACGCCGTTCCTGTCGCCGGAAGTTGCCGCCGTGCTGGCGACGGGGATAGAACTCACGATGCCCATTTTGCTCATCGTCGGGCTTTTCGCCCGGCTTGCGGCACTGCCGATGCTGGTGATGACGCTGGTAATCCAAACGACCTATTTCTATCATAGCGAGCATTATTTCTGGGCCTTCGTGCTGCTCGCCCTCATCATTCGCGGACCGGGGAACTGGTCTCTCGATCATTGGCTTCGCCGCCGCTTCGGTTAAATCCTTTATGATCCCATGAGGAAAGCATCATGTCGCTCAAGGCTCAACTCCTCGCGGTTGTCTCTACCCTTACTCTCCTCTTGGTGGCCGCTGCGGGCTTTGCTGCCGTCGATGCGTGGCGGGATCGGGAGGCGTTTGAGCGTGCGGTCGCTCTGAACAGGACAGCCGATCTGTTCACCTGGGCCGCGACTCAGTGGGGTGGGGAGCTTGCGGCAACGCTTGCCGAAGCAAAGGCCGAGACTATCAACCTGCGCCGCACCAATGCCGACTTCGGGGCCGATGAGGCATTGGACGCCGCACAAGCATTGCTCGGCACCCTTCCACCGGAAGCCGCCCTCTTCGCGAACGCACGCAAGGCGTTGGAGGTCCAACGGGGCCGCGTTGATGCTGCAAGCCGCTCACCCACCGACTTATTGCGGCTATCCAATGGGCTGGCCGACGCCATTGCACAGGCGCGCGCGGTTCAGTTCGCCCTTGCCCGACAAGTCCCGGCGGGCGATCTCGTGCTGGCGCAACGCTTGCGCTTAAAGCGCCTAATCGCCGATATCACCGCCACCCTCAGCGAAGAACAGGGCTTGGTTTTGAGTGCGGCGCGTGATGTGGACGTATCAAAAGCCCGACTTGTAGCCTTGCGCGATATCAATATCGCCGCTTTCGCCGAACTGGAGCGGGAAGCGGGCCTGGCAGGATTGGGCGAGCCCGCCCGCGAGGCATTAACGAAGGCGGGGGCCCTCCTGACAGGCTCTTACCGCGCCGAACTCGATCAAGCGTCGCAAGGGACTCTCCCCGCCAGTTTCACCGTAACCGCCACTAACGCCCTTGATGCCGTTTTGAGCATCCAAGAAACCGCCGTGGCCGATACAGTTATCTATGGTGAGCGCCGGGCCAAGGCCGCGCACACGCGCCTACTAATCATGCTCATTTTGGCAGGTATCGGTTTGGCACTAACGGCGCTATCAATCTGGGTCGTCACTCGGCGCGTCATCGCCCCTTTGATGCACCTCAGCGATACGATGAAGACCCTCGCGACAGGCCAGTATGGAATTACCGTCGATGGCCAAGATCGGCGCGATGAAATCGGCGCGATGGCCCAAGCCGTGACCGTTTTTCAGAATAATGGTTTGGAAAATCAGCGCCTCGCAGCGGAAGCCGAGCATCTGCGCGCATCTGCCGAAGCAGACCGCAAAGCCTCTTTACGCGCAATTGCCGAACGGCTGCGACAAGATGTAGGGGGTGTGGTTACCATCGTCTCCACCGCCGCCAGTCAAATGAGCGGTTCCGCCGAAACCCTGGCAAAGACTGCCGGAACAACGTCCCGACGCTCGGAATCCATCGCCAGTGCCAGCGCCGCTGCCACCGATAATGTCGGTGCTGTCGCCGCAGCGGCAGAAGAACTATCGGCCTCGATTGCCGAAATCGAGCGGCAAGTAACCCATTCAACCGGCATCGCCGCACAGGCCGTAAACCGGGCCACCGCGACCAACGAAACCGTTCAGGGCCTTCGCGACGCCGCGGAGCGGATTGGTGAGGTCGTCCGCCTGATTGGCGAGATTGCAGCGCAGACCAACCTGCTAGCGCTAAATGCCACTATTGAAGCCGCGCGCGCTGGAGACGCCGGGAAAGGCTTTGCCGTGGTCGCGACGGAAGTGAAAAATCTTGCCGCCCAAACCGCCCGCGCGACAGAAGAAATTAGCACGCAGATCAGCAATATCCGAGTGACGACGGAGGACACCGTTGAGGCGATTTTAGGGATCGGGCGCGTTATCGGCGAGATGGATAATATCTCGCGCTTGATTGCCGAAGCCGTCGCCAACCAAAGTGCGGCGACTGATGATATTGCCCGTAACGTACAAGCCGCCGCCCACGGCACCCGCTCGGTTTCGGAAACCATCGACGACGTCACTCATCTTGCCCGCGATACCAACAGTGCTGCCGCCGATTTGCTCACCGCCAGCCGCGACGTCGCCCGCCAATCCGATCAGTTGCGTCAGGGCGTTGAGCGGTTTCTAGGCGATTTGACGGCAGTTTAGGGAAGAATGACGCGCGTCCCCGCCGGGGCGGCCTGCGCCAGCAGCCAGGCCCGAAAGCGCCGCAAGGTTGGGGGCTCGGCGCGGGCGGGCGGATAGGCCAGCGCGTAGGTTCCGGGACGCGACAGTCCGCGCGGGAACAGCACCTCTAGCCGCCCCGACGCTAAATCCGGTTCGATGAGAAAGCGCGGCACCAACGCCGCGCCCATGCCGTAAACCGCAGCTTCCGCCAGGGTTAGGAACTGCTCGAACCGAAACCCGGCAGCGAGCGGTTCGGGTATCGGCAACCCGCCCGCCGCAAACCAATCGGCCCAGGCGCGCGGGCGGGTGTTCAAATCGAGCCGGGGAGCGTTAAGCAGATCGGCTTCTTGGGTGATGGCATAGCGCTGCCGAAAGCGCGCGCTCGCCACTGGCACAACCGTTTCGCCAAACAGCGGATCGAGCCGCGCCCCTGGCCACGGCTGCGGCCCGGCGTGGATCGCGGCATCGACGCCACTGCCGATAAAATCGAACGGCTCCAGCCGCGTCACCACATCGAGCCGGAGTTTGGGATAGCGCGCGTGAAAGTCTGGCAGGCGCGGCACCAGCCAGCGGGTCGCAAAACTGGGAAGGACGGCCAGCGTCAGGCTCTGTCCAGCCTCACCAACCGTGCGGCAGGCGCGTAATAGATCGTTCAGCAGCGGCCCTGCTTCTGCCGCAAAACGCCGCCCGGCGTCGGTCGGCGCGATGCGCTGGCGCACGCGGTCGAACAAAGTCACGCCCAGAGCGGCTTCGGCCTGAGCGATTTGGCGGCTCACCGCGCTTTGGGTCAGCCCGAGCTTCTGCGCCGCCGCCGAAACCGAGCCAAGTTCCGCCGCTAGAACCACGGCCTGCATTGCGGGAAGCGTTGGCAAACCCATAGATCATTCCAATTCCGCATTAAGATAGCACATCTTGATGCTAGACGAGACGGTTAGAGGCGCGCAATGCTGGCGTCCATCATGGTTTATCTCGGAGTTCCGATATGTCGATTCTGCTGACGCTGGTGGGCCGCACCCTGGGGGCTGACAAGGCCCAAGCCTTGGCCTACACCCTCTATATCCACCCGGCGCTCCTGGCCGAAGCAGGCCCGCGCGTGAGCCGTGCCGTGATGGCGCAAGCGCTCAACATGGTGCTGTTCGATGATCTGATGGGGCGCGTGCCAGCGGCAGCCGCCTATATCGCCGATAAGCGCGCGAGCGGTGAGAAAAGCGTTCACGATCATGGCGCGGTTCGCACGGTCGATGGCCCCGTCACCGGCGGTTTGCCGCGCGGCGAGGCGGCGCTGGTGCGTCTGCTCACGCCGCTGGGGTATCGTCAGAACGGGCTGTATCCGCTGGATCGCCTGAAGATGACGGGCCGGTCTTATGGTCAGGTCGATTTCCCCGAGGATATTGCCCAGTTCTTCGTGAGCGAATTGCATGTTGATCGTTTCTCCCCAGCGTTCGGGGCAGCAGTTGCCAATGTTCTGGCCGACGCGGTCGATCCGCTCGATGCCGCGACGATTGCCACCCTCGCCGCCTTCGAGCGGGACGGCGCGGTTGATCTGGATGCCGCCGCCGCCGCTCTGCCCATCATCGCGGGCGCGTTCGACCGGCACTACCCCGCCCCCAGCCTGACCGACTACGAGGCACTGAAGGCCGAGTCGGCGGAAATGGCGTGGATCGCTACCGAAGGCAACGCCTTCAACCACGCGACCGACCGGGTGCCCGACGTCGATGCCCTCGCCGCCGCGCAAAAAGCCCTGGGCCGCCCGATGAAGGACGCGGTTGAAGTCTCCGCCTCGGGCCGGGTTCGCCAAACCGCCTTCCGCGCCGCCCAGGTCCAGCGCCCCTTCCGGGACGCCAGCGGGGCGACGGTGATGCGCGAGGTGCCGGGCTCCTTCTACGAGTTCATCACCCGCGACAGCCTGACCGATACCGAAACCGGCGCGAAAAAGCTGGATCTGGGCTTCGATAGCTCCAACGCCCAAGGTATTTTTAAGATGACGGCGACGGTTTAGTAAAAACCCGATCATTTTCAATAAAAGAAAACCCCGGCATGAGCCGGGGTTTTCTACCTGGGATATCAGGTTTTTTTATCGGGCCGTCTTTCGCATAAAGCTACTCGATTGTTTCGCTTGACACAAAATCCTGTGTCAACTCCGAAGCGCGGCCCCCTGGCCTGATGGGTGCTCTATATGCGATATGGTAAAGTTTACACTTTACAATTAAGCCAGGGCGTTCCGGAGGCTATTCAAGCGCAACTTAAAGCGCATTTCAAACCTCCTTTCTCCATCATTGTGCTGATAAAGCTGATGGAAAAATAACGCTAGCAAAGAAGAGCATAGAAATCAATCTAAAGACGTTTCCATGCGCGAACCATTGACCCCGGGTGAGAACGGTCGGTATGGTTAACGCCATGCCCTATCGTTTCATCCGGTTTTTTCTGCTGTGAGCACTGAAAGTTTCAGCCCGCGCTATCGGGATCTCGACGCCTGGAATCCCGATGAGATTCTGGGAGCATTGCTCGATAGCCAATTTTGCGCCGTTGCCGCCGTCAATGCCGCGCTCAATCCGTTAGAACGCGCTGCTGTCGCGATTGCCCAGCGCTTACGGAACGGCGGGCGCATCGTTTATGTCGGCGCGGGCACCTCGGGCCGGATTGCCGTGCAAGATGGCGCGGAACTGCCGCCCACTTTCGATTGGCCGCGCGACCGGGTGGTGTTCATCATGGCGGGCGGTATGGACGCGCTGGTTCAGTCGGTCGAAGGCGCCGAAGATGACCGGGAAGCCGCGATTTGGGCGATTGAGGACGAGGGCATCGGCCCGGAAGATTCGGTGATCGGGTTGGCGGCCTCCGGCGCGACCCCCTTCACCGTCGCGGCCATTCAAGCGGCGCGGCAACGGGGCGCGCTGACGGTCGGCATCGCCAATAACGAGGACTCACCGCTGCTCAACGCCGCCGACTATCCTATCTTGCTCGATACCGGGCCGGAAGTGGTGGCGGGCTCGACGCGGCTGAAAGCGGGCACAGCCCAAAAAATCGCCCTCAATTTGATTTCGACCGTGGTGATGATCCAGCTTGGTCGGGTCTATGACGGCATGATGGTCGATATGGTGGCGGTCAACGAGAAGCTGCGCCGCCGCTCCGAACGGATGCTGCACCGGCTGACCGAGGCCCCGTTAGAGGCGATCCAAGCCGCCCTCGATGCCGCCAACGGCAAAGTGAAGCTGGCGCGCGTGCTGCTGGAAGGGCTTGGCGTGTCGGAAGCTCGCGCGCTGCTCGATATCCATAACGGCCACCTCCGCCCTGCCCTAGCCGCTATCGCCAACCGCCGCAAGCCTACATGAGTGCGCTTACTTTCGCCGTCCCGCGCCTGTTTACCGGCGAGGAATGGCTGGAGAACGCCTATGTGAGCGTGCAGGACGGTTGGATTTTGGCAGTCTCTGAGACGCGACCTAAAACGCGCACTATCGTCAAACTCCCCGCCGATCAACTGCTGGTGCCCGGCTTTATCGACGCGCAGGTGAATGGCGGCGGCGGGTTGCTGTTCAACGATACACCCGATATTCCGACGCTCAAACGTATCGCCGCCGCCCACCGCCGCTTCGGCACCACAGCGTTTCTGCCAACACTCATTTCCGATACGCGGGAGAAGATGCGCGCGGCGCTGAAGACCGTGCGAAAGGCCATCAGCGACGAACTGCCGGGCATCGTCGGGCTGCATCTGGAAGGCCCGTTCCTCGCCCCAACGAAGCATGGTGCCCATGCAGGCGACGCGATCACGGCACTGACAGAGGCCGATGTAGCTTGGCTGTCGCAACCTTTTCCCGGCACGCTGTTTCTCACCCTCGCGCCGGAAGAAGTGCGTGATTCCAGTTTTCTCACCGCGCTCAGCACCGCCGGCCTGATTCTCGCGGCGGGCCATAGCGCCGCCAGTTACGAGCAAGCGATGGCGGGGTTCGACAGCGGTATTGGCGGCGTCACCCATCTTTTTAACGCGATGACGCCGGTAAGCGCCCGTGCGCCGGGGCTGATTGGCGCGGTGCTGGATCACCCCGACACCTGGGCGGGGATCATCGCCGATGGCATTCACGTTCACCCCGCCAACCTTCGCCTCGCGCTGCGCCTGCTGGGGCCGAAGCGATTGCTGCTGGTGACCGACGCCATGCCGCCCGTGGGGAGCAACCTCACCCGCTTCAGCCTCGGTGGTCAGCAGGTGGAGGTTCGGGATGGGCGTTGCGTGAACGAGAGTGGCGGGCTTGCGGGCTCGGCGCTCGATATGGCCTCTGCCGTCCGCACGATGGTCTCCCAGGTCGGCGCGAGCCTGTCGGACGCGCTGCGAATGGCCTCGACCACGCCTGCCGAACGCTTGCGCCTTGACGACCGAGGCCGTATCGCCCCCGGTTTCCGCGCCGATATGGTGGCCCTCACGCTCGATCTAGAAGCCGCCCGCGTGTGGATCGGCGGGCAGGAAGTTTAAGCCTCAATCACTTCAATCGTGTGCGTAATCTCGGCGGTTTTGCCTAGCATGATCGAGGCCGAGCAATATTTCTCCGCCGAGAGGGTCACGGCGCGCTCTACCGCTTCGCGCGGCAGGTTCTTGCCGGTGATGCGGTAGTGCAAGCGAATAGCGGTGAACACCTTCGGGTCCGTCTCGGCCCGGTCCGCCTCAGCACTGATTTGGCAATCGGTGATGGCGTGACGGCCTTTTTCGAGGATCATCACCACGTCAAAGGCCGTGCAGCCCGCAAGGCCCGCCAGCAGCATTTCCATCGGGCGAATGCCGAGGTTGCGGCCCCCAGCTTCGGGGGCCCCATCCAGCACGACCGCGTGACCGCTGCCCGATTCGGCAACGAAGGTGCGGGCTTCTAGCCAAGTTACTTTCGCCTTCATGCGGCTTCTCCTGCGGCGGGCACCTGCGCGTGCAAGCGGGTGACGACGTTACGGATCATCGCCGGGCCAGCGCCTGCGCCGAGCGACATGATCGATTCCGGGTGGAACTGCACGCCCGCCACTGGCAGGCTTTTATGTTCGACCGCCATGATCACCCCGTCCGCCGTACGCGCGGTGACGGTAAACTCGGCGGGCAAGGTTGCGGCATCGGCAAAAAGCGAATGGTAACGGCCAATCGTCACTTCCTCTTGAAGCCCCGCAAATAGCAGACTGTTGGTTTCGACCGTCACTAGGCTCGGCTTGCCGTGAACGGGTTCCGCCAGAATATCCAGCGAGCCCCCGAAGGCCTCCACCATGCCCTGCATCCCGAGGCAGACGCCGAAGACCGGCACCCCCGCCTCAACCGCCTGCTGCACCAGCCCCGGAACGCCGAACTGCTCCGGGCGACCCGGCCCCGGCGAGAGCACCACCAGATCCCAGCCGCCCGCCGCCAGCGCCATCGGGGCGTGGGTGTAGCGCAGCGTGGTGACCGACGCGCCGGTTTGGCGGAAGTAATCGGCCAGGGTCAGCACAAAACTATCTTCGCAATCGACGATGAGAATCTTGCGGTCCACGGGCGGCAACGGCTCTACAGCGGCGGGGCCGTTGTTGCCCTGCTTCACCGCCAGAATCGCCTTGCGGCTGGCCGCGCCCTTCAAGATGGTCTCGCGCTCTTCGGCGTCGGGATCGCTATCGTAGAGCAGCGTCGCGCCCACCCGGATCTCGGCGATTTCATCCTTCAGGCGGATGGTTCGCAGCGTGAGGCCGGTATTGAGGTTGCCATCAAACGTGAGCCGCCCTACCGCCCCACCATACCAGCGGCGCGGGCTCGCTTCATTTTCTTCGATGAAGCGCACGGCCCAGCGTTTTGGCGCGCCCGTTACGGTGACGGCCCAAGTGTGGGTGAGGAAGGCATCCAGCGCGTCGCATTCGGCCCGCAACGTGCCTTCCACATGATCGACGGTATGAATGAGATGGCTATACATCTCGATCTGCCGCCGCCCGATGACCTTCACCGAGCCCGGCACGCAGACGCGTGCCTTATCGTTGCGGTCCACGTCCGTACACATGGTGAGTTCGGATTCGTCTTTTTTGGAGTTCAGCAACTCCAAAATCCGGTCGGCATCCTCAATCGCGTCGCGCCCGCGCGCAATCGTGCCAGAGATGGGGCAGGTTTCCACCCGCCGCCCTTCAACGCGCACATACATTTCCGGCGAGGCCCCGACGAGATATTCCCCATCGAGATTGAACAGAAAACCGTAGGGGCTGGGGTTGATCTTCCGAAGCGCGCGAAACAGGTCGCCAGGACGAGCATCGCACTCTTCAAAGAAAGTCTGGCCCGGTACCACCTCGAACAGATCGCCGCGCTGGAAGTACGGCAGTGCTTGGCGCACCAGATCGGCATACCCCCCCGCCGGAAAGTCGGAGGCTTGGGCAGGCTTTCGCCTAGCGCCGCGATAATCGATCGGTGCCGTCTCGCGCGGCAGACCTTGGGTATTCAGCAGGGCTTTGCCCGCTTGGCCGGCGAAATCATAGGTGATCTGCTGAGCTTGGCCGCGCTGATTATCGATCACCACCAGTTGATCAGGCAGATACAGCACCATATCGCGCTGATCGTCCGGGCGCGGGCGCATCCGGTCCACCGGCTCGAACTGATAGATCAGATCGTAACCGAAGGCCCCATACAGCCCCAGGTGCTCATCCTCATCGCTCTTGAACGCAGCCAGCAGCGCACGCACCACCGAAAAGGCGGACGGCTGTTGCGAGCGCTCTTCTTCGGCGAACCTGAGCGGTAACGGGATCACGGCCCCGTCAATCCGGTCGTCCGCCACCGACAGCGCGGTGAGATGCGGGTGAGCCTCCAGCGCTGGGCGGGCGAGGCGCAGCAGCAACCGGCCGCGCTCGTTAAGGGCCGTCAGCGTGAACACTCGGCCCACAGTGACTATTTCCAACGGCGGATTAGCAAAACCCAAGCTCCAGCGCTTATAGCGGCCCGGATACTCGTAAGCGGACGATAGCAGCCCGCCCCGTTGCGTGTTGAGCTGATCGATCAGCCCGTCAATCGCGGCATCGAATGGAACATCGGTGATCGTGCGGGTAACGGTAACGCCGCCGTCGGTCGTAAAGACGAACGGAACCGAGGATTTAGACATGAGAGCAGGCCCTTTTTTCGCAAAAAAACGGTTAAACGAGAGACAGCGCGCTTACCCGCGACGCCATCGGCCCATACACCCTTGCGTGACCTGACCCACTGCCGGTTTCCTTAAATGTTAAATCTCTCTCTCGACGTAGCGTCGATAGACCGTTATACCCCTAGCATCGACCGGCCCGGCGGACAAGTGGGGTTTCATGCTCCGTTTCGCGAACATTCTGTTCTGAATATCGCTTGACTCATCGGTGTTACTCGATATTGTGCCCACCTCTTTGGGCGATCCACTATTAGGACCGAGCGACATGGCAAAGCCAACTTCCCTGCTGATCAAGCTGGTTAGCACCGCGGACACGGGCTTCTACTACGTGACTAAGAAGAACCCGCGTAAGACCACGAACAAACTGGAACTCAAGAAATATGATCCGGTTGTGCGGAAGCACGTCGTGTTCCGCGAAGCAAAAATTAAGTAGTTCACGCTGGTCACGCAGCTTGAAATCGAAAGCGCCGGTCTTGTACCGGCGCTTTTCGTTTGTGGGGTTTACCCATAAAAAAAGCGGAGGCTACGCCCCCGCTCTCTTCGTTCTGATCGTGGCCGGTTTATACCGCTGGCATCGAGGCTTCAACGCGGTTTCGGCCTGCTTGCTTAGCCCGGTACATCGCCTCATCGGCCCGGCGCAACAGGTCGGACCCCGAGGTTTCGCTCAGGTCCGCTACGGCAACGCCGATGCTGATCGTCACCGGCAGTTCGCCTGCCGCAGCCACGGTGAAAGGATCATCCTGCATCCGCGTCCTCAAACGCTCCGACACGCGCAAGGCCACCTCGATATTCGTGTCCGGCATCACCACAACGAACTCTTCGCCACCGATGCGGGCTTAAAGTGATCGATAGCGCAAAAAGCCACCGACAGAGGCTTTCTCACCTCATTGGCATTGCGAACCATCTGATCCAGATGAACATCGAGATAGCGGCGGTTATAAACCCCCGTCAGCGCATCGGTGGAGGCGAGCGCGATGCTCTCTTCAAAATTGGTCCGCAGGCGCGTCTGATAGCGGCGGCGGCGGATTTGGGTACGCACGCGGGCTTGCAACTCTTGCCGCTCAATCGGGCGCATCACATAGTCATTCACGCCCAAATCCAACGCTTTTGCGATCTTGCCAATATCTTCCTCATCTTCTGCCAGCAGAAGAATGGGCAGCGAGCGCACGCTTTCATTAACGTGCGAGCGGATTTGACTGCACAGGCGTAAGGCATCGCCTTCCATCAGCGTCAGCGAGATAATCGCCAGATCGAAAACATTGCTGTTCACGGCGGCAATCGCGGCCTCGGTATTATGGATGGAGGAAATCGAATGCTTATCGGACTTGAGAATATTCACGATATTCTCGGCGTCGATAGCACTTTCTTCCACAACCAGAATCCGGCCCTC